>Ga0272446_1002222_pt1 | contig 26911 bp, 28 predicted proteins | sample YNPCB0061_FD_194587 | JGI IMG/M metagenome (GOLD analysis project Ga0272446, IMG submission 194587) | Hot spring microbial mat communities from Yellowstone National Park, WY, United States - YNP-CB-006-1 | ecosystem: Environmental > Aquatic > Thermal springs > Hot (42-90C) > Sediment | place...
CCGGGGCCCGTCAGCGCCGGCCCAGCCAGCGCCGCGTCCGCGCCGCATAGGCGGCCCAGTCGGCGCCGAAGCGGGCGGCGAGGTGCGCCTCCTCCCGCCGGATGGCGAGCCGCGTCACGGCCGCCGCCGCCCCCGCGGCCGCGGCCAGGAACAGCGGGTTGCGGAAGGCGAGGGCGCAGCCCGCCAGCGCGATCGTGTTGCCGAGGTAGATCGGGTTGCGCGACCAGGCGAAGGGCCCGGTCGTGACCAGCGCCGTGGCGGCGCGGTGCGGCAGGATGTTCGCGCGCCGCCGCGCCATCTCGGCCATGGCCCAGCCGTCGAGCGCGAGGCCCGCGCCGATCATCGCCCAGCCGAGCGCCGCCAGCGCCGGCGCCTCGGGCCATGGCAGCGAAAGCGCCCGGCCGCCCAGCCAGGCCGCCAGCGCGGCGGTGCCGAAGAGGATCGGCGGCCAGGGCCAGCGGTTGGGGCGGTCCGCGCTCATGCCTCGGGGCAGCCCACCACCACCCGCTGCAGCGTGCGCACCCCCTCGAGCGTCTGCGCCCAGCGCGGCTCCGGCAGCGGCGGCGTGAGCAGGCGGGCGGCCTCGGCGAGGTCGGCGCAGCGCCGGTCCTCCGCCGCGCAGGCGACGGAGACGCCGAGCATGCGCGCGCTGGCGCCGTAAAGGCGCGCGCTGGTGTTGCCCGGCGCCTCCCCGAGCAGGATGTCGGCCTCGGCCCGCATCAGGTCGGTGTCGGGGCAGATGCTGGCCCGCGGCGTGACCGCGATCCGGTCGTAGAGCGCGGCCAGCAGCTCCTCCCGCCATGCGGTGCGCTCGCCCTGGCCGTTCGCGCCCCCGGCCGCGAGCGCCGCCTGCCCGGCGGCGACGGCGCAGTCGCGATAGGCCGCGCGCCGGTCGGCCGGGGCGGAGGCGGCGAGGCGGCGGCAGGCCCGCGCGCGCAGCGCCTGCGCCTCGGCGCAGGGCTTGTCGGCAGGCCCGCCGCAGGCGGGCAGGGGCTCCTCGGCCACCGCGTCCCACGCGCCGCGCGCCGCTGCCGCACTCATGCGCGCGAGGCGCTGCTCGGCGGCGGCGGGTCCGGCGGGGGGCGCCCCCCCGGGCCCATCCTGCCCGCCCGGCGGGGCGCAGGCGGCAAGCCCGGCCAGCAGGAGGCCGAGGCGGAGCGCGGGACGCGTCAGGGGCGGAGCCGGCATGGCATTCTCCCATTCCCCGGCGAGGTTAGGCGCTCGGCGCCGCCGGCGGAACCTCCGGCCCTGGAGGGCGTGCCGGGCGGCCGGCCGCGGCGCGCAGCCCTTCCCATGGCGGGGCCTTTGGGGCGAGCATGGCCCGACCCACCCCGTGAGGCCCCGCCATGTCGCTGACCAACCAGCCCGATCCCGAAGCGCGCCGCCGCGTCGTCGCGCAGGACCTCAGGAATGTGATGCACCCGATCGTGCAGCACCGCGCGCTCGAGAAGTCGCAGCTCGTCGTCACCGGCGCGCAGGGCTCGACCATCGTCGATGCCGACGGCTCGACCTACCTCGACGCCATGGCCGGGCTGTGGTGCGTGAACATCGGCTATGGCCGCACCGAACTCGCGCAGATCGCCGCCGAGCAGATGGAGCAGATCGCCTACTACCCGCACACGGCGATGAACCTGCCCGCGGCCCGGCTCGCCGAGCAGATCAACGCGCTGATGGGCGGGGACTACCACGTCTATTTCGTGAACTCGGGCTCCGAGGCGAACGAAGCCGGCTTCAAGGTCGCCCGCCAATACGCCAAGCACGAGTTCCCCGGCCAGTTCCGCTTCAAGACCATCGCGCGCCACTACGCCTATCACGGCACGACGCTGGCCACGCTTGCCGCCGGCGGCATGGGCGAGCGCAAGATGAAGTTCGAGCCCTTCGCGGGCGAGTTCATCCACGTTCCCGCGCCCACCTGCTACCGCTGCCCCTACGGCCTCGAATACCCGTCCTGCAAGGTGGCCTGCGCCCGCGCGATCGAGGCCACCATCCAGGCCGAGGGGCCGCAGACGGTGGCCGAGGTGATCGTCGAGCCGATCATGTCCGGCGTCGGTGTGGCCGTGCCGCCCGAGGAATACCACCCGATGGTCGAGGCGATCTGCCGCAAGTACGACGTGCTGCTCCATGTGGACGAGGTGATCAACGGCTTCGGCCGCACCGGGAAGATGTTCGGCCACCAGCACTACGGCATCAGCCCCGACATCATGGCGGTGGCCAAGGGCATCGTCTCCGCCTACCTGCCGATCGCGGCGACGGTGGTGAGGAACCGGGTGTTCGAATCCTTCCTCGGTGAGGTCGAGCAGGCGCGCCAGGTGATGCAGGTCAACACCTATGGCGGCCATCCGGCGGCGGCGGCGGTGGCGGTGCGCAACATCGAGATCATGCTCGAGGAGAAACTGCCCGAGCGCGCCGCGACCATGGGCGCCCACCTGATGGACGGGCTCAGGGACCGCCTGTTCCGCCACCCCATCACCGGCGACATCCGCGGCAAGGGCCTCCTGATCGGCATCGAACTCGTCACCGACCGCGAGAGCAGGACGCAGCTCGACGGCGCGCTGGTGCAGGGGGTGGTGGAGTTCTGCAAGCGCGAAGGCGTCATCGTCGGCCGCTCGGGCGGCGGGACGCGCCATTCCAATACCATCGTGCTCTCGCCGCCGCTCGTGATCACGCGCGGGGAATGCGAGACGCTGATCGAGGTCCTCGACCGCGCGCTCGCGCACACCGTCGCGGTCATGGCGGGCCGGGGCTGAGGCGCGGGGGCGCCCGCCTCAGCGCGCGCCCGGGATGGTGCCGGCCATCCCTTCCGGCGGCACGGTGGCGGCCACCGAGGGCCGCGCCGCGGCGGCGTCGAACAGCGCGGCCAGCGCCGGCCGTCCCGCGCGCCAGTCGAACACCCGGTGCCGGCGCTCGCAATAGCCGCAGAGCGCGATCAGCGCGAGGAAGGCCGCGTCCACGGCGGCGAAGGCGCCGGCCGCGGCATCCCTCTCGAGCGCATCGGCGACCCGCACGGCGCGCAGCGCCTCGAGGGCGAGGACGCCCGGGCTGCGTTCGTGCTCGGGCCGACGCAGCTCCCGGTTCCACACCGCGATGCCATCCATCATGCCGAGCACGCGGCCATAGGCGGCGAGCGCGCGGGGGCGGTCAGGCCCGGGCAGCAGGCGGCGCGCCGGCTCGACCAGGCTGTCGAGCATCATCAGCACCGGCGTCGTCTCGGTGATGGCGGTGCCGTCGGCGAGCACGAGCGTCGGCACGCGGCCGACCGGGTTGAAGGGCAGCAGGACCGAGGCGGGGTCGCGCAGCGTCGCCTCCTCGACCGCGACGCGGGCCTCGAGCCCGTGCTCGATCACCGCCATGCGGGCGATGCGGGCATAGGGAGAGCCGGGAGCGTGGAACAGCCGCATGCTCGCGAGGATAGCACCCCCCGTTGACGCGGCCAGCCCGGCGCGCGAAGCGGAGGCCATGACCGACGCGCCCCTGCCCTTCGACCCCGCCGCCCATGGCTGGAAGCGCCTGCGCTGGCACGAGGACGGCTTTCCCACCCTGGTCGGCCCCTTCTGGGCGAAGCGGGAAGGGCAGGGCTGGGCCTACGGCTTCCTGGCCGAGCCGCGCCACGGCAATGCGCATGGCATGATCCATGGCGGCATGCTCGTCACCTTCCTCGACCAGATCCTCGGCATGACCTCGTGGGAGGCGGCCGGGCGCGCACCGGTCGTGACCATCCAGCTCAACACGCATTTCGTCGCCGCCGCGCGGGCGGGGGAGTTCCTGGAGGCGCGCGGGGAGGCGGTGCGGGCGACGAAGTCGGTCGTTTTCGTGCGCGGGGAGATCACCACCGGCGGCCGCGTCGTCGCCACCGCCGACGGCGTCTGGAAGCGGCTGGGCGCGGGCTGACCGCTTCGCTACCCTCGGGGGCAACGACCCCGGGGGAGGAAAGCGCCATGCGCAGCGCCGTCATCGTCTCGACCGCCCGCACGCCGATCGGGCGCGCCTATCGCGGCGCCTTCAACGACACCAACGCGCAGACGCTCGGCGGGCATGCGGTCAAGGCCGCCGTCGCGCGCGCACGCCTCGACCCGGCGGAGGTCGAGGACGTCATCATGGGCGCCGCGCTCCAGCAGGGCTGCCAGGGGTCGAATCTCGGCCGCCAGGTCGCGCTCGCCGCCGGCCTGCCGGAGACGGTGCCGGGGATGAGCCTCGACCGCCAGTGCTCCTCGGGCCTGATGGCCATCGCCACGGCGGCGAAGCAGATCATCCACGACGGGATGCAGGTCGCGGTGGGCGGCGGGGTCGAATCCATCTCCCTCGTGCAGAACGAGAAGGCCAACTGGTACCGCCGCGCCGACCCCGCGCTCATGCAGCGCGTGCCCGCCCTCTACATGACCATGCTGGAAACGGCCGAGATCGTCGCCGAGCGCTACGGCATCAGCCGCGAGGCGCAGGACGAGTACGCGCTCTCGAGCCAGCAGCGGACGGCGGCGGCCCAGGCGCGCGGCGCCTTCGACGAGGAGATCGTGCCCCTGCCCTCCGTCATGAAGCTGCTCGACAAGGAGACCAACGAGGTCCTCGACAAGCCGGTCACGCTGACGCGCGACGAGGGCAACCGCCCCGACACCACGCTCGAGGGGCTGCGGGCGCTCAAGCCGGTCTTCAAGGACGGGATGGTGGTGAAGGAGGGACGCTTCGTCACCGCGGGCAATGCCAGCCAGCTCTCCGACGGCGCCTCGGCCGCGGTGCTGATGGAGGAGGCGGAGGCCTCGCGCCGCGGCCTCCATCCCTTGGGCATCTGGCGCGGCATGGCGGTGGCCGGCTGCGATCCGGCGGAGATGGGCATCGGCCCCGTCTTCGCCGTGCCGAAGCTGCTGGCGCGGCACGGGCTGAAGATGGACGACATCGGCCTCTGGGAGCTGAACGAGGCCTTCGCCTGCCAGGTCGTCCACTGCCGCGACCGCCTCGGCATCCCGCCGGAGCGGCTGAACGTCAACGGCGGCGCGATCGCGATCGGCCACCCCTATGGCATGTCGGGGGCGCGCATGGCCGGGCATGCGCTCATCGAGGGCCGCCGGCGCGGCGTGAAGTATGTGGTGGTGACGATGTGCGTGGGCGGCGGGCAGGGCGCGGCCGGCCTGTTCGAGGTGGCCTGAGGCCGCCTGCCGCCCCTTCCCCCCTCAGCCGAACATGCGGCGGATCGCCTCGGGGTCCACATCCTCGATGCGGGCGGGCTGCCAGCGCGGCGCGCCGTCCTTGTCCACCAGCACCGCGCGCACGCCCTCGGCGAAGTCGGGGTGGTCGTTGACCACCACCCGCGTCAGGGCGAGTTCGGTCGCGAGGCAGGCGGCGAGGTCCTGCCGCGCCCCGCGCCGCAGCAGTTCGAGCGAGACCGAGAGCGAGGTCGGCGACATCCGCCGCAGGATCCTCGCCTGTTCGGCCGCCCACTCGGTGCCTTCGGCCGCGAGCGCGGCGAGGATCTCGAGCATGGTCGGGCGGGAGAAGCAGCGGTCGATCGCCTCCCGGTGCGGGGCGAAGGACGCTTCGGGCGGCGTCGCGGCGAAGCGCGCGACCGCCCCGGCCCCTTCGGCGAGAAGCGCGGCGCGCAGCGCGGGCAGGCGCTCGCGCGGGACGAAATGGGTGGCAAGGCCGGCATGGACCGCATCCGCGCCAGTGAGCCGCGCCCCGGTCAGCGCGAGCCAGGTGCCGATCGCCCCGGGCAGCCGCGGCAGCACGTAGGAGGTGCCGACATCGGGGAAGAGGGCGATCGCCGTCTCGGGCATCGCGAGCAGGGCGTGTTCGGTCACGACGCGCGGGCCGTTGTGGACCGCGACCCCGATGCCGCCGCCCATGCAGACGCCGTCGATCAGGCTGACCCAGGGCTTGGGGAAGGCGGCGATGCCGGCATTGACCGCGTATTCCTCGGCGAAGAAGGCCTCCACCGCGGCGCGGTCGCCGGCCAGCGCCGCCGCGCGCACCGCGCGCACGTCGCCGCCGGCGCAGAAGGCGCGCCCGCCCGCGCCCTCCAGCACCACGAGCCGCACCGCAGGATCGTCCCGCCAGGCGGCGATGGCGGCGGCGAAGGCGCGGATCATCTCGAGCGTCAGGGCGTTCAGGGCCCGGGGGCGGTTCATCAGCAGCGTGCCGGCGATGCCTTCGCGCCTCGCGATCAGGGTGGGTTCGGCGGTCTCGCTCATGGCCCAGGTCTCCGGTGGACTGGCCGGCGGCGTTACCGGCCCGCCATGCCGTTGACAAGCCGCGCCGGCCGCCGGAGGTATCGGCATGGCCGAGACGCTGGTGCGCTTCGAGGGCGTGCGGAAGAGCTACGGCGCGGACGGACCCGCGGCGGTGGTCGGGCTCGACCTCGAGATCGCGCGCGGGGAGCTGATGACGCTGCTCGGCCCCTCGGGCTCGGGCAAGACCACCACGCTGATGATGCTCGCCGGCTTCGAGAGCCCGAGCGCGGGCCGCATCCTGCTCGAGGGGCGGGACATCGCGCAGACGCCGCCGCATCGGCGCGGCATCGGCGTGGTGTTCCAGTCCTATGCCCTGTTCCCGCACATGAGCGTGGCCGAGAACGTGGCCTTCCCCCTCTCGGTCCGCGGCGTGCCGCGCGCCGAGCGGGAGGCGCGGGTGCGCCGCGCGCTCGAGATGGTGCGCCTTGCCGGCTTCGGGGAGAGGCGGCCGGCGCAGCTCTCGGGCGGGCAGCAGCAGCGCGTGGCGCTGGCCCGCGCCATGGTCTTCGAGCCGCCGATCGTGCTCCTCGACGAACCCCTGGGCGCGCTCGACAAGGCGCTGCGCGAGGAGATGCAGCTCGAGATCCGCCACATCCACCAGCGCCTCGGCGTGACCATGATGTACGTCACCCACGACCAGGCCGAGGCGCTGACGCTGTCGGACCGCATCGCCGTCTTCGAGGGGGGGCGCGTGCGCCAGGTGGCCGACCCCAAGGCGCTCTACGACCGGCCGGCGGACGCCTTCGTCGCCGGCTTCGTGGGGGAGAACAACCTCCTGCCCGGCGTGATCGCCGCCCGCGAGGGCGGGGAGGTCAGGGTCCGCCTGCGCTGCGGCCCGGTCGTTGCGGCCGAGGCCGTGGATTGCGGCGGGCCGGGGGAAGGCTGCCTCGTCGCGATCCGCCCCGAACGCATCGCGGTGGCCGGCATCACCGCCGCCGAGCTCGGGGAGGGGGCGCTGCCGGCCAGACTCGAGGAGGCGATCTTCCTCGGCGACCATGTGCGCCTGCGCCTCGCCCTCGGCGATGGCGGGGAGATCCTGGTCAAGCGCCCGGCCGGGGCCGGCAGCCTGCCTGCGCCGGGCGGGCCGGCGGCGGTCGCCTGGCCCGAGGGCGCGGCGCTCGCCTTCCGCGAAGGGCGGTGACGGCGCTAGTCTCGGCGCACCGGGGGAGCAGAAGGAGATGAGGATGAACCGACGCACCGTGCTCAAGGGCGCCCTTGCCGCGTCCGCCCTTCCCTTTGCCGCGCGCGCCCAGGGCCGCGATCTCACCGTCGTCTCCTGGGGCGGCGCCTATCAGGACGCGCAGCGGGAGGTGTTCTTCCGCCCCTTCCAGCAGCAGACGCGCAGCCGCCTTCTCGAGGAGACATGGGATGGCGGCATCGGCGTGCTGCGCAGCCGCATCGCCTCGGGGGCCAATACCTGGGACGTGGTGCAGGTCGAGTCCGAGGAGCTGCTGATCGGCGCCGAGGAGGGGCTGTTCGAGCCGCTGGACTGGGCCGCGATCGGCGGGCGCGACGCCTACATCCCCGAGGCCTACAGCGAGCACGGCGTGGGCGCGATCCTCTACTCCTTCATCCTGGCCTATGACCGCGCGCGCCTCGCCGAGGGGCCGGCGAGCTGGGCGGATTTCTTCGACACCCGCCGCTTCCCCGGCAAGCGCGGCCTGCGCAAGGGGCCGAAGACCACGCTCGAGATCGCCCTCATGGGGGACGGCGTGCCGCCCGGGCAGGTCTATCAGGTGCTGGGCACGCCGGCGGGCGTGGACCGCGCCTTCCGCAAGCTCGACAGCGTCAAGGCCGATCTCGCCTGGTTCGAGCGCGGCTCGCAGCCGCCGCAGTGGCTCGCCGCCGGGGAGGTGGCGATGACGGTGGCCTACAACGGCCGCATCTCGGCCGCCAATGCGAGCGAGGGGCGCAACTTCGCCATCGTCTGGACCAACAACATCTTCACCCTCGACAGCTGGGTGATCATGAAGGGCAGCCCGAACAGGACGAAGGCGCTCGAGTTCCTGAAGTTCGTCGGCCAGCCGGAGGTCCAGGCCGGGCTGCCGCCGCGCATCCCCTATGGCGTGACCGCCAAGGGGGTGAATGAGCGCCTGCCCGCGAACCTCTTGCAGGACCTGCCGACCGCGCCGCAGAACCTCTCCACCGCCCTGCAGTTGAGCGACCGCTTCTGGCTCGACAACCTCGACCGGCTGACGCAGCGCTTCAACACCTGGGTGGCGCGCTGAGGCGGGGCCGGCGGGGGCGCGCATGACCCGCCGCGCCGGCGCCGCGCTGCTCACGGCGCCGCTGCTGCTGTTCCTGCTCGTCACCTTCGTCGCGCCCATCGGCGCCTTCCTCTGGCGCGGCATCTCGGATGAGGAGGTGCGCCCGGTCCTGCCGCGCACCATCGCCGCCCTCGCCGGCTGGGACGGGCGCGCCGCGCCGGGGGAGGAGGCCTTCGCCGCGCTGGTCGCCGACCTGCGGGAGGCGCGGGCGCGCGACCGCGCGGCGGGCGGGGGGCTCATTCCGCGCGCGGCGGCGCGGCTCAATGCCGACCGGCCCGGCTTCCGCGGCCTGCTGCCGATGACCGCCCGGCGGGTCGAGGCGCCCTTCGAGGGGCCGGCGCGGGCGCATGTCCTCGCCATCAGCGAGGAATGGGGCGAGGCCGAGACCTGGGGCGCCATCGCGCGCGCCGCCGGGCCGCTCTCGGCCTTCCACCTGCTCACCGCGCTCGACCTCAGGCGCGACGCGACCGGGGCGGTGCGGGCGGCGCCGGAGGAAGCCCGCGTCTTCCGCGCCGTCCTCCTGCGCAGCCTCTGGATCTCGCTGCTCGTGACCGTCTGCACGCTGCTGCTCGGCTGGCCGCTCGCCTGGCTCATCGCGACCGCGCGCGGCCCCGCGGCGACGGCGCTGCTCGCGGCGGTGATGCTGCCCTTCTGGATCTCGCTGGTCGTCCGCACCGCGGCCTGGATGGTGCTGCTGCAGCGCGAAGGTGTGGTCAATGCCGCGCTGGCCGGCCTGGGGCTGATCAAGGCGCCGCTGCCGCTGATGATGAACCGCTTCGCGGTGGTGCTGGCGATGGTGCACATCCTGCTGCCCTTCATGGTGCTGCCGCTGCTCGCCACCTTCCGGGCGCTGGATCCGCGGCTGCCGCGGGCGGCGGCCTCGCTCGGGGCGGCGCCGTGGCGGGTCTTCCTGCGGGTGACGCTGCCGCTCTCCCTGCCCGGACTCGGCGCGGGGTGCCTCCTGGTCTTCATCCAGGCGCTCGGCTTCTACGTCACGCCGGCGCTGCTCGGCGGGCCGAACGACCAGATGCTCGCCTGGTTCGTCGGCTTCTACGCGACGCGCAGCGTCAACTGGGGGCTCGCCGCGGCGCTCTCCCTCCTGCTGCTGGTCGCGGTGGGGCTGTGCGTGGCGCTCTATGGCCGGCTGGCGGGCTTCCGCCGCCCCGGGGTCGCGTGATGGCGCGCGGGCTCCTCTGGGTCTTCGGCGGGCTGGTGGCGGTGTTCCTGATGGCGCCGATCCTCGCCATCCTGCCGCTGTCCTTCTCCTCCGGCTCGTTCCTCTTCTACCCGCTGCCCGGGCTGTCGCTGCGCTGGTACCGGGACTTCTTCGCCTCCGATTTCTGGCTCCCGGCGCTGTGGAACTCCCTCGTCATCGGCGGGGCGGCGGCGGCGCTCGCGACGGCGCTCGGCACCCCGGCGGCCTTCGGCCTCTGGCGCATGCGGGGGGCGGCCCGTGCGGTGGCGATGGGGATGGTGCTGGCGCCGATGGTGGTGCCGGTCATCGTGGTGGCGGTGGCGCTGCTGCTCGCCTTCGGCCCATGGGGGCTGGTCGCGACGCATGCCGGGCTGATCATCGCCCATGCCGCGCTCGGCGTGCCCTTCGTGGTGGTGACGGTGCTCGCCTCCCTGGAGGGGTTCGACGCGACGCAGCTGCGCGCCGCGGCGGCCTGCGGGGCGGGGCCGCTGCGCGCCTTCTTCCGCGTCTGCCTGCCGCAGATCGCGCCCGGCGTGGCGGCCGGGGCGGTGTTCGCCTTCGCGACCTCCCTCGATGAGGTGGTGGTGGCGCTGTTCATCGCGGGGCCGGCGCAGCGGACGCTGCCGCGGCAGATGTTCGCGGGCCTCAATGACCAGATCAGCCTGACCACGACGGCGGCGGCGGCGCTTCTCGTGCTGCTCTCGCTCGCGCTGCTGCTGGCGGTGGCCTGGCTGCAGGGGCGGGGGAGGCGGCGGGCGGGCGGTTAGGCCCGCCCCTCAGGCGAGCCCCAGCGCCGCGAAGAGCCGCGTGCTCGGCGGCCAGGCCTCCATCACCCGGGCGCGGAAGACGATCAGCGCGGCAAGGCCGATCAGCACGGCGGCGATCGAGGCGAGCCAGGCGCGGGTGAGCGCGGCCTCTCCGTGGGGCGCCTGCCGGGTGGCGGGGCGCGGGCCCGGGCGGAGTTCGGGCGGCGCCGCCGGCGCCGCGGCGGGTGGGGCGGGGCCGAGGGCTGGCTGCGGCTCCGCCGCGGTTGCCGGCTCCGCAACGGTTGCTGGCGCCGGCGCGGCGACGGGCGCGAAGGCCGGCTCGGGCGGTTCGGGGGGGGCGGGCGGCGGCTCCGGCGCGCGGGGCGGCGGCGGGTCGGGCTCGGGCGGCGCGGGGCGGGGCGGGGCGAACTCGGCGCCGCAGCGCGAGCAGCGCAGCATCCGCGGCGCGCCGGCGAGCAGGCGGTCCGGCACCTCATAGGCTGCGGCGCAGGCGGGGCAGGCGATCCGCATGGCCCCCGATATCCTCCTCCTTCGTGCCGGCCGCAAGGAGCGGTTGAGGTGCCGCGCGCGGGCGGGCACAACAGCGCCATGGTGCGCTTCAGCCGCGTGGCCCTCGCCTATCCCGATGCCCGCGGGCGCCCAGGCCCCGAGGTTCTGCGCGACATCTCCTTCACGCTGGGTGAAGGCTCCTTCACCTGGATCCTCGGGCCTTCCGGCGCCGGCAAGAGTTCCGTGCTGCGGCTGATGCAGGCGGCGCTGCGCCCGAGCGCGGGGGAGGTGGAGCTGCTCGGCGTCCCGCTCTCGCGCGCGCGGCGGCGGGACCTGCCGCCGCTGCGCCGGCGCATCGGGGTGGTGCACCAGGAGTTCCGCCTGCTCTCCCACCTCTCCGCCTGGGACAATGTGGCGCTGCCGCTGCGCCTCGCGCGCGTGCCGGAGGCGCGGGTGCAGGCCGATGTGGCCGAACTGATCGAGTGGATCGGCCTCGCGGGGAAGGAGGACCGCCGGCCGGAGGAGCTTTCGGGCGGGGAGCAGCAGCGCCTGACCCTGGCCCGCGCCGTGGTGACGCGCCCGGCCCTTCTCGTCGCGGACGAGCCGACCTCCGAACTCGATGCCCGCCAGGCGCGCCGCACCCTCGCGCTGCTGGTGGAGATGAACCGCCTCGGCACCACGGTGGTGGTGGCGACCCATTCCGAGGACCTGCCGGGGCGGCATCCGGCGCGGATGCTGATGCTCGAGGCCGGGCGGCTGGTGGGCGATGCGTGAGGCGCCGCGCGCGCGCCCCTCGCGCGACCCGCTCGGGCTGCGCCGCGCGCTCGCCGACCGGCTGCTGGTCGCGCTGGTGGCGGCGATGGCGCTGCTCGCCGCGCTGGCGCTCGCCGGCCGCGCCGGGGCCGACCGGCTGGCCGAGCGCTGGCGCGCGGGTGCCGCGGCGGCGGTGACCGTGCAGGTGCCCGAGCCGAGCCCGGAGCGGATGGCGCGCGCCCTCGCCGTCCTGCGCGGCCGGGCCGAGGTGGCGGCGGCCGAGGCGGTGGACCCCGAGCGCATGGCGGAGCTCCTGCGGCCCTGGCTCGGCGGCGTCGCCGACCTGCCGCTGCCGGGGGTGATCGAGGTGCGGCTGGCCGACCTTGGCGCAGACCCGCAGGCGCTCGGGGTGGCGGTGGCGGCCGAGGTGCCGGGCGCGGTGACCGAGGCGCATGGCGTCTGGGTCGCGCATCTGACGGCGCTGGCCGGGGCGGTGCAGGCGCTCGCCTTCGGTGTGCTCGCGCTGGTCGCGGCGGTGGCGGCGGCGGTGGTGGGGGTCGCGGTGCGCGCCGGGCTGTCGGCGCGGCGGGATGCGGTGCTGGTGCTGCACGGCCTTGGCGCCACCGATGCCGATGTCGCCGGCCGCTTCGCGCGGCGCGCCGCCGTCCTGGCCGGGGCCGGGGCGGCGGCCGGTGCGGTGCTGGCGCTGCCCGTGCTCGCCCTGCTCGCCGCCCTGGCGGGGCCGCTGGCGGGCGAGGCCCCGTGGGAGGCGCTGCCCTGGATGGACCTGCTGCTGCTGCCGGTGATGGCGGCGCTCGTGGCCTGGCTGGCGACGCAGGCGACGGTGCGCCGCTGGCTCAGGCGCCTGCCGTGAGCGGGGCCGTGCCGCCGCGCCGGCCGCGCCGGCTGCAGGCGCTGCTGCTGCTCGCGCCGCCGGCGCTCCTCGCGCTGGGCTTTGCCGGCTTCGCGCTGTCTGTCCTCGACCCGCCGGCCGCGGGCGGCGGCCGCACCGACGGCATCGCCGTGCTCACCGGCGGCAGCGAAAGGGTGGCCATGGGCTTCCGGCTGCTCGAGGAGGGGCGGGCGGAGCGGCTCCTGATCTCGGGCGCGCATCCGGGGGCGGGGCTTGCCGAGATCGCCGCCGCCGCCGGGCGGGATCCCGCGGCGCTGGCGGGGCGGGTGACGATCGGCCATGCGGCGGCGACGACGCGGGGCAACGCCGCCGAGATCGCCGCCTGGGTGCGGGCCGAGAGGCTGCGTTCGCTGCGCGTCGTCACCGCCGGCTACCACATGCCGCGCGCCATGCTCGAACTGCGCCGCGCCCTGCCGCAGACCGAGCTGGTGCCGCATCCGGTGCCCTCCTCGGCCCTGCGCGCGCCCGGGGCGCTGTGGCGGCCGCGCAACTGGGCGCTTCTGGGCGGCGAATATGCGCGCTACCTGCTGGCCCGCGCCGGGCTGACGGCGCTCGCCTGGCCGCGGCGGGAGGGGCGGGAGCCATGACGGTGCTGCGCTCGGCGCTGTTCAATACGATCTTCCTGGGCGGGACCGCGCTCGCCGCCGTGCTCGGCCTGCCGCTGCTCGCCGCCCCGCGCGCGTGGCTGATCGGCTATGTCCGCGGCTGGGCGAAGACGATGGTGGCGATGCTGCGCCTGATCTGCGGCATCGGCGTTAAGGCGCGGGGCCTCCAGCACATCCCGCCCGGGGGCGTGCTCATCGCGGCCAAGCACCAGTCGGCCTTCGACACCGTGATCTGGCTCGCCCTGCTGCCCGCGCCCGCCTATGTATTCAAGAAGGAGCTGCTCGCCATTCCGCTCTGGGGCTGGTTCGCGCGGCGCTGCGGGCATGTGGCGGTCGACCGCCGCGGCGGCGGGCCGGCGCTCAAGCGCATGGTGCGCGCGGCGCGGGCTCTGCTCGCGGCCGGGCGGCCGGTGGTGATCTTCCCCGAAGGCACCCGCACCGCACCGGGGGAGAGGCGGCCCTACCAGCCCGGCGTCGCGGCGATCGCGGCCGCGGCCGGGGTGCCGGTGGTGCCGGTGGCCACCGACAGCGGGCGGTGCTGGGGCCGCCGGGCCTTCCGCAAGGAGCCGGGCGTCATCCACCTCTCCGTGCTGCCGCCCCTGCCGGCAGGGTTGCCGCGCGCGGCCCTGATGGTGGCGCTGGAGGAGGCGATCGAGACCGAGACGGAGCGGCTGCTGCGGGCGGACAAGGCTGTGGAAAACTCTGGGGAAACCGGCCCCGTCATTCCTGATTCGGGGCGGCAAAGCGGCGGGTCAAAAGCCTGAAAAATCGTGATTGTTCTGCGGCGCTGGATCGCTGTGGATGAGGCTTCTCACGGGGCGGGGAGAAGGCCGGCGATGTGGGCCAGGGCGTCGTCGCGCACGCCCATCTCGCAGAGGTGGCGCAGCGTGTTGAGCAGGTAGTCGCGGTTGGGGCCCATCTGCCCGTGCCCGGCGGCGATCGCCGCCGCCGCCCGTTCGGGGGCGAGGCGGCCGGCATAGAGGCGGCAGCCCCGGTTCGCGACATAGGCGACGGCGCGGACCATCCGCCCGTCATCGAGCAGGCGCACCGGCACCAGGCGGCGGTGATAGACCTGCTCGGCGCCGTCGGGGATCTCGCGGTCGTCGAGATAGGCGAGCACCCCGGCCGCCTCCCGCCCCGGGACGCGGAAGGCGAGGCCGCGGCAGGCGCCGCCGCGGTCGAGGCCGAGCACGAGTCCCGGCCGTTCCGGCGTGCCGCGGTAGCGGTGCGACCACAGGCAGAAGCGGCGGTGATAACCCCTGAGCAGGGCCGGATGCGCCGCCGCGTGGGCAAAGCCGGGCCGCCAGATCAGCGAGCCATAGGCGAAGACGTAGAGGTGGCCGTCCGCGTCGAGGCAGCCGGCGGGGGCGGTCGCGTCGTGGTGCATCGGGGTCCTGGCGGGCCGCGGGGGCGTCGCGCGGCGTCGGGCGCGGCGCTATACCCGCCGTCGAGATGAGCGCCAAGACGCCGCGAGCCACCGCCGCGCGCCGCACCCTGCGCGGGGCGGGCCTCGGGGTGATGGCGCTGGCCCTCCTGCTGGCGGCGGCGCACAGCCTCGCCTGGCGCTGGGCGACCGGGGCGCTGGCGGTCGGCTTCTCCGACTGGGTGACGCTGCGCCGGGCCGAGGGCCTGACGGTGGAGCACGGGCTGCCGGCCCGGGCCGGCTGGCCCTTCGTGGCGCGGCTCACGGTGCCGGGCTTCCGCATCGCCGGCCGCAGCCCGGCCCTGCCGCAGGGCTTCGCGTGGGAGGCGGCGCGGCTCTCGCTGACGGTGGGGCCGCGCGATCCGGGCCGGCTGGTGCTGGAAGCCGCGGGGCCGCAGGGCCTCAGCCTCGGCGCGACGCCGCTTCCCTACACCGCGGCGCGGCTGCGCGCGGTCCTGCCGCTGGCGCCCGGCCTGCCGCCGCGCGGGGTGGAGGTGCTGGCGGAGCGGCTCGTTGCCGTGACGCAAGCAGGGCCGGTGGCGGCGCGGCGGATCGAGGGGGCCTTGGCGCCGCGCCCGGGCGATGGCGGGCTCGCGCTGTGGCTCAGCGCCGAGGCGCTGACGCTGCCGCCCCTGCCCGCCGCCGCCGCCTTCGGCCGGGACCTCGAGCATCTGGCGGCCGAGATCGTGCTGACCGGACCGTTGCCCTCGCCCGCGCCGCCGGCGCGATGGGCGGCGGCCTGGGCGGCGGGTGGCGGCGCGCTCGAGCTCAGCCGGCTGGCGCTGCGCTGGGGGCCGCTCGCGGCCGAGGCGCACGGGACCTTGCGCCTTGATGCCGCGCTGCAGCCGGCGGGGGCGGGGGTGCTCGCGCTCGAGCGGCCGCAGGAGGCGCTGGCGGCGCTGATGGGCGCCGGGCTCATTGGCGCGCGCGAGGCCGGCGCGGCGGGGGCGGCGCTGGCGCTGATGACGCGCCGGACGGGGGATGCGCCGCCCCGGGCCGAGCTGCCGCTGGCGATCGGGAATGGGCGGCTCTCGGTGGCGGGCGCGCCGCTGCTGCGCCTCGGGCCGATCCGCTGGCCGTCGGCGGGGGCGTGGTGAGCACGTCGCGACCTGCGCGACTGGACAAAAGTGCGGCGCATGCGCGCATCGCGCTTTCACGCTGCACAAGCGGAACGTTGCCGCTTTCCGCCAAACTGCGAGGGAGCCGTTAAAAGCACGTCAATCCGCGTCGACGCCGCGTCAGGACCCTGTCTCGCCGCGCCAGGACAGCGTTAAAGAGAGCGTGACCCGCCTGACGATGTGGCTGCGGCAGGTGGGCCCGGGGGCTTTTGAGAGACAGGGCATGGACAGGGTGGATCCTGGTTCGGGCTTCGACGAGGAGCGCATCGACAAGAGCGCGATCCTGATGATGCTCACCTATGTCGCGGCCGAGTGCCGACGGCTCGGGGTGGATGACGCCGCGCAGCACGCCGCGCTGGCGGCGAGCCTGCTGTCCCGTCCGCAGGTCGGGGCTGCTGCGGCTTGCGATCCCGGCATGCTCAAGCCCGGCTTGGCGCCGATCATCCCGGTGCACTGACCGGGGCCGCGCCGCGCGGGGTCAGGCCGCGCGGGGTCAGGCCGCGCGGGGTCAGGCCGCGCGGGGTCAGGACGCGCGGCGCAACTGGAACAGCGCCTGTTCGCCGAAGAGGTTGGCCAGCCGCACCGACCGCCGCCACGGCGCCTTGAGCCCGCGCTCGTCCACCGCGAGCCAGCGCTCCACCGCATAGCCCTCCATCTCGCACAGGGCGAGGAAGTCGAGGATGGTGCAGGGGTGGATGTTGGGCGTCTCGTACCAGGGCCGGTTCCAGGTCTCGGTGTCCGGCATGCGGCCGCGCGTCAGCAGCCGCCAGCGCATCTGCCAATGTCCGAAATTGGGGAAGGAGACGATGGCATGCGCGCCGATGCGCAGCATCTGGCGCAGCACCTCGCGCGGCTTCTCCACCGCCTGCAGCGTGCGGGAGAGCACGACGTAGTCGAAGCCGCCATCGGGGTAGAAGGCGAGGTCGTGGTCGGCATCCCCGTGGATGACGGCAAGCCCCGCGGAGACGGCCTTCGCGACCTCGGCCATGTCGATCTCGATGCCGCGCGCATCGGCGCCCTTCTCGCGCGCGAGGTGTTCGATCAGCGCGCCGTCGCCGCAGCCGATGTCGAGCACCTTGGCCCCGCGCGGGATCATCTCCGCGATCAGGCGGAGGTCGAGGCGCATGTTCTTGGCGACGTAGCGGATGTCGGCGGGGGCGTCGGGCATGGCGGTCCTTCCCGCGGCTTCCGGTAGTCGCATGGCGGGGGCGTGGCAAGCGGAACCCGCCGCGCCTCGTCTTCAGACCCCGGCCTTCTCCGCCGCCCCGCGCAGGAAGCCGCCCAAGGCGGCGTGGAATTCCGGCTCCTCCAGCAGGAAGGCGTCGTGGCCCTTGTCGGAGGCGATCTCGAGGAAGGACACGCTGGCCCCGGCCGCGTTCAGCGCGCGCACGATGGCCCGGCTCTCGCTTGTCGGGAACAGCCAGTCGCTGCTGAAGGAGCAGAGGAAGAACCGCGTCGTGGTGCCGCGGAACGCCGCCGCGAGGTCGCCGTCATGCTCGGCGGCGAGGTCGAAGAAGTCCATCGCCCGCGTGATGGTGAGGTAGGAATTCGCGTCGAAGCGGCGGACGAAGGTGCTGCCCTGGTGGCGGAGATAGGACTCCACCTCGAACACGTCCTCAAGGAAGGTCAGCGCCGGGGCGCCGCGCAGCCGCCGGCCGAACTTCCGCGTCAGCGCCTGTTCCGAGAGGTAGGTGATGTGCGCGACCATGCGCGCGACCGCCAGGCCGCGCGCCGGGATGCGCCCGTCCTCCCAGTAGCGGCCGCCCTTCCAGTCGGGATCGCCGTGGATGGCCTGCCGGCCGACCTCGTGGAAGGCGATGTTCTGCGCCGAATGGTGCGCGGCGCAGGCGATCGGCGCGGCGGCGAAGACGGACTCGGGGTAGGTCGCGGCCCATTCCAGCACCTGCATCCCGCCCATCGAGCCGCCGACCACCGCGAGCCAGCGCGCGATGCCGAGATGCTCCATCAGCCGCTTCTGCGCGCGCACCATGTCGCGGATGGTCACCTGCGGGAAGTCCGTGCCCCAGGGCCGGCCGAGCCCCCGCCCCTCGGCATCCGTCATCTCCGAGCGCGGCCCCGTCGAGCCCATGCAGCCGCCAAGCACATTGGCGCAGACGAGGAAGAAGCGGTCGGTATCCAGCGGCTTGCCGGGCCCGACGATGCTCTGCCACCAGCCCGGCTTGCCGGTGACGGGGTGCGGCTCGGCCAGGTACTGGTCCCCGGTCAGCGCATGGCAGACCAGCACGGCGTTGGTGCGGGCGGCATTGAGCGTGCCGTAGGTGCGAAAGGCGACGGTCAGCGGCAGGATCACGGCGCCGCAGTCGAGCGCGAGGCCGTCGGGGAAGACGACGTGCTGGTGCGCAACCTCCGGGAAGGGGGCGATCGCCTGGGCCATGGGCGGCGCATCCTTAGGCCCCGCGCGCGGCCACGGCAACGGGCCGGCGCTTGGCGGGCCGGGCGCCGCCGTCTATTGCATCCCGGCCCATGCCCGACAGCCCCTCCCCGGACCCGGCCGCCGCCGAGATCGCCGCCCTCCGCGCCGAGATCGACACGCTGGACGACGCCATCCACGACCTGCTGATGCGGCGCGCCGCCGTGGTCGCCCGCCTGGCGCAAAGCCGCGCCAAGGGCAGCGGTCCCCCCCTGCGCCCGGGGCGGGAGGCGGCGGTGCTGCGCCGGCTGCTCGCGCGCCATTCCGGACCCTTCGGGCGCGAGCGCATCGTGCGCATCTGGCGCGAGATCTTCATGGCGAGCACCGCCATCCAGGGCCCCTTCTCGGTCGCCGCCCATGCGCCGCAGGCGGGGCTGGCGCGGCTGGCGCGGGAGCATTTCGGCCCGATCACGCCGATCCGCATCCACCCCACCCCGGCCCGCGCCCTCGCCGCCGTGAGCGCGGGGGAGGCTTCGGTCGCCGTGCTGCCCGCCCCGGCCGAGGGCGAGGGCGCGGAGGCGCCGTGGTGGGCCCGGCTCGACGCGCCGCGGCTGCAGGTGGTCGCGCGCCTGCCCTTCATCGGCGGCGCGGCCGGACCGGCCGCGCTGGTGGTGGCGCCGGTGCCGCCCGACCCTTCGGGCGATGACCGCAGCCTCCTGCTGATCGAGGCCGAGGCCGATGCGCCGCGCGCGCGCATCGCCCAGGCGCTGGCCGAGGCGGGGTTGGCGGCCGGGGCCTTGCTCGTGCAGCGCGCCGGCGAGACGACGCTCGCGCTGGCCGATCTCGACGGTTTCATCGCCCCCGAGGATCCGCGCCTTCCCGCCCTGCCCTGGGCGCGCCGCACCCTCCTCGGCGCCTATGCCGCCCCCGTTGCCGGAGACCCCGCATGAGCGTGATGCCCCGACCCTCGATCCTCTCGGTCGAGCCCTATGTCGGGGGCGAGTCGAAGATCCCGGGCGTGAACCGGATCGTGAAGCTCTCCTCGAACGAAGGCGCCTTCGGCCCGCCGCCCGGCGCCATCGAGGCGATCCGCGCCATGGCCGGGCAGGCGCACCGCTACCCGGACGGCTCGGCCACCGCGCTGCGCGAGGCGATCGGCGCGCGCTTCGGCCTCGATCCCGCCCGCATCGTGGTCGGCAACGGTTCGGACGAGCTCCTCGCGCTCATCATCCTCGCCTATGGCGGGGAGGGCACCGAGCTCGTGATGAGCGCGCACGGCTTCCTGATGTACGACATCACCGGCCGCTGGGCCGGCTGCCGCGTCATCAAGGTGCCGGAGCGGAACCTCACTGCGGATGTGGACGGCCTCCTCGCCGCCGTCGGGCCGCGCACGCGTCTCCTCTTCCTCGCCAACCCGAACAACCCGACCGGCTCCATCCTGCCCGCGGCCGAGGTCGCGCGCCTGCGCGCCGGGCTCAGGGACGACATCCTGCTGGTGCTCGACGCCGCCTATGCCGAATACGTCACCCGGGCCGACTACGAGCCCGGGGCGCGGCTCGTGGACGCCTCCGGCAACACGGTGATGACGCGCACCTTCTCCAAGATCTTCGGCCTCGGGGGCATGCGGCTCGGCTGGGCCTACGCGCCGGCGCCGGTGGTGGACGTTCTCGGCCGCGTGCGCGGCCCCTTCAACGTCAATGCCGCCGCCATGGCCGCCGGTGTGGCCGCGCTCGCCGAACCCGGCTGGGTCGAGCGGTCGGTCGCCCACAACACCGAATGGCGCGGCAGGGTGAGCGCGGCTCTCTCCGCCGCCGGCATCAAGGTCTGGCCGAGCGAGGGCAACTTCGTGCTCGCCGATTTCGGCACCGCCGAGAGGGCGAGGGCGGCGGACGAGGCGATGCGGGCCCGCGGCCTCATCCTGCGCGCCATGGGTGCCTATGGCCTGCCGCAGGCGCTGCGCATCACCATCGGCACCGCCGAGGAATGCACCATGGTGATCGAGGCGCTCTCCGCCTTCATGGCGCAGCATGGCTGAGCCCCTGTTCGACCGCCTCTGCCTCGTCGGCATCGGGCTGATCGGCTCCTCCATCGCGCGGGTGGCGAGGAAGCGCGGCGACATCGCGCGCAGCCTCGTCGCTACGGCGCGGCGGCCGCAGACGCTGGCCCGCGTGCGGGAACTCGGCATCGTGGACGTGGTCGAGGAGGATCCAGCGAAGGCGGTGGAAGGCTGCGACGGCGTCATCCTCTGCGTGCCGGTCGGGGCGTATGCGGATGTGATGGCGCGCATCGCGCCGCACCTCGCGCCGGGCTGCGTGCTGACCGATGTCGGCTCGACCAAGGGTTCGGTGGTGCGCGATCTCTCGCCGCTGCTGCCGCCGGATGTGCATCTCGTGCCCGCCCATCCGATGGCGGGCACCGAGCATTCCGGCCCCGATGCCGGCTTCGCGGAACTCTTCCAGGGCCGCTACTGCATCGTCACGCCGCTGCCCGGGACCGACCCCGCGGCGGTCGAGAGGGTGCGCGAGCTCTGGCGGCGCTGCGGCTCGATGATCGAGACGATGGACCCCGCCACGCATGACCGCGTGGTGGCGATGGTCTCCCACCTGCCGCATCTGATCGCCTTCACCATCTGCGGCACGGCCGACGACCTCGCCGAGGAGACGAAGGAGGCGGTGCTGAAATTCGCGGCGTCCGGCTTCCGGGACTTCACGCGCATCGCCGCCTCCGACGTGGACATGTGGCGCGACATCTTCCTCAACAACCGCGAGGCGCTGCTCGAGATGCTGGCCCGCTTCAGCGAGGACGCGCACGCCCTCGGCCGCGCGGTGCGCTACGGCCAGGCGGAGTTCATCGAGGACCGCATCCGCCGCGGGCGGAAGATCCGGCGCGAGCTGATCGAGCGCAAGCAGGCGTGAGGCATCAGCCCGCCTCCGCCTTCAGCACCTCCCCGGCCAGATAGAGGCTGCCGCAGATGAGCACGCGCCCCGGCGGCCCCGCCTCGGCGATGCGCGCCAGCGCCTCGGCCACCGTGGGTCCGGGCCGCGCCACGCCGCCGCTCGCGGCGACGATGTCCTCGACGCTCATCGCGAGGTGCTGCCCGGGTTCGGCCACCGCGTGCAGCGTGGTGGCGAAGGGGATGAGCGGGCGGAGGAAGTCGCGGCTCGCCTTGCCCCTCTTCATGCCGACCACGAGGTGCAGCGGCCGGTCGCGCCAGGCGGCGAACTGCTCGGCGAGCGCGAGCGCGGCCCCGGCATTGTGCCCGCCATCGAGCCACAGTTCGAAGCCGGCGGGCAGGCGCCGCGCCAGCGCCCCGCGCAGCCGCTGCAGCCGCGCCGGCCAGCGGGCGGCGGCGACCCCGCGGGCGATGGCGAGGTCGGTGAGCCAGGGCGGGTTCCAGGCGCGCAGCGCGGCGATGGCGATGCCGGCATTGTCCGCCTGATGGGGGCCGCGCAGGCCGGGCGGAGGGGTGTCGAGCGCCCCCTGCGCATCGGCATAGTGCAGCCCCTCGGCATCCAGCCGGCAGTGCCAGTCCCGCCCGCGGGCGAGGAGCGGCGCACCGCGCTCCGCGGCGATGCGCGCGATCACCGCCGCCGCCTCGGGCGCCTGCAGCCCGGTCGCGCAGGGCACGCCGGGCTTGATGATGCCGGCCTTCTCGGCGGCGATGGCGGCAAGCGTCCCGCCCAGGAACTCCATGTGGTCCATGGAGATGCTGCTGATCGCGGTCGCGGCCGGGCGATCGACCACATTGGTCGCGTCGAGCCGCCCGCCGAGCCCGACCTCGAGCACCAGGAGGTCCGCCGGGACGCGGCTGAAGAGGAGGAGCGCGGCGGCGGTGGTGATCTCGAAGACGGTGATCGGCGCGCCCGCATTCGCCGCCTCCGCCTCCTCGAGCGCCGCGGTCAGTTCGGCGTCCGAGACCAGCCGGCCGGCGAGGCGGATGCGCTCGTGGAAGCGCACGAGGTGGGGGGAGGTGTAGACATGGACGCGCAGGCCCGCGGCCTCGGCGATGGCGCGCAGGAAGGCGCAGGTCGAGCCCTTGCCGTTGGTGCCCGCGACATGGATCACCGGCGGCAGCCGGCGCTCGGGGTGGCCGAGTGCTGCGAGCGCGCGCTCCATCCGCCCGAGGCTGAGGTCGATCAGCCTCGGATGGAGCGCGTGCAGGCGCTCGACGATCGCCTCGGCGCGCGACATCGCGGCTCAGGCCCTGGCGGGGGGCGTCTCGGCCTCGGCGGGCGCGGCGGCCGCCGTCTCGGGCGGCGGCGCCTCGCTCACCGGCGCGAGCAGCGGGGTCCGCAACAGCCCGATCAGGCGGGCGAGGGTGGCGCGCATCTCGCCGCGCTTGACCACCATGTCGAGGATGCCGTGTTCGAGCAGGTATTCCGCGCGCTGGAAGCCCTCGGGCAGCTTCTCGCGCACCGTCTGCTCGATGACGCGCGCGCCGGCGAAGCCGATGAGGGCGCCGGGCTCGGCGATGTGGATGTCGCCGAGCATGGCGAAGGAGGCGGTGACACCCCCCGTGGTCGGGTCGCACATCACCACGATGAAGGGCAGCCCGGCCTCCTTGACGAGCCGCGTGGCGATGACCGTGCGCGGCATCTGCATCAGGCTGATCGCGCCTTCCTGCATGCGCGCCCCGCCCGAGGCGGTGAAGACGATCAGCGGCGCATCCTGCAGCACCGCGAGCTTGGCCGCGGTGACGATCGCCTCGCCCACGCCCGCGCCCATGGAGCCGCCCATGAAGGCGAACTCGAAGGCGGCGACGACGGCGCGCTGGCCCTCGATGGTGCCGTGCGCCACCGCCACGGCGTCGTCCATCGCGCATTTGGCCTGCGCCTCCTTGAGCCGGTCCGAATAGCGGCGCTGGTCGCGGAAGCGCAGCGGGTCGGCCGGGGCTCGCGGCAGCTCGATGCGCGAGAAGCCGGCATCGAGCGTGCATTCGAGCCGGCGCAGGGCCGAGATGCGCATGTGGTGGCCGCAATGCGGGCAGACGTTGAGGGCGGCATCGAGGTCCCGGCGGAAGATCATCTGCTCGCAGGCGGGGCACTTGTGCCAGAGGTTCTCGGGCACGTCCCGCTTGAACAGCCCCTGGATCTTCGGCAGGGCCCAGTCGGAAATCCAGTTCATCGCATCCTCTCGGCCGCCGTCGCGGCGCTCCGGCGGGAGTAGGGGCGGCCAGGGGGGGGCGCAAGGGGGAAGGCGGCCCGGCGCGCGCCGGGGGTCAGCGCCCTGCCGGCGGCACCGCGCGCGGGCGGCCGGGGCGGCCCGCGGGCCGGGGCGCGCCGGGCTCGCCCGGACGGGGCGGGTGGATGCGCAGCAGCACCTCCACCCGCCCCGGCTGGTCGGCCATGATCCGGCGGAGGATGGCCATGAGCGTCTCGGGCGAGACGTCGAGGTCGATGAGGGCGCCGGTCGCCTCGTCCAGCAGGTGCGAATGCCGCCGGGTGACGGTGTCGTAGAGCGCGGCGCCGCCCGCGACGGGGATGCGGGCGAGCAGCCCGGCGCGGGCCAGGGTCTCGAGCAGCGCCGCCACCTCCGGCCGCGCGAGGCCGAGCCCGCCCTCGGCCGCGAGGCGCTGGGCCGAGGCGGCGGTGAGGTGCGTCTCCCCCGCCGCGCGCAGCAGCGCGAGCAGTTCCGCGGCCGGGCCCTCGGCGGAAAGGCCGACCTGGCGGAGTTCCTCGCGCAGCGCGGCGTCGGTGATCCTGGGCATGGCGCATCCTGGGCTCGTCCGCCGCGGCGGGAGGGCGACGCCGCGCGATGTCTCATCGCCGCGGGGCGGGCTGTCCAGCCTCGCGGCGCGGGCGGCGCCGGGGGCGTGATCCGGCCCAACCCGCCCCGCTCCTCGGGGTGGAGCCGCCCGCCCCGGCCGGGGGGCTCGGCGCGTAACGCGCCTTGCGAAGGCGGGGCGGCGTCCCGACAATGACCCCATGGCCGCCCCCCTTGCCGTGACCGACAGCGCCGACCCCTCCTTCGCCGAGCTGCTCGCGCGCCGCCCCCATCTCTCCCTCCACGCCATGGACGGGCTGCTGATGGAGGAGGTGCCGCTGGCGCGCATCGCGGCCGAGATCGGCACGCCGGCCTGGGTCTATTCGGCCGGGGCGCTGCGCCGCCGGGCGCGGGCGCTGAAGGCGGCCCTCGCCGCGGCGGGGCTGACCGCGAGCGTGCATTTCGCCATGAAGTGCAACGCCAGCCTCGCGGTGCTGAAGCTGCTGGCGGCCGAGGGCCTCGGCGCCGACGTGGTGAGCGGGGGGGAGCTGCGCATCGCGCGCGCCGCCGGCATCGCCCCCTCGGGCATCGTCTTCTCGGGGGTCGGCAAGACGGCGGAGGAGATCCGCCACGCCATCGCCGAGGACATCCTCCAGATCAACGCCGAGAGCGCGGAGGAGATCGAGATGATCTCCGCCCTCGCCTCGGGCCTGGGGCGGCGGGCGCGCGTGGCGCTGCGCGTGAACCCCGACGTCGACCCCAAGACCCACGCCAAGATCACCACGGGCCGGAGCGAGAACAAGTTCGGCGTCCATTTCGACGAGGCCGCGGCGATCTACGCCCGCATGGCGGCGCTGCCCGGCATCGCGCCCATGGGGGTCGCGACGCATATCGGCAGCCAGATCACCGCCGGCATGGCGGCCTACCGCGCCGCCTATGCGCGCCTTGCCGAGCTGGTGCGCAGCCTGCGCGCCCGCGGCCTGCCGGTGCATCGGGTGGATTGCGGCGGCGGCCTCGGCATCCCCTATCGCGACGAGCCCGCCCCGGCGCCCGAGGCGCTGGCCGGGGCCATCCGGGCCACACTCGGCGATCTCGGCCTGCCGGTGATGCTCGAGCCGGGGCGCTGGATCGCGGGCCCGGCGGGTGTGCTGCTGGCCTCGGTGGTGCTGCAGAAGCGGGGGGTGGCGCATCGCTTCGTGGTGCTGGACGCGGCGATGAACGACCTGGTGCGGCCGGCGATGTACGAGGCCTGGCACGGCGTCGTCCCGGTCGCGGCGGCACGGGCGGCCGCCCCGTTGTCGCCGGCCGAAGTCGTGGGGCCGGTCTGCGAGACGGGGGACACCTTCGCCCGCGGGCGGCTGCTGCCCGAGTTCGCGCCCGGGGATGCGGTCGCCATCCTCGATGCCGGAGCCTATGGGGCGGTGATGTCCTCCACCTACAATGCGCGGCCCCTGGCCGCCGAGGTGCTGGTGGACGGGGCGCGCTTCGCCGTGGTGCGGGAGCGCCAGACCTGGGAGGAGCTGCTGCGCGGCCAGCACGTGCCGGACTGGCTGCGGTCATGACCGCGCGCGGGTCCGCTCCGCCGGCGGCACGGGCGCGGGGAGGGCCGCCGGACGCCGCGGCCCGGCGGCAGGGGGTGGCGGGATGAGCGCGCCGGACCGCCTGCCCGCCCGCCTGCGGCGCCGCCTCCGGCTGGCGCGGCTGGTGCTGTGGTGGGAGGCGGCGTGGCCGGCGCTGTGGCCGGTCTTCGGCGTGCTCGGCCTGTTCCTGGTGGTCGCGCTCACCGGCCTGCCGCTGCTCCTGCCGGGATGGCTGCACCTTGCCCTGCTCGCGGCCTTCGCGGCGGCGCTGGCCTGGACCGGGCGGCGGGCGCTCGGGCGGCTCGGCGCGCCGCCGGCGGCGGCGGCGGAACGGCGGCTCGAGCGGGATTCGGGCCTCTCCCACCGCCCCATCGCCGCCGTCGCGGACCGGCCGAGCGGGTCGGATCCCGTCGCGCTCGCGCTGTGGGAGGCGCACCGCCGCCGCGCGGCCGAGCGCCTGGCCGCGCTCAGCCTCGCCCCGCCGCGGCCGGGGCTCGCGCGCCATGACCGCCGGGCGCTCAGGGGCGGGCTGGCGGTGGCGCTGGTCGCCGCCCTCGGCATCGCGGGGCCCGAGGCGCCGGAACGGCTGCGCCGCGCCCTGCTGCCCGCGCTCGGCGGCGCGGCGCTGCCGGCACCACCCGCCATGCGCCTCGAGGCCTGGGTCACGCCGCCGGCCTATACCGGCGCGCCGCCGCTCTTCCTCGACGCGGCGGGCGGGGCGGTCGCGGTGCCGGCGGGCAGCCGGCTGCAGGTCGCCCTTTCGGGCGGCGCCGGGGGCGCGCCGGAGCTGGTGCTGGACGGGCAGGCGCGCCCCTTCCGCGCCCTGGACCGGACCTCCTTCGCGGCGGAGGCGGTGCTCGAGGCGGGGACGCGGCTTGCCGTGCGCCGCGACGGGGCGGAGCTCGCGCACTGGGCGCTGACGGTGCGCGCCGACGCGCCCCCCGTCGTGGCCTGGGACCAGCCGCCGGCGCGGGCCGCGCGCGGGCTCGCCATCCGCCTGCCCTGGCGGGCCGAGGACGATTGGGGCCTGGCCGGGCTCGCCGTCGAACTGCGGCTGAAGCTGCGGCCGGAGGCGGCGCCGGTCCGGCTCGACCTGCCGCTGCCCGGCGGCAGCCCGCGCACGGCGCGCGGCGCCGCCCACCCCGACCTCTCCGCCCATCCCTGGGCGGGGCTCGAGGTCGAGGCACGGCTCGTGGCCCGCGACCATGCCGGGCAGGAGGGACGCAGCGAGGGCGCCTTCCTGGAGCTGCCGGAACGCTCCTTCACCCATCCCGTCTCGCGGCTGCTGATCGCGCTGCGCAAGGCGCTCTCGGTGGACCCCGCAGGGCGGGAGCCGGCGCGGCGGGAACTCGACCGCATCGCCGGCAGCCCGGAGGCCTTCGAGCACGACAGCGGCACCTTCCTCGCGCTGCGCAGCGCCCGCCACCGCCTGCTGCGCGACCGGCGGGAGGCGGCGGTGGCCGAGGTGCAGGAGATCCTGTGGGATGTGGCGGTGGCGCTCGAGGAGGG
>Ga0272446_1002223_pt1 | contig 26901 bp, 24 predicted proteins | sample YNPCB0061_FD_194587 | JGI IMG/M metagenome (GOLD analysis project Ga0272446, IMG submission 194587) | Hot spring microbial mat communities from Yellowstone National Park, WY, United States - YNP-CB-006-1 | ecosystem: Environmental > Aquatic > Thermal springs > Hot (42-90C) > Sediment | place...
GCCATGGACACCTTCGACCTCACCGATGCGGAACTGGCGCGGATTCGCGCCCGGATACACCTGGTGGGGCTGTCTTCGGACTGGCTTTTTCCGGCCGCCGGCGTACGCGCGCTGGCCCACCGGCTGCGGGCGGTCAAGGTAGCGGTTCAGTATGATGAAATTACGACCGACCATGGTCACGATGGCTTTCTGGCCGAACCCGATGCTGTTGCCCCCTGCCTGCGTGCGGCACTCACGACCCAACCCACATGAACCCAACACCATCTCTTTCCGTGCCTTCGGCCGCCAACCCCGGGCTGTGCCCCGTGGTGATGAAGTTTGGCGGCACTTCGGTTCAGGACACCGCGGCCTTTGAGCGGGTGGCCGCCATCATTCGTCGGCAGCAGGGACAGCCGCCCCGACAGCAGCCCGTTGTGGTGGTGTCGGCGATGGCCGGGATGACCGATGCGCTGCTTGGCGCTGTCAGGCGTTCGCTGGAACAGGATACGACGGCGGCGCTGGAGTGGCTGGAACCCCATTTTGCCCGCTACAGCGAGGTGGCCGAACGGCTGACTGATGGCATCGCCTACGGTGCATTCGTCCACGTGCTCTATGCCGCACGCGAACACATCGGGCAGGCGTTGGAAGTGATGCGTCGCTATCCGGGCACCATTCCACCGCTGCGCGATGAAGTCGTGGCCTATGGTGAGCACCTTTCCGCCGCGCTGCTGGCGGCCGTTCTGTCGGGTGACGGCACCGCCTGCCGTACGGTGGATGCCCGCACCTGCATTGTGACGGATGATGTTTACGGGCGGGCGCGCCCGCGCTGGGATGCGACGCAAACCCACACCCGCCAGGTTTTGGAGCCGCTGCTGGCGGAAGGGATGATCCCGGTGCTGGGCGGCTTCATCGGCGCGACCTTTGACGGCGCGACCACGACGCTCGGCCGCGGCGGCTCGGACTATTCGGCCACCCTGATTGGCGCCGCACTTCAGGCCTGCGAAGTCCAGATTTGGACGGATGTCGCCGGCATTTACTCGGCCGATCCACGTCTGGTTGCCCAAGTGCGGCGGCTGGACACGCTGGCCTACGGGGAAGCCACCGATCTGGCACTGTACGGAGCGAAAGTGCTGCATCCACGCACCATCGAGCCGGTCGAGCGGTTGAGCATTCCGGTGAGCATTCGCAACTCGTACGACCCGGAAGCCGGCTACTCGACGATTACGGCCTCATCCGGCGCGCCGGCCGGGGCCATTCTGGCCGTCACCCACCGCAACGGTGTGGCGGCCGTTCACGTGCGTCCACGGGGGAGCTGGCGCGCGGCGGTGGCCCTGGACGAAATGGCCCAGATTCTGGACGCCCACGGCATCCTGGTCGAGCACCTGGCGGCCTCGCGCCTGGGGCTGACGGCCACGGTGGAGGACGGCGAGGCACTGGAAGCGGCCCGGCGCGACCTTCAGACCTGTGGCGATGTGCATGTGACGGATGACCGGGCGCTGCTGTGTGTCGTCGGCAACTTCGGAACCGAGGCCACGGAACTACATCCGGCGCTGAGCGAAGTCCTGGCCGAATTTCCTTCCACGCCGTTGCTGCCTCATCCGTCGCCCCACGCGCGTCTGTTTCTTCTGGCGGAAGCTGCCGCGCCGACGGCCGTCCAGAAGCTGCACGCACAGCTCATTGAAAATCCAGCCTGAGCGTGTCACCGTTGTCACCCGTGAAACGCCCCAACTGCCGGAGGTGAGTCGCCATGGCGGAACTTTCCGATGCCAGCCTGCTTGTCCGCTCCTTTATGCGCGCCTACCGCTACACGGTGTCCGTCTGGCAACCGGCGCGGCTGACCAAGCCGCTGTCCGCCTGCAAGGTCGGCCTGGTGACGACAGCCGCCTTTCACCTGCCCACGCAACCGGCGTTTGATCTCAAGCTGGCCGGCGATCCGTCCTTTCGCGTCATTCCGACCGACTGTGACCTCACCACGCTCAAGGTCGGACACGTCAGCCCTTCGTTTGACCACACGGGCATCGAGCGGGACCCGAACCTGGCGCTGCCCATCACCCGTTTTCAGGAACTCGTGGCGGAAGGTGTCGTGGGGGCACTCAACGCGCGGGCCTGGTCATTTTGCGGTTCGATTGCCAAGCCGGGGGAACTCATTGCCCGTACCGCGCCGGAAGCTGCCGCCCAGGCCCGGGCCGACGGCGTGGAAGTCGCCCTGCTGACCCCGGTCTGACCGATGTGCAATCAGTCGGTCGGACTGATTCAGGCTGCATTTGAAAACGAAGGCATCGTGACGGTCTCGATTTCACTGTACCGGTTCGTCACCGAGAAGGTACGTCCGCCGCGCGCCCTGTGGGTACCGTTCCCGCTGGGGTATCCCCTGGGCGAACCCCACAACCCGGCGCTCCAACGGCGGGTTATCCTGGCGGCGCTGGAGTTGTTGACCGCCGATGAGCCGTTGCCGCTCATCCGCGACTTTCAACCATGACCGATCTGCTGCATCGCCTGGCGGGGACCGTCCTGCTGCGTCCCTACGTCTTTGTGTTCCTGCTGGCGTACCTGTTTCTGGCTGTGGCGCGGCTGGGCTGGCTGCGTACCCTGGTCTGGACTGTTACGGCGTATCTCATCGCCTGGGCCTGTGAATGGAGTTCCGTTCACAACGGGTTTCCCTTCGGGCGGTACGACTACATTGACCGCACGAGTGACCGCGAACTGTGGGTGGCGGGCGTGCCTTTTTTTGATTCGCTGTCCTTTGCCTTTCTTTCCTTCATCAGCTTTGAAGCGGCTGTCATCCTGCGTACGCCGTTGACTTCCTGGCAGGTGGCGCCCGATGACGCGCCAGCGCGGCGGTCATGGCTGACGACCGTCTATGCCGGACTGCTGATGATGTTTCTCGATGTGGTGATTGATCCGGTGACGCTCCAGGGCGAACGGTGGTTTCTGGGGCAAATCTACGGCTATCCACATGGCGGCCCGCACTTTGGCGTGACGATTGAAAACTATGTCGGGTGGTTTGTGGTCAGCGTGCTCATCACCACAACCTTTCGCCTGTGGGAAGCGACGCTGCTGCGGGGTGTCGCGCGGACGGGAACCTTTGCCTTTCCGTTCCAGCACGTTGCCCCGCTGGGGGTCTATTTTGGCATCTTCGCCTTCAACATTGCCGTCACCTTCTGGATTGGCGAGACGACCATGGGCTGGGCCGGCACCTTCATTGCGTTCCTCATCGGCTGGATGTTCGTTCAGCACGCCCTCTCACCCTACCGAAGCCGGTCCGGCGAGTGACGGCGGAAAAAACAGCCACAGAAAAACACCACAGCCCGGCGGGTTCACACACGCCGGGCCGGGTGGGGAAGTCGGTGCTGGGGAACGTGAGGTCCGGTGGTGGGGTGCGCCGTGTGGCGGAGGTTACCAACTGGCCTTTTTGACGCCCGGAATCTCGCCCCGCAGGGCCAGTTCGCGGAACTTGATGCGCGACAGGCCAAACTTGCGCAGGTAGGCGCGTGGGCGTCCCGTGATGGCGCAGCGGTTGCGGAGGCGTACCGGGGAGGAGTTGCGCGGCAGGTCCTGGAGCTTGTACAGCGCCGCTTCGCGCTCTTCGTCGGTTGCGTTCGGATTGCGGATGATCGCCTTCAGCGCCGCCCGCTTTTCGGCATACTTGGCGACAAGGCGCTTGATTTTCTCAGCTTTGGCAATGCGACTTTTCTTGGCCATAACGACTCTCGTGAAATCAGCGATGTTGGCTCGGCAACCTGCCTTGGCGGGCGGACGCCGCCGCCCTGTCCATCAATTGGTCCGTCACTTCGACGCCTTCGCCGCCGGTTTGTCCGCGGCCCCGGTCGTCTTTTTCCCATAGCGCCGGTTGAAGCGGTCAACGCGCCCGGCAGTGTCCACAAACTTCTGCTTCCCGGTGAAGAACGGATGGGAGGCAGCGGAGATGTCCAGCATCACCAGCGGGTATTCCTGCCCGTCAATGGTGATGGTCTTGTTGGTTCTGACCGTCGAACGGATGATGTAGTTGACGTCGGCGGAGTCGTCCCGGAACACGACGGGACGGTAGTTTTCGGGATGGATGCCTTTTTTCACTGCTCACCTTCCTGCCAGACGGGCGCCGGATGCCATGCCATCTTCACTGGACGCCCCGTTTGGTCTTGCACAAACTCACCGGCTGAGACGCGCCGGGCCGAAGCCAAAGCGAAACCGCAATCCTACACGGAAATGCTGCCCTTCGCCAAGCGCAAATTTCAGAAAGGATGTATCCCAACCGCCCGGAAGCGGCCTGTGCGCCGGTAGCGGACGGGGGGACGTTGCCTATGTCACTTCAGGAACATGTCATTGTCATTGCCGGCGGCACCGGCGGGCTGGGGCCGGCCGTCGTGCAGTCCTGCCTGCGCGCCGGGGCCGTGGTTGTGGTGAGTCATCGCGGACGCATCGCCGCGGATGAATGGCGGTCCCGGTTTGGAGCTGCGGACGGGCAGCTTGCGTTTGTGTCAGCCGACCTGACGGATGAAACCAGTGTCCCGGCGCTGGCTGACCACGCCATACAGCAGTACGGCCGACTCGACGGCTGGCTCAATCTGGTCGGCGGCTATGCCGGGGGGACGCCCGTCGCCGACCTCGGACTGGCGGAGTTTGAAGCCATGCTGACGCTCAACCTGCGGACGGCCTTTCTGGGCAGCCGGGCCGCCTTCCGCGCCATGCAACCGCGCCGCCGGGGAAGCATCGTCAATGTCTCCTCGCTGGGGGCGCTGCGCGGCACGGCCGGACATGCCGGCTATGCTGCCGCCAAAGCCGCCGTCATCCGTCTGACGGAAACCCTGGCGGCGGAGGGTACGCCCTACGGGATTCGGGCCAACGTCGTCCTGCCCGGCATGATTGACACGCCGGCCAACCGGGCGGCGATGCCGGGGGCGGACCGCGCCACGTGGGTTGCACCGGAAGACATTGCCGCCGTGCTGGTGTTTCTGCTGTCCGATGCGGCCCGGGCCGTCAGTGGCACCAGCCTTCCGGTGGGGGGCTGAAAACCGGCCGGCTGGCGGCGGCGGCGCACCCGGCATTCGTGCTGCCGGCGTGACCGGGCTGGTCCGGTCAGGGCTGGTCCGGCTGGGGTTGGTCTTCGGCCGTGAAGTCGTACTCGACCGGAATTTCCGAGGCGACGAGGTTCCACGCCTGAAAGGACTTCATCATCGCCATGACGAGGCTCATGTTGCCCTCGATTTTGTAGTCCGGCGATGACAGCGCCCGTTGCACGGTGATTTCGCCCCGGTTGAGTCGGGCCGCCTTGTCGTAGGTCATGGTGGTGCGGGACACGAAGTTGGCGCTGAAGGGTTCTTCCCGCAGTGCCTGCCACGGGCTGGGGTGGTCTTCATACTTCCATTCGATGGCCTTGCCTTGTTTGAACGTCCACTGTGTCCGCCGGTCCCGGCCGTCCGGGCCGTCATAGACCCGAAAGACGAACGTGCCGTTGAGTTTTTTGCCATCTGCCAGAAAGCGCGGGTCGGTCTCCATCCGCCGCGCCATTTCATCGAGCCATGCCTTGGAATAGAACTTGATCATAATGCTTCCTGAAGGAACTGGAGTCCGGGGGAGATTAACGCACAGTCATTCACCGGGTGCGTTGGCGTCAAGCCCTGACAAGGACGCCATGGGGGACGTTCCGGGTGAACCGCGCCTGTGGTACGTCAACACCGATTTTGAGGCCGAACTGGCGGCTCTGTCGCAGGGGCGGCGCTACGTCCCGACCGGACGCTTTGCGGGACGCAACCGGGTGATCGCCTACAACCTGCTGAAATACCTGCTCCGGCCCGGTGATGCCCTGCTGACGCCCGACGCCTGGCGGACGTCGTTGGAGGACGTGGCCGCCCGGCGCGGCATCGCCCTGCTGCCGCTGGAAAGCACGCGGGAGGCGTCTGCCTACCACTTCACGCCCTGGGGCTGGACGCCCACGGCGCTGGCCGTTGGAGTGCGCGCTGGTGCGCGGCTGTCATCGCCGCCGCTGGACAGCGTGGCGCGGGTCAACTCGAAAGTCTATAGCCACGGTCTGGAAGTCGAACTCGCTGTGGCGGACGACCGGGCCCGGCTGGTGGCGTCCGAGGCGGAACTCGTGGCGCATGTGGCGCAGGCCTGTCCGCAGGCAGAAGCCAAATGGGTCATCAAGCATCCCTACGGGGTTGCCGCCCGCGAGCGGGTGCTGGGGCGCGGGCCCGTGGTGTCGCCACCGGCCGCCGCCTGGTGTCGCCGGCGCTTTGCCGAAGGGCTGCCGCTGCTGTTTGAGCCCTGGTATGACGTGCGGCAGGAATACGGACTGTGTGGCTTCCTTGACCCGGAGGGCGACCTGCGGCTGCTGGGCGTCAGCCGGCCTGTCACCAACGGGGCTGGCGTGCTTGTCGGCTATGAACTGGAAGCGGCATCGCTGCCGGCTTCGGTGCTGTCTCTGGGAAGACAGGTCGGTGCGCGCCTGGCCGCGGAGAGCTACCGCGGCCCGTGGGGAATGGATGTTCTTGAACACTCCCAGGGGTGGCGCTGCCTTCTGGAAATCAATGCCCGCTGGACCGTTGGCTTTCTGGCTCTGGGGGCTATGGCACAGACCGCACAAGGCATTGGACGCTGGGCGCTGGAGCTGCCGCCCGGCGCCTGACGCCGTGCGTTCCGGGCCTGCGCTGCGCGTTCCGGGCCTGATACGGAAAAACTTCAAAGAATTTTTTTGCGATGCCATAAACCGTTCTATAGCTTGGTTTCAGGCTCACCCAGTCCCTCACAGCCTTCCCCCCTCACCTGCCTGCTGGAAGGTGTGCGTCCCCGAATCGCGTGAGTCCCATCCGAGGTGCGTCCTGCCGGGAAAGCCGGCGGTGCGCTTGCTTTGGGTTTCAGAAGAGCGTTTTCGGGTATGAAGTTTCTTTTCATCGCACTTGATGGACAGGCCGATCTGGCCCTTGCTGTTGCTGCGGCGCGGGTCCGTGAGCAGCACGGCGTCAATCTCCAGGTGGCCTTTCACATTGCAGCCGAACTTGACCGGGCTGAGGCCATTGAAAAGCTCCGCGCCGACGCGGCGGAAGCCGACCTGGTGTTTGTCGTCCACCAGTTTGACGACGAAAAAATTGCCCTTATCCGGGAGTTGCTCCACCGCCATGCCGCCCGCTACCAGGCTGTCATCTGCGTGATGTGCGCGCCGTCGCTGATTCGGGAGACGCGCCTGGGACGCTTCGTGCTGGCCAAAAAGGATGAAGGCGAAACGCCGTGGTATTCGCCGCTGCGCATGATCCGGGCCGTCAAGGATTCCTTCAAAAAGGACGACGCCCCGACCGCCGAACCCAAGGCGGCCCAGCCGCCGGGACGCACCATGCTCACCATGCTCAAGAATGCCGGGAAGATTATGAAGTACATCCCCGGCACGGCGCAGGACATTCACGCCTACATGATGAGCATCCAGTACTGGCTCAACGCCTCGGCTGACAATCTGGAGCAGTTTCTGCTGTTTTTGCTGACGCGCTACACGGAAGCTTACCGTGGGCGCTTCAACCCGAAGCCGCCGGTTGAATACCCCGATGTGGGGCTGTTTCACCCCCGTGAAGGGCGCATTGTCGAATCCATCAGGGAACTGCGGACGCACGTCCCGGCGCGGCCGAATGCTCCTACGATTGGCGTGCTGATGTTGCGGTCCTATCTGCTGTCGGGCAACCGGGCGCACTATGCGGCCGTCATCGAAGCCCTTGAACAGCGTGGCGCGAATGTCATTCCGGCCTATGCCTTTGGGTTGGACGGCCGGCCGGCGGTGGAAAAATACTTCCTCGAACGCGGCCGCCCGGTGGTGGATGCCGTGCTGTCACTGACCGGGTTTTCTCTCGTCGGCGGGCCGGCCTACAACGACGCCCTGGCGGCCGAGCGGCTGCTGAAGCAGCTTGACGTGCCCTACATCTGCGCGCCCTCGCTGGAGTTTCAGACCATCGAGGAGTGGCTCTCCGACACTCAGGGACTGAACCGCCTTCAGGCAACGCTGATGGTCTCCATTCCAGAGCTGGACGGGACGACCGATCAGATTGTCTTTGCCGGCAAGTCCGGGAACTCGCGCCTGCTGGAACCCATCCCGGATCGGGTCGAGCGTCTGGTTGGGCGGGTTATGGCGCGGGTCTGGTTGCGCCGCCTGCCGCCGGCCAAACGGCGCGTTGCCATCGTGCTGTTCAACTTTCCGCCGAGCCAGGGCAACGTTGGCACGGCGGCCTACCTTGATGTGTGGACAAGCCTGCACCGCCTGCTCGGCAAAATGCAGCAGGCTGGCTACCACCTCACGGACGTGCCGGCCACGGTGGACGAATTGCGCGACAGCATCGTTCACGGCAATGCCGTCCAGTACGGCCAGCCGGCCAACGTCTGTGACCTGTTTCCACGGCTGGAATACGAGCGGCTTGTGCCGACCTACCGCGAAATTGAACGGTCGTGGGGACCCTCGCCGGGTGAAAAGAACGTCTATGGCGGGGACTTCGCCATCATGGGACGGGTGTTTGGCAACGTCGGGGTGTTTGTCCAGCCGAGTTTTGGCTTCGAGGATGACCCGATGCGCCTGCTGTTTTCGGAGGACGCCACGCCCAACCACGGTTTTACCGCCTTTTATGCGTACCTCAACCGGACGTGGGGGGCGGATGTGCTGCTCCACTTCGGAACGCACGGGGCGACGGAGTTCATGCCCGGCAAGCAGGTTGGGTTGAGCCAGTTCTGCTGGAGCGACCGGCTCATTGGCGACCAGCCCAACGTCTATGCCTACTGCGCCAACAACCCGTCGGAAGGTCTCATTGCGAAGCGCCGGGGTTACGCGACGCTGGTGAGCTACCTCAGCCCGCCCATTGAGGCAGCGGGTCTGTACAAGGAATTCGTGACGCTCAAGGAAACCATGGACGGTTTCCGCAATGAACCGACCCGGCGCGAGGCCTACATCCCGGCCATCGTCGAAAAGGCCAAAGAACTCAACCTGCTCGACCACGACTTCACCCCCGACGAACTGACGACCGAGCGCTTCCAGAAGCTTTATGCCGACCTGCTGGAACTGGAATACAGCCTCATTCCGACGGGGCTGCACACGATGGATGACGGCCTCGACAGCCAGGAACTCGTCGGGATGCTGCGCGTCGTGGCGGATTTTCCGGTTGCGGGGCAGCACCTGCCAAGCCTGACCAAAACCGTCCTGGCCCACTGGGCCGATCTGAACGGGAAGTCCGCCGCCGGAAAGACCGGGACGGACGATGCGCTGGCGACCTTTTCACAAAACGTTGAGCTGGAGCGGCAGGCGCGGCATTTCATCGGCGAGGCCATTCTGGAAATGCACCAGAAGCGTTCGGCCAGCGCCGGGGCCAGCCACCTGGCCAAACTCTGCCGCGCCAGGCGGAGTCTCTTTGACGCACACTTTGCGTTTCTGTTTGACCTGCACGAAAAACTCCGCACCAACGCCGAACTCGATGCCATTCTGCGGGCCCTGGACGGGCGCTACATTGCGCCGGTGGCGGGCGGGGATGTCGTGCGTGATCCCAGCATTCTTCCGACCGGGCGCAACCTGCATGCCATTGACCCGTACCGCATGCCGACCTATGCCGCAACGCGCGAAGCCCAGAAGTCCGTGGAGCAGCTTCTTGAGCGGTATGCGCGGGAGCACGGCGGCGCACTGCCGCGCAGCGTGGCGCTCGTGCTGTGGGGCACCGACAACCTGAAAAGTGGCGGCGTGGGCGTGGCCCAGGCCCTGTGGCTGCTGGGGGCGCGGGCCGTGGCCGACGAGATGGGACGCATTGCCAACGTCGAACTCCTCCCGCTGGCCGAGTTGGGACGGCCCCGGATTGATGTGGTGCTGACGCTGTCCGGCATCTTCCGGGATGTCCTGCCGCAGCAGATGCGGCTGCTTGACCGTGCCGTGCGCCTGGCGGCCCAGGCGGATGAGCCGGAGGCGCAAAACTTCATCCGCGCCCACGTGCAGGAAATGCTGCGGCAGGGCGTGGCCTGGGAAGATGCCGTCCGGCGGATTTTCTCGAATGCCGCCGGCAGCTACGGGGCCAATGTCAACCATCTGGTGGATTCGTCCACGTGGGAAAACGACGGTGAAATTGCCCAGACGTTCCTTTCACGCAAGGGCTTTGCCTACGACCCGAACGGGCAGTTTGTCGAGGCCCGGGCCGACTACGAACGGGTCCTGGGGGGCGTCACGCTGGCGTTTCAGAACGTGGATTCCACCGAAATGAACATCACCGATATTGACCACTACTACGAGTACCTGGGCGGCGTCACCAGCGCCGTCAAGCACCTGCGGGGCGATGGTGCCGCGCCGGCCGTGATGCTGGCTGATGCGACCGGAGCCGAAGCCAAGGTGCGCAGTCTCGAAGAAACGGTCCGGCTCGAATCCCGCACCAAGCTGCTCAATCCCAAGTGGTACGAAGCCATGCTGGAGAACGGCTACGCCGGTGTGAGCCAGATCGAACGGCAGGTTTCCAACACTTTTGGCTGGAGCGCGACCTGCCAGGCCGTGGATGACTGGGTGTATGACGGCGTGGCGCAGACCTACGTGCTTGACGAAGCCATGCGTGCGCGGTTGCAGCGCCTCAACCCCAGCAGTCTGTCGAAGTTGACCCGCCGGCTGCTCGAAGCCCATGGGCGGGGGCTGTGGAAAACAGACGAGGCGACGCTTGAACAGTTGCGTGAAGCCTACGCCCAGATGGAAGACGCACTGGAAAACGTGACTTTGTGATCCCCAAGCCCTTATCCGGGAAGTACCCCCAAGTGAACTGCCATGAAGTTTGTACTCGTTGGCCTCAATCATCACACGGCGCCCATTGCGGTCCGCGAACGCTTTGCTTTCAGCAAGCACTACCTGCCTGAAGCCCTCAACCTGTTCGTGGATGGACAAAACATCTGCGAAGGGATGATTCTCTCCACCTGCAACCGGGTTGAACTGCTGGGTGTGACGCCATACGAAGGAACCCAGGGCATCGCCTGCGTCAAAAACTTCCTCAAGGCCATTCATCAGAAGTGCGACAGTTACGACGAGCACCTGTACTACTACACCGACCAGGATGTGGTACGGCACGTCTTCCGGGTGGCGTCGAGCCTGGACTCCATGATCATCGGCGAGCCGCAGATTCTGGGACAAGTCAAGGACGCCTACGCCACGGCGCAGTCACTGAACAAGACCGGGACGCTCATCAACAAGCTGATGCACAAGGCGTTCAGCGTTGCCAAGCGGGTTCGCACGGAGACGAAAATCGGCGCCAACGCCATTTCGGTCAGTTACGCCGCCGTCGAGTTGGCGCGGCGTATTTTCACCAGTCTCGAAGGGCAGACCGTCATGCTGGTCGGCGCCGGGGAGATGGCGGAACTCGCGGCCACCCACCTGATGAGCGCCGGAGCGAGCCACATCGTCGTGGCCAGCCGGTCCTTCGACAAAGCCGTGCAGTTGGCCACCAAGTTCAATGGCTCGGCGGTGATTTTTGACCGTTTCCGGGAGCGGTTGCCGCAGGCCGACATCCTCATCTTTGCCACGGCGGCCCCGCACTTCGTCGTGCGCGTCGCCGATGTGGCGGCTGCCATGGAGCGGCGGCGGCACCGCCCGATGTTCATCATTGACATTTCCGTGCCGCGCAACGTGGACCCGTCCATCAACGACCTGGAACAGGTCTTTGTGTATGACGTGGATGACCTTCAGGCCGTGGTTGAAAGCAACCTGCGCGAGCGGAAACAGGAAGCCGAACGGGCCAGTCGCATTGTCGAGGAGGAAGTCGCGGCCTTTGTGGCCGAATGGCGCAGCATGGCCGCTGCCCCCTTCATTGCCGCGCTCAATGCGCACCTTGTGGAGATGGCCCAGGCCGAATATGAGCGCCATCGCAAGCGCATTGACCGGCTGGGCGGGATGTCTCCCGAAGTCGAGCGGTACGTGCGCGAGGTCATCATCACCTCGATTCTGCGCAAATTCGCCCATCCGCTCATCGAGAACATCCGCGAAGCCGCCGCGCAGGGCGAGCAGAGCCGGCTGTGTGAAACCTTCGGGCTGGAAGTGCGGGTTGGCGCTCAACAGCAGGTGCGCCTGGCGCGTTCGGCCTGAAGTGACATCCGTGATGGAGGGTTGGAACCGGCCCTTCGTCCCCTGACCAGTTTTCATCCATTCCAACCCCAGGTGAGGTGCTGATTCATGATCGTTTCAATCTACGGCAAAGGTGGTATTGGCAAATCCACGACCTCTTCCAACATCGCCATCGCCATGGCGAAGCGTGGCGCGCGCGTCCTTCAGGTCGGTTGTGACCCCAAACATGATTCGACCTTTACCATCACCAAGCGGATGATCCCGACGCTCGTCGAAATCCTCGAAGAGCATGACTACCACCATGAAGAAATCGAGCCGTCTGACGTGATTTTCAAAGGCAAGATGGGCGTGGACGCCATGGAATCCGGCGGCCCGGCCGCTGGCGCCGGCTGTGGTGGGTACGTCACCGGCGAGGCGGTGAAGTTTTTGCGCGACCACAAGCTGATGGACGAATACGACGTGGTGATTTTCGACGTGCTGGGCGATGTCGTCTGCGGCGGTTTCGCCACGCCGCTCAACCACTCGGATTTCGCCTGTGTGGTGACGGCCAACGACTTCGACTCGCTCTTTGCGGCCAACCGTATCTGTGCGGCCGTGATGGCCAAGACCAAAAACTATCCCATCTACATTGCCGGTCTGATTGTGAACCGCTGCCCGGACACCGACCACGTCGAACGGTACTGCGACCGGACCGGCGCGCGGATTGTCGGGCACGTCCCGCAGATTGACGAAATCCGGCGGTCACGGCTGGCTGGTGTCTCCATCTTCGAGATGAAGCGCATTGGCGGAATTGCCCTGGCGCAGGATCGGTATCTCGAAATTGCCGACTACCTGCTGTCCGAACCGGAAGCCCTCAAAGTCAAACCCCTGACCGACCGGGAAGTGTTCGAGCATCTGCGCAGTGAGTACATCAACATCAACATTCAGCGTTTCAATGCCGAAGACCTGGAGTTGCTTGAAGACCCATCCTGCCTGGCTCTTTGAGAGAGGTGAAGCGGAGTGGCCTCTCCAGCGTCGCCCACGGCAGAAGCTGTGGGCGGGGAAGGGAGGAGCCGTGATCGCTGGTGGCGCGCGTTTTGGACGGACATGTTCCAGAAAGGCAATCTATGGCAACCCCACTGCCCATTGTGAAACCGGATGCTGCGGAGCGGTTTTCGCGCATTTGCAGCGACTGTGGCATCTGCACGTCCAGTCTGCGCCCGCACGTCAAGGAAGCCTGTGCTTTCCTGGTGCAAAAATACGATGAGCTGGAGCTGACCGTGCAGGGACACGCCCGGCGGGCCGGAACCGATGAGGTGTATTTTGGGCCGTACGAAAAAATCCTGCGCGTCCGGCGGCAACAACCCATCGCCGGAGCGCAGTGGACGGGGGTGGTGACGACCATTGCCATGCGCGCCCTGGAACAGGGGCTGGTGGAAGGCGTCATCCTGACCGGCACGGAACCCGGTACGCTCAACAAACCCCAGCCCGTTCTGGCGCGCACACCGGAAGAAGTGCTCGCCTGTCGCGGCAACAAGTTCGGCCTTTCACCGACCCTGGAAAAGATAGATGACGCCATCGCTGCCGGCCTGAAGCGCGTCATGGTAGTCGGCACGCCGTGTCAGTTCCACGCCCTGCGCGTCATCGAGCCAACCCTGCCCTTTGACGAGTTGTGGTGTCTGGGCATTCTGTGCAGCGACAACACGACGCACGAAAACTACATGACGTTTCTGAAGTCCGTCAGCCGTTCGCCGGACACGGTCGTGCACATGGAGTTCATGCCGGATTTCCGCCTGTGGATGCGGCATACCAACGGGGAAGTCGAAAAGCTGAACTTCGTCGAAATCCCGATGCACGAGATTGGCCCTGACCTCATCGCGCCTTCCTGCCGGGTGTGTTTCAACTACACGAACTCGCTGGCCGATCTGTCGGTGGGGTATATGGGCGGCGGCATGCCGGACAACCAGTGGTTGCTCATTCGGAATGCCAAAGGCTGGCGGCTGCTCGACCTCATCCGTGACGACGTGGAGTTGTCCGAGCCGACCGAAAGCGGCAGCCGCGCGCTGGCCATGAAGGGCTTTTTGTCCCAGCTTGGGAAGCCCTACACCAAAGGCGCGCCCCGTCCGGTCAAAAAACTCATTGCCTTTCTCCAGCGTCGGCTGGGGCCGCGGGGGCTGGAGTTTGCCCGGACCCGCGTCGAGATGAAGCTGGCGGAAGGGCTGTTTACGGTACGCCGCAAGGCCGGCCACCGGGAGGCGCTGCTGGTTCCGCGCTACGCCTATGTCCCGCTGGAGAAGTACGTCCTGCCGGGCGAAACCCAGCCGCCACGGCCGCCTGTCAGCGTGAAACGTCCACGTCGTTCGCCGGCGTCGGGCAAGACTTTGAAAACCATTGACCCGATTGGCGTTGGCTGACGGGTTCCAGACACATCACACCAATTCATCCGGGAGGCTTCACCGTGTCGACCTACACCCCGGAGCAGATGCTCCGCCGTCAGAAAAGCAAATGGATGCCAGTACAGGCATTTCTGGCCCCGGTGCAGTTCGTCATTTTCTTCATCAGTCTGGCGCTCATCATCTATTTTATCTCTACCGGTCACGGATTCTGGCTGGCCAACGTGAGCGTCATGGTCAAGGTCTTTGTGCTGTGGGTCATGGCCATTACCGGGGCTTTTTGGGAAAAGGATGTTTTTGGACACTATGCCTTTGCCAAAGAGTTCTGGTGGGAAGATTTCTTCTCGACATTCGTCCTGATTTCCCACACGCTCTATGTCATTGGCTTTTTCCTCAAGTGGGAGGAAATGACGCTGGCTTACGTCGCCCTTGTGGCCTATCTGACATACTGCATCAATGCGTACCAGTTTGTGCGCAAGTATGTCATCAACCGACAGAAACTAAAGAGCCACGGTTACACGATTGCCGGGGATGTGCCTTGGGTTTCCGGTTCCTAAAAACACCGGGGAAAGTGTTGTTCTTATGCCAGTATTGCAGGCTGTCGAAAAATTGGAGCGTTATGCGCCGGGTGGGGTAGATACCGATACGCCGAGTTGGGGACGTGAAGGGGCTATCGTGCTCTACTGGCTGGGGGCTTTTGCACTTACCTGGCTGTTTCGTCTGCCGGAGCCTTTCGTCTTCAATGTCCACCAGACTGTTGCCTCGGTCTGGGGAATCCTTCTGCTGTTGGCCACCCTTGGTTTCTCCCAGTGGCTCTATGCACAGGTAGCCATTCATGAGGAGCGTCCGTTCAACCTCGTTGGTACACCCATCTTCATCATCGGCAACAGCCTTGGGGAGACACTGGCCTTTCTGCTGGTCTTCAGGTTCGGGGCAGCGATAGGAACCTGGCTGGCCTATCCCATGGGGCTGACCGGGACACCCTTCCACCTGCTCGTTTTTGGCAGTGGCTTTTTCGCCTTTCTCATCTACGGTGGTGCCATCCATGGTCTTTTCTGGATGCGCATCTTTCCTCCACACTTTCGGGAAGATGAGTGGGCGCGAAAGATTCGGAAGTTTCGGCTCTGGTCAGAAAGCGCGCTTTCTTTTTCCTGGTGTCTGACGTTCTATGTCTTTGAGGATTTCTGGAGTGTCGTCTTCTTTCATGCCATCGTGGATACGGTGCTTATGCTGAGGGTACGCCCCCGAATCTTCCGCTTTGCTTCCCAACTTCCGGCCACGGTTCGTTGATGCCCAAACCGGGTTGGATTTGGGTGTTGGGTTCAGGGGTGTCCGGCAGTCCGATTTGCAGTAGTTGTCTGAACAGAATTCTGTATCACCGTCATACGGAGAAAACATTGCCATGAAAAAGCCCAAGTGCTTGTTCGTCAATCCCCCGGTCATCGAGAAAGTCGCCGAACGGTTCAGCTTCATCAGCATGCCGTTGGCCATTCTCTACATTGGCACGTTCATCCAGTCACAGGGTTACGAAGTCGAACTCTGCGACATGAATGCCGGTCAGGAGCCTGTTTTCAGTGATGACATTGATATTGTGGGCATCTCCTGTGACACGGTGAAATACACAGTGGGGATGCGGGTGGCCAAGGCGGCCAAGGCGGCCGGAAAGTATGTGGTGATGGGGGGAACGCATCCCACTTTTGACGATGAAGCCACCTTGCGCTCCGGCTACGTGGATGTCGTCGTGCGGAGTGAAGGGGAGTATCAAATGCTGGAAATCGTCCAGCAGTTCGAGGCCAACGGCAAGGTTGATCCTTCGACTATCAAGGGGGTTGCCTGGCTGGATGGTAACCAGTTCGTGCGCAATCCGCCGATGCCGTTTATCAAAGACCTTGACAGTCTGCCGATTCCCAACCGGGAGCTGCTCGACGTGCCCCGCTACTGGAAACAGACCCGCTCCTGGTTGGGGAAATTTGCCGATCCGGTTTACAACATTTCAGGCTCACGGGGCTGCCCCTACGACTGCTCGTTCTGCATTGTGACGGCCAACTACGGGGCCAAGTGGCGGTATCGTTCGGTTGACTCGATCATGCAGGAAATCGAGGAAGGTTTTTACAAGTACAAGTACCGGACATTTTTCTTTACGGATGACATTTTCAATGCCAGTCCAAAGCGTGCCATGGCGATTTCACAGGCCATCATTGATGCTGGTCTGGCAGACAAAATCAAATGGACAGCGCAGTGCGTCACCAACATTTTTGTGAAGTTCCCGGAAGTCGTCGAAATCATGGCTGCGGCCGGCTGCATGGGCGTCATCATGGGGATTGAGTCCATGGACCCGGAAACCCTCAAGGACTACAACAAGACGGCAACCAGCGACGACAATGCCCAGTGCATCCGCCTGTTGAAAAAACACGGGATTGCTTCGATGGCCTCGATCATCATCGGGCATCCGAAGGAAACCCGCGAGTCACTCCAGGCGACGATGAAGTACATGTGTGATCTCAACCCGGAAATGCTCTGGATCAACATCCTGACGCCTTATGTCGGCACGACCATGCGGCGTGAATTCATTCAGTCGGGAAGGCTGCTGCCGAATCTGTCCTGGGAAGACTATGACATCTCACATGTGACCTTCAAACTGGACCATCTTGAAGCCTGGGAAATTGAAGTCACGCGCAAGGCCATGACGGCGATGTATTACACCCGTCCGCGATACATCATGGAGAATCTTCCGCGCCTGTTTTTCGGAAAAATACCTACGCCCGTGGTGAAACAGGCTGCCTGCTGATGACCTGTGGGAGCGCGTCATCCGGGCCTGTGGCTCAACTTTTTGCATCCCTCCAAGGAGACCCCTCGTTGCCATGCCTGTCGTCGTTCAAATCAAGCGTCGCAAGAAACTCGGCCAGCATCGTCCGCTCAACATCCGGTTGGTTTTGCCCCGGTACTACAACCCGGAAAAAGGACAGCAGCACAAGCCGTTCATGATTTTTCCAAACATCGTTCTTCCGACGCTGGCGGCGATTACGCCGGCGCCGCACAAGGTGACGATTGTGGATGAGAATGTCGAGGAACTGCACATCCCCGACGACACCGATCTGGTGGCGATCACGACCTACACCCGCAACGTCCAGCGTGGCTACCAGATTGCGGATGAGTGCCGGGCACGGGGCATTCCGGTCGTCATGGGGGGCATTCACGTCAGCTTCATGATTGAAGAGGCGCTTCAGCACTGCGACGCGGTCGTGTCTGGCGAGGGGGAAGCCCTCTGGCCGCAGATTCTCGAAGACGTACAGAGTGACGACCTCAAGCCGGTGTATCAGGGGGGGCATTCGCAGGACTTGAATGAGCTGCCGGTGCCGCGCTGGGACCTGCTCAAGCTGGAACGCTACTTCAAACCCATCCCCACGCTGAAGATGCCCATCATGAGCATTCAGACCTCCCGTGGGTGTCCGCACAAGTGTGACTTCTGTACCGTGCCGGTTTTTGCCGGCGGCAAGATGCGGTACCGTGACCCGGCGCATCTGCTGCGCGAAATTGATGCCTATGGGGCTGAGTTTTTCTCGATTGCCGATGACAACCTCATCGTCAACCCCGATGCGGCGGCGGAACTGTTCAAAACCCTGGCCAAGCGCAAGCTGAGCTGGTTTGGATTTTTTGACACCCAGACGCTCAAGCGGCCGGAACTGGTTGAACTGGCCGCCAGGTCCGGCTGCCGCCGGGCCTTTCTGGGCATCGAAAGCATCCACCCGAACGAGCTGGCCACAGTGAACAAGAAGTTCAACCGGCCGGAGAAGTACGAAGACCTCATCCGGCTCTTTCACCGGAACGGCATTGCCGTGGATGTTGGCATTCTTTTCGGATTCGAGGATGAAACCGTCGAGAGCACGCTGGAAACCATCGAAGAACTCAAACGGTGCAACGTGGAGACGGCCATTTTTTCCGTGATGACACCCTTTCCGGGAACGGCGCTCTACCAGCGCACGAAGGACAAACTGCTGCACACCGACTGGGACCGTTACACGGGCGAGGAAGTCGTCTGGGCGCGCGAAGGGACAGACGCCGAACAGACCCGCCGGCTGTTGCAGCTTGCCTTCGAGCGGTTTTATTCCGTGCCTTCGATTTACAAGCGGGTGCTGTCGCCGCGCTCCCATGCCCAGCGCAAGCTCCTGGCAACCATTTCCAACCTTCGTTTCCGCAGCATCATCAAGCACCGGTTCCCGGAGCCGCTCCCGCCGGATTTCCTGCGCAGCGCCCGCCAGGCCCGTCCGGCCTACGCCTGACGCCGCCGGCCGCCGCGACAGCCTGCAGCCAGCCCGTCCGTATTCATCAGGATATGGACGGGCTTTCTTCTGCCGGTCGTCATTCGGTGTGGACCGTGTGGGTGTTGGCTGAAAGCCCCGCAGACGCGCCAGCCGACGCTCAGGCAAGAAAAAGAAACTCGGCGTTCCACTTGCCCTGGGCCTTGAGAATCAGCTCGATGGCTTCCCGTACAGCCCCGCGCCCACCCGTCCGGGTGGTGATGTAGTGGGCGGCCTGTTTGACTTCCGGCACAGCGTTGGCCACGGCAATGCCCAGCCCCACCTGCTGCATCACCGGGACATCCGGCAGGTCATCCCCGATGAAGGCCACCGCCTGGGGGGATATTCCCTGGGCCGTCAGCAGTTCGGTCAGCGCCTGGGCTTTGTCGCTGGTGGCCTGACAGAGGAACTCGATGCCGGTTTCACGCGCCCGCTGTTCAAGCGCCGGTGAGCGCCGCCCGGTAATGACGCCGGTCCGAATGCCGGCCCGCCTGGCCAGCTTGAGACCGTGTCCGTCCTGCGAGTTGAAGCTCTTGAGTTCCGTTCCATCCGGGAGGAGATGGATGAAACCTTCGGTCAGCACGCCGTCGCAGTCCATCAGCAGCAGGCCGATGTGGCGGGCCCGTTCCGTCAGGGCATCGCTCATGGGCAGTCCTCCGGGGTTCAGACAAAGGGAGGTTTGAAGGTTGAGTTGACGGTGGAATGCGGGATAGGTCCCACCAGCGTTCCCCGACAGCGCGGCGCGCCACAGGCGCAGGGGTAGTCCCGCCGCCAGGTTTCGGGGTCTCCGTCGGCGACTTGCAGGTGATAGTCCATCGTCAGTTCGGTGCCCGGCGGGATGTCCGCAATCGCCTCGATAAAAACGCGGCCGCTGCTTTCCTGGAGGCTTTCACAGTTGGGTTCGCAGGAATGGTTGATGTAGCGCGCCAGGTTGCCGAAGCGGCCGCCATCCAGAACCGTGTGCTCATCCAGGATAAAGAGAAACGTATGCGTCGTCTGCTCCAGTTTGCGCGCATAGCGCCGGTCGGCTTCTTCGCGGCTGATCCGCTCGCCACGGTATTCGATGATGCGGGTCCGGGCTTTGATGAACGTCGTGGCAAAGACGCCCCAGCCGTGAATGGGTGAACGACGCAGCTCGCAAAGGTGGTGGCGTTGCATGGTGCGCTGATAACCGGCATCGGCCGGGGAATGCCTCCCCGGTCACAGGCGGGACTTCACTTTCCCGCGTGTGGCGGGCAGTCGTTTTCCGCCGGGAGAGGCCTCGTTCAGGTCATGGGAACAGTGGACGCGCCGCCGGGTTGCCAGCAAATCCGAAACCGGCACTCCGGCGCACCCTCGCGCCGGCAACTGGTCACGGTGACTTCCGGCTGGATGCCGCCGCACAGTTCGACGGCGCGGCGGAAATAGCCGATACCTGACTGGCAATACTGCGATGGTGGTGGTGTGTCATACGCAAGGCAGACCGTGCCGGCGCGAACCGGTCCCGTTTTGCTTTCCGGCTCATAGCGCGCGCTGCCAAAGGTCTGGAACGTGGGGGAGACCACGGCCGAAAGCTGCAAGAACCCTTCCACATCCCGCTGCACCAGACTTTCGTAGGTGCCGCCGATGTTGAGTTCGGCGGAAAATGCGCCGAGCGCCTCCAGCAGGTCAGGAGTGTTTGCACCCAGTTCCGCCACAATCGCGGCATCGAGCCGGACGAGCAAGCCCAGCTCATACCACTCGCCCACAAAGACGGTTTTGGTGAGAACCGCCCGATCCGCTTCGCCAAGGCTCTGCAGGATGCGCTTGAGCGTGGCAATGCCGTGCTTCATTTGCAGGTACAGCAACCGCGACTTGATGAGGCTGCCCTGAACTTTCCAGTGGCGAACCGTGGAAAGCTGGGCGGCGCGCTCTTCATCCGTAATGGGGCGGCAGCAGATGGGGCGTGACAGGGTATCCATGGGCGGGCTCCGCAAGCTTGGGTAAGGAGGGATTCCTGCCGGCGGGCAGCCGGCGGCCGCGACGTGAGGCGCACCACGGTGCAGGGGGGAGAACCGTTGGCCGCCACTTCATAAATCTTCCTCCCAGAGGTTGTCAAAGCGGGTGCAGGCTTTGATGAAGGTCAGTTCAACCGTGCCCGTAGGGCCGTTGCGCTGTTTGGCCACGATGAGTTCGGCCCGTCCGGCATTGTCGTCCGTGGGGTTATACATCTCTTCCCGGAAAATGAACGCCACGACATCCGCATCCTGCTCAATGCTGCCGCTTTCGCGCAAGTCGGACAGCATCGGACGGTGGTCGGCGCGATTCTCTGACGCGCGGCTGAGCTGGGACAGGGCAATCAACGGAATGTCGAGTTCCTTGGCCAGCCCCTTCAGATCGCGGGAAATCTGCGAAACCTCCGTCTGGCGGTTTTCGTGGCGTCCGCGGCCGCGCACGAGCTGGAGGTAATCCACAATGAGCAGGTCAAGACCGTGCTGCGCCTTGAGCCGCCGCGCCTTGGCGCGCATCTCGGCGACCGAAATGCCCGGTGTGTCGTCAATGAAGATGGGTGCGGTCGTCAGTTCCTGGAGGGCTTCGGCGAGTTTTCGCCATTCGTCACGGCTCAGATAGCCGCTCCGCAACCGCTGTGAATCCACGCGGCTCTGGGCGCACAGCAGGCGCATGACGAGCGATTCCTTGGACATCTCCAGCGAAAAGATGCCCACCCGCTTGCCGTCCACCACGGCTGCATTCTGCGCGATGTTGAGACAAAAGGCGGTTTTGCCGGCTGACGGCCGCGCCGCGACGATGATGAGGTCGGACGGCTGGAGTCCATTGGTCAGGCGGTCGAAGTCGGCAAACCCCGTGGCCAGCCCCGTCAGGCGGCCGCTGGTGCTCTGGGCGGCTTCGACCTGTTGGAGCTGCGTGCGGGCCACCTCGGACACTGGTACGAAGCCGCTGCGGATGCGGGCTTCCCCAACCTCGAAAATGCCGCGCTCCAGCTCATCGATGATGCTGTGGGCATCCTGTTCCTCCAGCCGGCAGGCCCGGATGCCGGCCTGACAGATGTCAATGGCCCGGCGGAGCATGGATTTGTCTTTGACCGTTTTGGCGTAGGCCTCGAGGTTGGCCGGGATGGCATAGGCGTCCAGCAGCGCCGAAAGGGCGGTGATGCCGCCGACTTTGTCGAGCTGGCCGCGCTGGCGCAGGAGCGTGGCGAGGGTGGTGGGATCAATCGGCTGTCCGGTTTCCGACAGCTCGCGCATAGCCGCAAAAATCTGCTGGTGACTGGGCCGGAAGAAGTCTTCCGGCTGGAGCAGTTCCAGCGCCTCGTGGCACACCTCATTGTCCAGCAGAATCGAAGCCAGGATGCTGCGCTCGGCATCCAGGTCGTGCGGGAGGGTAAAGGTTTCTTCCGTGGTTTTGGCGTCGGCTTTGGCCCGCCCCTTCGGAGACCCCGTGTAGAAGGCGAGCATGGGACTTTCGGAGTCGGTTTTGCCTGATCGTCCTGACATACTGGGCCTGACGTGGGGCGAAAGGGCGCCGGTCTGACGGCCAAGGCGAAGAACAGACGGCGGTGCCCCGTGTCGCTTGAACCTGGTTTCCCCAAACGACGCTCGACTGGTGGCGCGCCGTGCCCGGCAGGTCGGACCCCGGCGCGGGTATATGGCTCTGGTTTCCCTGGCAAACCGTACCAGACCTGCGGCCGGACGGCACGCCGATTCTTCGTCGGCGCGGCTCAGCACGGATAAGCCGGCGGATGAAATTCCTCCGGGAACAGCGGGGTGACGTTGACACTCCAGTAGTTGTCGGAGCGCTCCAGGCTGCCCACCGCCAGGATAATCAGGTGATTCATGCCGACGACCAGCGTACCGACCGACCCCACAATGAGAAATCCCTGCTCTTCGAGCGCCTCCCGGGCCGAGCGGGCTTTTTTCTCGCAGAACGGTACAACAAAACCGTCCTGCAGGGCCTGTTTCCAGCGTGCCAGCAGGGCAAAGGCATAAGATTCAAGTCCGCCCACCGCAAGGGCTTCCGCCTTGGGAAAGGTTGCCTCCCAGAATTGCATGTTCATGGCCACACCTCATACGTCCACCCGGAGCAGGCGGCACATCAGTGGTTGTCGGCAAGTCGTGCTGTCGTCGGCATGCGTGCGTTGTCGGGTTGGGGGACGGTTGCTGGATAGGGGGCGTTCTCAAAGGTCAGGGCCGCCGTTGACTAGGCTGCCAGAAAATCCAGTGCCAGCGCGGACATCGCCCGCACACCAGCGGCAATACTCACTTCATCCACTGCAAATCTGGGGGTGTGAATGTCTCCGTCAATGCCGGCCGTGTGGTTGGAAACACCCAGCGAATAAAACATCGCCGGCACGGCGCGGGCAAAATAGGCAAAGTCTTCGGCACCCATCCGTGGGGCATGCTCAATCACGCGCTCGTCCCCGGCCACCCGCCGGAGCGTCGGCAGCATCTGCTCCACCAGCGCCCGATCATTGACCAGTGGTGGAACGAGCCGCTCATAGCGAATGTCGCAACTGGCTCCGCTGCCGGCTGCCGCATTTGAGACAATCTGGTGAATCAGGTGCTCAGTTTCGGTCCGCACGGTTTCGTCAAAAGCCCGTACCGTGCCTTCCAGGATGACTTCATCGGCGACAATGTTGTAGCGCCGTCCGCCCTGCATCCGTCCGACCGTCAACACCATCGGCTGCTGGGCATCAATCATCCGGCTGCGGATGGTCTGAAGCATCATGACGATGGTCGAAGCCACGACGATGGCATCCACGCCCCGGTGCGGATAGGCCCCGTGGGCCATGCGCCCTCGGACGGTGATGGTAAACCGGTCACAGCTCGACATCATCACGCCCTCGTTGTAGCCAAGCTGTCCGGCGGCCAGCGGCGGGTAGCAGTGTAGGGCAAACATGGCGTCCGGGCGCTGGGGTTCCAGCGCGCCTTCGTCCAGCATCAGCTTGGCCCCGCCCACCTCGCCCGGCGGCGGCCCTTCTTCGGCCGGCTGGAAGAAAAAGCGAACGGTACCGCAGAAGTACTGGCGCAGCCGTGCGAGCACCTCTGCCGTACCCAAGGCCACCGTCATGTGAACGTCGTGGCCGCAGGCATGCATCACCCCCGGCACGGTTGAGGCAAAGGGCAGTCCCGGTGGTTCGTCAATGGGCAGGGCATCCATATCGGCCCGGATGCCGACGACCTTGCCGGGCTGCCGGCCGTGGAGGGTGGCCACGATGCCGTGGTGGGCAACGTTGGTACGCAGCTCAAAGCCGCCGATTTCGCGCAGCCGGTGGAGGAGAAACCGTGATGTGCGGACTTCGCGGTTGGAAAGTTCCGGGTGCTGGTGCAGTTCGCGCCGGGTGGCAATGAGCCGGGGTTCGAGGTGGGCTACCAGATCAGCCACATACCGGTCACGGTGTTTGACCGAATCGAACGAGCGCGGGTGCGTGGAAGTGGTGACAGCGTCATCAGGCATGGTCTTGCAAACGGTGATTCACGATTTCAAACGGCATTTCGGAGAAGTTTCATGAGAAATAGTCCAATGGTAATCTTACCTGCGCCCGTTGGAAATCATACTTTGCGAAAACGGTCAGTCCGCTTGGGCTGGACGCGCAGCGCAGGTTGGATTGGACGCGCAGCGCAGGTTGGATTGGACGCGCAGCGCAGGGAGGTCATAGAAGGCATGCGGTACACGTTGGCCGGCTGGTGGTTTCTGGTGTCGGTGGTGGTGCTGCCTGGGGCGCGCCCCGAATTGGCGGCGGACACTTCCGGGGCGCAAACCGCAAATGAAACCAGGGTGGACTTCGCCCGTATCCGGCGCGAACTGCTGGACGTGATCAACGCCCAGCGCGCGCGGGCCGGCGCACCGCCCGTCGCACTCGACGACCTCGCCGGTCAGGTTGCCGAAGCCCATGCGCAGGAGATGGCACAGTACAACTACCTGAGCCACTGGAACCGCGCTGGCTTCCTGCCCTACATGCGCTATGGGCTGCGGGGTGGGACGGACTACTGCGCCGAAAATGTCTCCATGCTTTCGGGGCTGTCGCCGCGTGCCGGCACGGCCGAAGTCAGGGAAGCCATCCTCCAGCTCCAGCAGTCCATGCACGATGAAACCCCGCCCAATGACGGCCATCGCCGTACGATTCTCAACCCGGAGCATACCCACGTGGGTCTGGGCATGGCCGTGGTTGGGAAAGAGCTGCGTCTGGCGCAGGAGTTCCTGAGCCGCTACATCCGCTTTGAACCGCTGCCCACCCAGTCCCGGCCGGGCGACCGGTTGAATGTCGTCGGGCAGGTACTCAATCCGGATGAGTATGCCTTCTATGCCGCCACGGTATATCACGAGCCGCTGCCCCAGCCGCTGACGCTGGAACGCCTCCGCCAGCCGCGCCCCTACACCCTGCCGGAAACCTCCCGCATGCTCAAACCCCGCCTCACCGACGGTTCACAATATACCGACGGCACGACCGGCGAAATCGAAGTCGGCGCTGGCGGGCGCTTCAAATTCGAGCTGTCTTTTCCCAGGCGCGAACCGGGCGTCTATACGGCGCTCGTCTTCGTACAGCGCGGCGTCAGGGGCAAACCCTTCCCGGCGGGAAGTCTCTGCTTCCGGGTTGAGTAACGTCCGATGGGGCATCAGTGAAATTTTCGTCAGTGAAATTTTCGTAGGGCGGAAACCAAGTTTTTGGATACCACCCGGAAATTTCACATCCCCGGCGTGGTGCTTCATTTCCGTTCCCCCTTCCGGCAGGGCCGCGCGCTGCCGTGGCGGCTGCGCTAAAGACAGACGTTACAAAATTTTACATTCTTTGCCGTGGGTTGTTCTCCGGCGGGGCCGGGCCGGAGAATTGTCCCCGTTGCGCCGGGTTGGCCACGGCCTGGAAAGTAACAGCACTGTGGCATCGAAGTTGCCTGCCTCTGGCTCAACGAAACCGGCAGCCATAACAAGCCGGGTGGTTTTCTGCGCAGCAGAGAGGAGAAAGCAGTATGACGAACTGGATGAGTCGTCTGGTGTACGCCGTCGTCCTGGTGTTCGGGTTGGTGACGGCAGGTTATGCCCAACTCGACACCGGGACGATCACCGGGACGGTGTCCGATGAATCCAAGGCCGTGGTTGGCAATGCGACCGTTACCGTGCGGAACGTCCGTACAGGGCTGACCCGCACAACCCAGACGGATGGCGACGGACGTTTCCGTTTCAGCAGCCTGCCCATCGGGAGCTATGAACTGACGGTGGAAGCCACCGGACAGGCCAAGTATATCCAGCAGGGGATCGAGCTGCTGGTCAACCAGGTGGCGGTGTTGGAGATCGGATTGAAAGTCGCGGCGACCCAGGAAGTGGTCACGGTCACGGGCGATGCCTCGATTCTGAACACCACAAACGCTGAAGTCAGCACCCGTTTTGACTCCCAGCGGCTGATGAACCTGCCGTTTGCGACGAATGGCAACGTGTACAACATCCTGCTGTCCGTTCCGGGCGTCAGTCAGCTCGCTTCCGGGCAGACCGGGTTTGCCAACGGCATCAGCTTTTCGTCCAACGGGGGGCGCGTCCGCTCCAACAACTTCATGGTGGACGGACAGGACCTCAACGACCCCAGCGTGGCCGGCGTGCAGCAGCCGCTCAACAACCCTGATCTCATTCAGGAAGTGCGTATCATCACGAGCCAGTTTGCGCCGGAGTTCGGACGCAACAGCGGTTCGGTGGTCAACATGGTCACCAAGAGTGGCTCGAACGAGTTTCACGGTTCGCTGTTCTGGTTCAACAACAACAACGCGCTCAATGCGCTGAGCAACCTCGACAAGCGGGCCGGGCGGACGGAAGCCCCCTTCCGCGTTGAAAACCGCATCGGTGGCTCACTGGGCGGACCCATCTGGCGCAACAAAACCTTCTTTTTCGGGACGCTTCAGCGGTGGACCGACCGGGCGCTGGGTTCGGGCTTCACGCTGAACGGCGCGCCGACGGAAGCCGGCCGGCAGGTGTTGCAGTCGGCGGCCGGAAACCGTCCCCAGGTGGCGGCCCTGCTGCGCTTTCTCCCGGCAGCGCAGGCGCCGATTGGCCGCAGTGAGACTTTTACCATCGGCACCCAGACCTTTACCGTGCCGCTCGGTTCGCTGACCGGTTCAGCGTCGCAGAAGTTTGACAACTGGCAGTGGTCCACCCGGATTGACCACCAGTTCGATGAGCGCAACCGGATTTCGGGCAGTTTTCTGTTCAATGACCAGATTTCATCGGGCAGTGGACAGGTGACGCCGCCGGG
>Ga0272446_1002224_pt1 | contig 26899 bp, 15 predicted proteins | sample YNPCB0061_FD_194587 | JGI IMG/M metagenome (GOLD analysis project Ga0272446, IMG submission 194587) | Hot spring microbial mat communities from Yellowstone National Park, WY, United States - YNP-CB-006-1 | ecosystem: Environmental > Aquatic > Thermal springs > Hot (42-90C) > Sediment | place...
CGCGGCGAGAAGGTTCTCAAGGCGGTTCCCCCAGCCGTTCGCAAGAATCCCAAGGTCGCGGAGTTGCTGGAACGGCGAGCCGATCTGAAGCGACAAGCTTCACGCGTCAAGGGCTCGCTGGAAACCATGATGGTGCGAGGCGACACCTTCACAGGCAAGGAATTGCGCCAGTTGTTCGAGCATCCGCTGTTGCAACCTGTGTTGTCGCGCCTCGTCGTCCTGGGAGACGGTATTCGTGGCTATCCAGTCGCGGAGGGCAAAGGGCTGGAGGACTACAACGGTAAGGTCGAGCCGATTAAGCCCGATGAGAAACTACGGCTGGCCCATCCGCACGACCTATTCGCCGCCGGCGACTGGGATCAATGGCAGGCCGACTGCTTCCGTCGCGAACGCATTCAGCCGTTTAAGCAGGTCTTCCGCGAACTGTATGTGCTGACCAATCAAGAGAAGGAAGACGGCTCGCTGTCGCGCCGCTATGCCGGTCAGCAGATTCAGCCGACTCAGGCCATGGCTCTATGGGGCACGCGTGGCTGGAACACCAAGGACGGGGAGATAGCGAAGACCTTCTTCGAGGCCAATCTGGTCGCGGAGGTGAGTTTCCAGTTCCACGGCTACACAGCGGCTCAGGTCGAGGGCTGGACATTGGATGCCATCCGCTTCCATCGACGCGGTGAGTGGAAGCCATTGCCTTTGGACGAGGTGCCACCTCGGTTGTTCAGCGAGGTCATGCGCGATTGTGACCTAGTGGTCAGCGTGGCTCACGTCGGAGCCGTCGATCCCGAAGCGAGTGCAAGTACGGTTCAGATGCGGGCCTCCCTGGTTCGCGAGACCTGTTCGCTGATGCGACTGGACAACTACGAATTCAAGGGCAACCATATCCTCATCGAAGGCAAACTCGGCCGCTATTCCGTGCATCTGGGCAGCGGTGTGGTGCATCGGCTGCCGGGCGGGCATGTGTGCATCGTTCCGGTGCATGCCCAGCAGCGTGGCCGCCTGTTCTTGCCCTTTGCCGACGATGATCCGCGCACGGCTGAGGTGCTGAGCAAGGTGTTGTTGCTCGCCCGCGACGACCAGATTCAGGATCCGAGTATCCTGGAACAACTTCGCTGATTTGTTCGTTCCAAGAGACGTTCGATCGCTCTGTCAAGCTGGCGGCGATCTCAATTCCCGCTTCGGGAAGTGCGACGATCGCTGCCGGCTTGTGTCTCCTAAGCGGCTGGAGTCAACTCGTGGTCGGTCGAGCGGCACTGGCGAGTTGTTGCAACCAGGATTCGACCATCGGCTGCGGCAGGGTTTGCAAGAGCAGCAATTCGCCGTACATTCCGGGGAAGAGCCGACCCGCTCTCCACGACCGCGAGTACGGCGCGGGGCCGAGCAGCACCACACGCATGCCCTCAAAGGGCAAAATGTCCGCCGGTATGCCTTCGTTCCAGATAAACCACTGGCTGACACTCAGGCTGTCACTCGGCAACGATCCATCGGCCCGAAGTGCGGGCCAGTTGTACAACTGGACGTAACTGGTGATAGTCGGCTCTTGATCGCTGCTGGGCAGCTGTCCGGCGATGCCTACAATGCGAGGATGAAACGGCCGACCGGGTGCGGCCGGCTCACCCGTCACAGTCGGCTCCACCTCGCCGGGATAGAGTCCTTGTTCCTGCGGGCCAATCAAGGTTCCCAATAGCAGCGTGTGCAACTGGAAGTTGTCGCCCACTCCGCTGATCTGCACTTGCCAGCCCAATCGCTGCTGAGGAGCCAGCACGATCAGAGGTTCCTCGTCCAGTACGTGCAGCATCTGAACCAGCCAGTGAGCCAGATCTAGCTTCGGATGCAAATTTGCGGCGGCTTCGAGCAGACCCGGTGTCGTATGGGCCAGCCGACGCAGGTCGGCAGAGCGGCTCAGATGGGCGATGGTCGATAGAATCAAGCCGTCCAGCGAATCGAACGCCGCAGCTCCCTCGACCCAGGGGCCAACGCTGGTGGCAAAGGCCTCGACAATCTGTCGAGGATCCTCTGCTTCGATATCGACCCCTTGAGCTTGGGCAGCTTCTAGACAGGCCTGGAGGAAGTTACCGGCGACGGGCAATACGTCGAGCAGACGCTGCAACAAGGCCGGCCCGACGCGAAGAGGATCGGCTCCCAGTTCCACCAGCGAGCCGGCGATGTTGGCCAACACGCCCAGCGTTCCCTGATCGGCCACTTGGATCATCTCGGCCAGGCGTTGCAAGGTGTGGTCGATGGCCGCACGTTCGACAGCAAAGAGGGCCTGGAAAAGAGCCGAGCCTACGGTCGGTATCTCTTCGCCGGCAGCGAGTCGGTCGAGAGCCGCGTTGATGGCCGTCAATGGCTCGTTTGAAGGGATAGCAGCGTGCCGCTGCAAGACCTGGAGGAGTTCGCCCGGCCCCTGTCGCTGCTTGGCCAGTCGAGCGAGCAACTCCTGGCTGCCCCCCAGGCGATAGAACAGTCCTCGCGCCTCGGCGAAGGTGTTGAGTAATCCGCCTGAGGCTAGACACCACAGATCGAGTTCATGCCACGCCTCCGCGCCGGTAGGGTCGGCATCGATGAGTTCTTGCCAAATGGGAATCGCCGTTTCATCTTCGGGATTCAGCCCAACGGCTTGCAGGCGTTGGACGCTCGTTTGCTCGAAGCGATCGGCAGCCAGCAGCTGATTGACCAACAACTCGATGATTGGGCCGGTGGCCTTCCAGGTGTCGGCTCCCGCTGCCAAGCAACGCTCCACCAGACACGCGACCAGTCCGGCATAGCGCAACTGACCGCGTACCAGTCGTTCGATCAGTTGCATGGTAGCCCAGTTGATCTCGTCCTTGCCCGCCGAGTCGATCAGTGCCACCGCAGTTTGAAAGGCAGTGCTGGCCTGTTGCTGCGTGCCGAGGTCGGCAGCGACCAGATCTTGCACAGCAGCTATAAAGGCACTCATCCGGCACAATCTCCAACTCGATTCACCACAGAGGACATCGAGGACACCGAGGAGCGGCAAAGAAAGCCCCTCCCTACTTCGGGGAGGGGAGCCGAACAACTTACCTGCCTCTCGGTCAGTGGCAGGAATCCTCCGCATCGCTCAGGCCGAGCGACGCTCTGCCTCGGGATACTTGATGCGTGAATGATAGAGGGCGATCAGTCCCTTGCACAGAGCTTCCTCGATCAACTGAATCTCGGTGAGAGTGAGGCCGGATTCTTCAAATTGCCCGTCTAGCAGGCGTTTCATGACCAGATCATGCACCAGCTTGCGCAGGCTGCCGGGCGTGGGCGAGGACAAGGCGCGGCTGGCACTTTCGACGGTGTCGGCCATCATGATGATAGCACTTTCCTTGTTCTGCGGACGTGGGCCAGGATAGCGGAAGGTGGTTTCCAGCGGATGGGGCGTGCCTTCAGCGTGCTGGGGTAGATTGCCGGCTTCTTCCTGCTGTTTCAGAGCTTCGCGGTAGAAATACTCGACCAGCGTCGTGCCGTGATGCTGCTGAATGAAGTCGATGATCGGCCGGGGCAAGCCATACTGCTCGCCCAGGGCCACGCCATCCTTGACGTGGCCGATGATGATTAGCGTGCTGAGAGCCGGCTCTAGAGCATCGTGGCGATTTTCTCCGACCTGATTCTCAATGAAGTAGTGCGGCTTGAGCATCTTGCCGATGTCGTGGAAGTAGCTGCCGACGCGAGCCAGTAAAGGATTAGCACCCACGGCCTCGGCAGCCGGCTCGGCTAGTGTTGCCACGGTCATGCTGTGGGTGTAGGTGCCCGGTGCCCGGCGAACTAGCTCTTGCAATAGCGGATGCGATCCATCTGCCAGTTCCGCCAGACTGACATCGGTTAGGACGTGAAAGGCGCGTTCGACGAACGGCAACAGGCCGCTGACCAGGAATCCCGCCAGGGCACAACTCAGAAAGGCCAGCAGCCCATCCCAGGCGATCAGAGGCCATTTCTGGGCTCCGCTGAGTTGCGTCGAAAGGGTCATGGCCAGAGAAGCCAATCCGGCCAGGGCACCAACCTCGACGAGTCGGTTGCGAGTTCGCACGTTACGCAACAGTAGAATGGCGGTGGCCTGTCCTCCCATGCACACCATCAGATCCGCTAGTTGACCGCCTACAGACACGATCAAGCCTACCCCCAGACTGAAGGACATCAGCAAGGAGAACTGCGGATTGTAGGCGATGGTGAGGATCAGGGCGGTCATAGTGAGCGGCACCAGTAAGGCCTGCCAACTCAGTTGACTGAGCAGCATGCCAGAAACTAGAGTCAACAGCACCAGTAGACAAACGCTGATGACGGTGGGGGTGCTACTAGCTAGTGCCTGCTGGAAGCGAAGGGCGTACAGAACCGCGATCGAGGCAAGGAGACTGAAAACGAGAAAGAGCGACAGGGCGCGGCGGAAGTGATCCATGGCGGACTGGCTAGAGAGGAAGGCCGCCGATTCATGCCGTAACAATTGGTACTGATCGCCAGAAATGGGCTGGCCGCGTCGTACCAGCAGGGTGCCAGCCGGATAGCGATCGACGGCTGGCGCAATGCTTTTGTAGACGCATTCGCAGACTTCCGGATCGCAACGCTGTTCGGGCGGCAGGGCTTCGATCGCCTCATCGCGGAGTCGGCCTGTCTGGATTTCGTTGACAACCTCGAAATACAGCCGGGCTCGCAGATCGTGCGGACAACACTGTCCGATGCGGAAGGGTTGATCGGGCATCCAGTGGAAGGCCAACACGGTTACGGTCAGAGCCGTGACCAGAACGGTTGCCAAGCGGATCAGAACATCGCGTTTCCAGACCTGAGGTAGGACAGGTTCGTCGGCCCGCGACGATCGCCGTCGTCCATCCCACTGGCCGATCCGCGATGATTTCTTGTTGGAGTTGGGAAACATAATCCGTTAGTGGAATGCGACCAACGCCATGCGGGGCCGTTGGCCGCATCGCTTCTCACTCCTTCCTCTTGCGGGGCCGGTCGTCCTCGTAGGCCCGCAGAATCGACTGCACAAGGGGGTTGCGAACGATGTCGGATTCATCGAGATACACTAGAGCGATGCCGGGCACATCACGCAGACGTTGAATGGCATCCTGCAAACCACTGCGAGTATGCGGCGGCAGATCCACCTGCGTCACATCACCGGTGGCGATGATCTTGGAGCCGTTGCCCATGCGGGTCAGAAACATCTTCATCTGCGGAACCGTAGTGTTCTGGCCCTCGTCGAGGATGATGACGGCCTGATTGAGCGTTCGACCACGCATGTAGGCCAGCGGACAGATTTCGATGATGTCGTTGTCCATGTACCGCTTGACCTGATCGGGCTCCATCAGATCGTTGAGGGCATCGAACAACGGTCGCAGATAAGGATTGACCTTGGCCACCATGTCGCCGGGTAGATAGCCCAACCGCTCGCCTGCCTCAACAGCGGGTCGAACCAGGACGATCTTCTTGACCGCCCCCTGGCGAAGCCAACTCACCGCCATTCCCACAGCCAGATAGGTCTTGCCGGTTCCTGCCGGCCCAATACACAGCGTCAGATCATGGTCGCGCATGGCGCGGACATAGCGTGCCTGGCCATCGGTTCGCGGCCGAACGTAGCGACTGCCGACCTCGCCGCTGCGATCCGGCGTGGTGGTGGCGATGCGTTCGCCTCCCTGAGTCACCACCTCAAGAACGGTCTTGACATCCTCGTTGCTAATCGTACCCTGCTGCCGCAGTAAATGACGCAACTGAGCGAAGACGCGTTCGGCCTGAGAAAGTTGTTCGTCGGTGCCACGCAGGATGAGTTGATCTCCTCGGCCAACTAGTTGTTGCATGCCGAGTCCAGCCCGGATCTCGCGTAGGTGCTGATCCCGACTGCCAAACAGCAGGATCGCTTCATCACGGCTGTCGAGTGTGATCGTTTGTTCGCTCATATCTCACCGCGATTGAGAACCACTCAAGGGGGCAATATCCCATCGACACAAAAAGTGCAAGAGGAGGTTCGCTGGCTCCTACTCAGGAGTCAGCGATGCAGAAATAGCCATAAGTACGCCACCGGAGCCGCAAAAAGCACGGAATCGACGACATCCAGCACTCCGCCGAAACCTGGCACCACTTGCGAAGCGTCCTTGTGCTGGCAATCGCGTTTGAGCAGCGATTCGCCCAGGTCGCCCAGAACCCCTGCTCCTCCGACAATCAGGCCAAAGGCTGCTGCTTCCCAGTCACTGGGCAACACAGGTTGCAGCAAGCGATTGAGCAACACGGCGACTACAACGGACAGAAGCAATCCGCCGAGCAGACCTTCCCAGGTTTTCTTGGGACTGAGCAAAGGAGTCATGCGATGTCGGCCGAGCCAGCGGCCAGCAAAATAGGCTCCAATGTCGCCCCCTTTGGGCACGAAAATGGCCAACGACAGAGCGGTCACGCCTCGCAAGTCGTCTGGGCCGTCCGGCCACCAGCGCAATTGCACGAAGAAAGCGGGTAACAGTCCCAAATAGATCGCCGTCCAGGTCAGCAGGGCGAGCCGAACGGTCGCGCCATCGGGCTTGCGATACCAGGCCATCTCGAAGAGGAAGCCCAGCAGCACCAGTCCAGTCAGACACACCATCAGATCGCGCCACGGCTGTGGAGGCTCGCCGCCCGTCCAGTGCAGATGTGCCGGCCAGTTGGCCAGCAACATGCCGCAGGAAGCCAGCAGACACAGCCACAGCGGCGGACGGTGATAGACGCGAACCAGCGAATGCAACTCGAGTACGGTCAGCACGCCGAGACTGAGCATGCTGAGCAGCAGGCAAGGATACAGAGGCAACTGGAACTGCACAGCTAGTAAATGATCCAGGACGAGGACTCCACTGGCCACCACGGCCATGACGAGCCCCATCCACAGGCGAGTGCGATATTCCGTCAGAACAGTGCTGGTTGCCACAGGGCGGTTCTCGTTCACGTGAGTCCACCAAAGCGGCGTTCGCGTCGAGCATAGTCAGCCAGAGCCTGATGGAGCGTCGCCACATCGAAGTCTGGCCAGCATCGTGGAGTGACCCATAGTTCGGCGTAGGAAATCTGCCAGAGCAGGAAGTTACTGATCCGCATCTCGCTGGCGGTGCGAATCAGCAGATCGGGATCGGGCATACCAGAGGTGTACAGGGCACTGGAGATGACCGCCTCGTCGATTTGCTCGGGTCGCAACTCACCGCGTTGCACTTGGCTGGCCAGGGAGCGAACCGCATCGATCAGTTCGGTTCGTCCGCCGTAGTTGATAGCCAGGCACAGGCCCATGCCGGTGTTGTCGCGGGTGATGCGGATGTTCTCGTCGATTTCACGAAGCACCGCGCTAGACAGGCCGCTTCGTCGGCCGATGACGCTGAAGCGGATGTTCTGGTCGCGGATCTCGGAGCGTTCCTCGATGAGATACTGTTCGAGCAAGGCCAGGAGAAAGTCCAGTTCGCTCTGCGGTCGTTTCCAGTTTTCGCTGGACAGGCAATAGAGGGTCAGTTGGCTGATGCCCAGGCGAACGCATTCCTCGACGGTGGCGCGAACGCTGTGAACACCCTGAGCATGACCGGAGACACGCGGTAGATTGCGCTGACGGGCCCAGCGACCGTTGCCATCCATGATGATGGCCACGTGTGCAGGTAGCCGTTCCGGATCGAGTCCTGCGTCGGCCAGTCGCTGCAACGTGTCGGGCTTGAAGATGGTGCTTGACACGATTGAACCACTTCCCTGCCACTCAAAGAGGTTGGAGGCGAGCCGATTCGCCCCCTTCAGGGCCATCTTAAACTACTCCGCTGCTATCGTCTGCGCCCGATCTGGGCCAATGGACACGATGGTCACCGGTCGGCCAACCGTTTCGCTAATGCGATCAATGTAGCGACGGGCTGCCGCTGGCAGGTCAGTCAGCCGTCGTGCCCCACTGATGTCGCACCTCCAGCCCGGCAAGGTTTCGTAGATGGGCTTGCACCGTTGCAGCAGGAACGAGTCGCCCGGAAAACGCGACAGCGTGTCGCCGTCACACTCGTAGCCGACGCAAAGCTTGATTTCCTCCAACTGACTCAGCACGTCGAGCAGCATCAGAGCGATGTCATCGACTCCATTGAGACGGGCACTGTGTCGGACAGCGACGGCATCGAACCAGCCGCACCGCCGCGGTCTGCCGGTGACGGTGCCGTACTCCCTGCCAACGCGACGAATGTGTTCACCAATGCCGGTCGGCCCATCGTCGAGTTCGGTGGGAAAGGCACCACCGCCGACGCGAGTCGTGTAAGCCTTGACGATACCCAGGACGCGAGAGAGATGGCGGATCGGCACGCCGGTGCCGGGCCAGACCCCTGCCACGGAACTGCTGGAACTGGTGACGTAAGGATAGCTACCGTGATCGATGTCGAGCAAACTGCCTTGGGCCGCCTCAAATAGAATCCGCCGATCGTTGGCCACGGCATCTTGCAACAACGCAGTGGTATCGCAGACGTGTGGCCGCAATCGTTCGCCATAGTCGAGATATTCGCGCAGCAATTGCCCGGCATCGAATAACTGAGCCGACTCGGATAAGCCGCGCAGCATGCGATTCTTGCGTTCGACGATGGCAGCGAGTCGGCCTTGAAGATGTTCGGGATGCAGCAGTTCGCCGATGCGGATGCCTTGCAAGCGACTGATCTTATCTTGGTAGCACGGCCCGATGCCTCGTCCGGTAGTACCGATGGCCTGTTCGCTGGCCTCGCCTTCCGCGAGGCGCTCTTCTTCCATGTGGTAGGGGAAGATAACGTGTGCCTTGTCGCTGACGAGCAGGTTGTTGCCCACGGGAATGCCGGCCGCGCGGAGGTTCTCGACCTCTTCGAGGAAGCGAGGCGGATAAACGACCACCCCGTTGGCGATGACCGAGAGCAAGCGAGGTTCGAGAACCCCAGTGGGAAGCAAGGACAGCTTGAAAGAACGACCGCCGCGAACGACGGTGTGACCGGCATTGGCACCGCCGTTGAAGCGAACGACGATATCGTGTTGCTCGCCGAGCAGATCGACAATCTTGCCCTTGCCTTCATCGCCCCACTGCAAACCAACCACACAACAGCAGGGCATGTTCTCACCCGCCTCTCTGCCCGATCGTCTGCCAACTCGCTTCCCAGAGGGGAAGACCAGAAGAGGTTGTAGCATCGGGCTGAGCGACCGTCAAGAATCCGCAGAAGCGGAGCCGGCTGCGAAAACGCCTTGCAACCGTTTCCATTCACCGCTAGGCTGATAACAGGTTTGGAACATCATTCTCTCCACGAGACTGCATCGACATGGCCAAGGGAAGAGTTCGCAGCCGAATGGAGCTGCGGGAACAGTATGAGGCCGCTGAGGCTCGAGAACGCGAAAAAGCCGCTGAGATCGAGGATGACGAGGATATAGGCGATCTCGATGAAGCGGATGATGAAGGCGAAACAACAACCGAGGCTTCCGCGAAAAAGAAGAAGGCAAAGGTAGTCGGCGAAGCCAAGCCCTCGCGCAAGAAAACTGCCAAGGTCGTTCGCAAGCGAGTGGTATGGGTCGTTTACGATAACTCCAACAAGCCGATCCAGACCTTCAATTATCCGAACAAGGCCGAGGCTGATGCTCTCGCCGAGAAGCTAACAGCGGAGAGGAAGCAAACCTACTTCGTGCAACCCGTCAAGGAAGAAATCAAGGAGTAAGCGGAAGCGTACCTGGTGATCCGGTAAACTCGGTTGCCGGATTCGGCAAACAGACTGAATCCGGCAGCTAACCTTATCTACTCGCCATCACTTGAGGTGAGCTATCTTGCTCACCAATCCACCAGTCGCCCAACTCCCTCGGCGATAGCCTTGTGATAGACCTTGCTGGCCGTCACGATGTCTTCGATGGCGATGCCGACCGACTTGAATAAGGTGATATCCTGGGCGTGCTTGCGAACGGGATAGCGGCCGACGATGATCTGCCCCAGTTCGCGCACGTCCGACCAGTGTAACGCGCCGTCCTCGATAGCCTGGGTGAAATCGCCAGCCTCAAGTCGGCATTGATCTTTGCTATCCACGACGACATCGGCACACTTGCGCAAAACTGCGACATCCAGTTCGCTCTTGCTCAGGAAGTTGGATCCCACTGCGTTGATGTGACAGCCTTGGGGAATCCAGTGACCGAGTAAGACCGGTTCCCGACTGCTGGTGGCCGTGCAGATGATGTCTTTGTCCTCGGCGGCCAGTTCAGGACGGTGGACAGGGACGACCTCGACTTCGCAGCGTCGGCTCATTTCCTCGCTAAAGGCTCGACGGTGTTCCTCATTGGGACTGTACACACAGGCGCGGCGGATCTTACGCACCTTGCAGACGGCTTCCAATTGCGTCTTGGCCTGCTTGCCGCTGCCGATGATGCCCACTTCGGTGGCATCGGGTCGCGCCATGAAGCGCGTAGCGATGCCGCTGGCCGCTCCCGTTCGTACTTGACCCAGATAGTCCGCCTGCATCACGGCCAATAGCGTACCTGTCTTGCCATCGAACAGATTGACCACGAACTCGGCGTGTCCCTTGCGATGGGTGGCGTAGACCTTCGCACCCATCACCCCTAGCGACTTGGCGGTGCTAGCCATCACATGCAGCATGCAGTGATCGGTCAGGGCACGCTGCCGAGGAATGATCTGCGCCTCGTCCAGGGCCATCTTGCGCAGTCCCTGTTCGACAGCCTCCAGAGCCATCTCCATTGTCAACAACTGGCGCACTTCTTGCTCATTGAGCAGAAGTACTTTGCCCGGATTCGTCACAGCAGCAGTGGTTGCAGCCATAAGGGATCGCACTCCCAGAGAAAGCGTAGTCGAAGCGGCCTGGACGCTACCGCAGAAACTGTTCCAGTCGATCCAGCCCGCCTTGCAATTGTTCCCGGCTGGTAGCAAACGATAAGCGAACGAAGCCCTCGGCTCCAAAGGCGGCACCGGGAACCAGATTCACATGGGCCGCTTCCAAGGCGGCCAGACAGAAACTCACCGAGTCCGTCACCTGACGACCGCCCAGAGTCCTGCCGAAGTGCCCCGTCACATCAAAGAAGGCATAGAAGGCACCGCCTGGACGAAACACCTTCAAGCCGTTCATGCTCGCCAGGCGATCGCAAACCAGGTGGCAGCGTTGCTCGAACTCCCGACGCATCTGCTCGACGCAGTCCTGGTTGCCTTGCAGAGCCGCCAGAGCAGCCGCCTGGCTGACGCTGCACGGACAACCGCTCTGCTGCGACTGCACGTTGCCCATCGCCTTGATGACGGCAGTCGGCCCCAGAGTCCAGCCGATACGCCAGCCGGTCATGGAATACGTCTTGCTTACCCCGCTGATGGTCAAGGTTCGCTCGGCCAGTTGCGGTAGCAAGGTCGCGAAGCAGGTGGCCGATGCCGAACCGAAGGTCAGCTTTTCGTAGATTTCATCGCTCAGGACAGCCACATTCGCTTCGAGAATCACCTCGGCCAGAGCTAACAACTCTTCGCGAGTGTAGACAGCTCCGGTGGGATTGCTCGGAGAGTTGAGCATCAGCAGTCGGGTCTTTGGGGTCAGAGCCGCTCGCAGTTGTGCCGGCGACATCTTGAAGCCGTCTTCTAGACGGGTTGGCACCAGAACACAACGCGCTCCGGTCATCTCGACTAGATCGCTGTAGCTGACCCAGTAGGGGGTTGGGATGATGACCTCGTCGCCTGGCCCAACGGTGGCAGCCAGGGCATTGTGAATCGAATGCTTGGCTCCGTTGGAGATCAGCACCTGTTCGGGACTGTAGCGAATGCCGTAGGTTCGCTCGTAGAAACGAGCAACGGCGGTTCGCAGTTCTTGGGTGCCGTTGGCGGCGGTGTACTTGGTCTGCCCCTTGTTCATGGCGGCGACCGCAGCAGCGCAAATGTGTTCGGGCGTGGGAAAGTCCGGTTCGCCGACGCTGAAGTCGAAAACCTGGATTCCCTCGGCACGCATTTGTCGGGCCTTGGCCGCTGCCGCCAAGGTGGCGGAAGGTTGCACCGCAGCCGCCATCCGAGAAATCGCAATCATGGTGCTTGATGATCCTTGCTGTCGGGCACCTGGAGACCACCGCTGAAACGAGTGGACAGTTCGGGGCGACGGGCCATGCTGAGGATTTTATCGTATCCCAACCGCAGTACAACCGCCAGAAGCGATCTTTCTGTCCGGGACTTCAAGAAAGAACGCATCAGCCTAGCAATGTGACCGCCTCGTTGGGCATGCTCCGTCGCGAAGTCCGGTGTCGATGCAAGCTAAGTGATGAACCAGCCAGCCGTTGCCCTGCGTGTCCTCCACATCGTTCACCGCTATCCGCCAGCCATCGGTGGAGCAGAGAACTACATGGCTCGTCTAAGTCAATACCTCGTCGAACGAGGCGAACAGGTCACCGTTTACACCACCACCGCTCGCGATCTGGAAGCGTTCTGGGATGCTCGCAAGGCCACCTTTCCGCCCGGCTGTGAGAGCAGAGAGGGAGTTACCGTCCATCGCTTCCCTCTCTGGCACGCTCCCGGCATACACCGCTATCTGCTCAAGGCTCTTTCCCTGATCCCGATACCGGCCTGGCAGGCACTGACTGTCCCTTTCAATCCGATTGCTCCTGGACTGTGGCAAGCGACCAGCCGGGACAGTCCGTTCGATCTGGTACACGCCGCCTGTTTTCCCTACTCGTTTCCGCTGGTCTGTGCGGCGCGGCTGGCCCGCCGCTGTCGGATACCTTTTCTGCTCACTCCTTTCGTCCACACCGGCGATCCCGAAAACCCCCACGATCGCATTCGCCGAGCGTATACCACGCCCGCTCTGCTGGGGATTGCCCGACAGGCTGACCGTGTTTTCGTGCAAACGGAGGTGGAACGCCAGGCCTTGGAGCAACGCGGCATTCGAGCCGAACGCTTGATCCTTCAGGGGCTGGGAGTGGATCTCGCCGGTTGCACTGGAGGCAATCGGCAACGGCTGAGAGAGCGGCTCGGCCTGGGGGAAGCGGTCATCGTGGGACACCTGGGCAACAACAGCTACGAGAAAGGCACCATCGATTTGCTGAAAGCCTCGCAACTTGCCTGGCAATCGGGGACCAAGTTCGCCGTCGTGCTGGCGGGGCCGATCATGCAATCCTTTCGCGATTTCTTGCGCACCTTTCGCCCGGCGGGGCTACTCGTGCAACTGGGCGAACTGGACGACGAGCAGAAACGGGATTTTTTTGCGGCCATCGATCTCTTCGTGCTACCCAGTCGCTCCGACTCGTTTGGACTAGTGCTTCCAGAAGCCTGGGCCAACGGCGTGCCCTGTATCGGCTATCGAGCAGGTGGCATTCCTGGGGTCATTCGCGACGGCCAGGATGGACTGCTGGTACGCTGTGGCGACCTCTCGGGGCTGGCTCAAGCCATGCGATCCCTCATCGAAGATACTGACCGACGGCACCACCTAGGAGAGCAAGGCAGGCAGCGAATCCCGATGGACTTCGACTGGGATGCCAAGTTGGAATTGGTGCGGGCGACGTATCATCAAGTTGTCAGGGATATAAGGTCGGGAGTCGATAAAGCAACAGGACGGGCATGATACCCCTGATGCCCGCCCTGTTCGTGCCCACGATCGGGCATGTCTGTTATTCTTCCTCCTGGATGATGATTGTCAACAGGCCAGTTCGCGGGCCACGAACCTGGAGGCGAATGCCCTGTGTGGTCGAGGCGGCCTCGAGAGCAGCAGCAGCCGACTGCGCTGTAGGAGTCGGCTTGCCATTGACGCTCACAATGACCATGCCGACCTGGACACCAGCGGCAGCAGCCAAACCACGCCGATTCAGTCGGGCCACGATCGGGCCACGCAGGGTTTCGGGATAGCCCAGCGACTCGGCGATTTCAGGGGTCAGATCCAGAAGAGCCAGCCCAAGTTTCTCGATCAGGATCGCCTGTCGCGGGAAATCCGCTGGATCGGATCGTCCTACGCTGCCCAGATCGCTGGGTTGCTCGGCAATGGCCACCTTCAGGGAAACGAGCTTGCCTTCGCGAATGACCTCCAGATCCACCTCTTTGCCGATGGGCAAGCTGGCCACTACGAGTTGCAAATCCCGGCTATCCTTGATGGGGCGGTTGCCTAACTTGACAATCACATCATCGACCTTGAGGCCGGCCTTGTCGCTAGGGGCATTGGGATAGACGCGGGTCACCTGCACCCCGCGAATCTGACCGAGATTGTACTGCTCGGCCACTTCGGCATCGACATCACGAATGCCCACGCCGAGATAGCCTCGACGAACCACGCCAGTTTCGAGCAGTTGCTTGACAATCGACTGTCCCAGATTGCTGGAGATGGCCAGGCCGATGCCCTGGAAACCGCCCGATCGGCTTTTGATAGCCGAGTTGATGCCGATGACCTTGCCTTCGAGGTTGACCAGTGGCCCACCGGAGTTGCCGGGGTTGATCGCCGCATCGGTTTGCAGGAAATCCTCGTACATGTTCATGCGGAGCGAGCGGCCCTTGCTCGACAGAATGCCGTGGGTGACTGTTCCGGTCAGACCGAATGGGGCACCAACCGCCAGCACCCGGTCGCCGATTTCCATTTTGTTGCTGTCGCCGAACTCCAGGTAGGGCAAGGGTTGCTTGACTTCCAGTTGAATGATGGCCAAGTCAGTCTTGGCATCCGTGCGGATGACGCGAGAGGTAAACTTGCGACCATCGAGCAGTTGCACCTGTACGCGGTCAGCGTTTTCGACGACGTGATTGTTGGTGACGACCACGCCCTTGGGACTGATCAGGAAGCCCGATCCGAAGCCGACGCGATCGAAATTGTCGTCATCCACAAATCGAGCTAGTCGTCTGGGACCCGCACTGCTCAGAGCTTCAATGCTGACGACGGCGGGCAACACTTTTTTGACGACATCACGATAGGAGGTCAACTCACGGGGAACCAGAGGTTCCGCAGGTCCCTGTCCTTGAAGCAACGACTGCCCGAGAAAAGTGCCCAGTCCACCTGCAGCCAGGCAAACCACGATTAAGACAAGGCGTTTCATAGGGTAGTAGTACCTCCCAGGATGGTTGGTTCTCACCGTACACGAGGCAACGTAACATAGAGCAAACCGCCAGACCGCACAACCTCTCTCTCGGTCTGGTCACCTTATATCATACGGAGCAAATCGGCTTGCGAGTCTAGAGAAGCCTGAGAAGAGAAAGAGCTTGGTCAATGCAATTGCACAGGGAAGGGTGGAGCAACGACCAAGCTCCTTGGTTGCCACGTCCGTGATCGGCGGGATCACTTAAGCACGGCAACGGGACAGCACTTCTTGGGTTTCGGCAGTGGTGGGCGACCGGCTCGACTCAATAGAGCTTGCCGATGGGCTGGTTTTCCGGCGGCAGGATCGGCGTGGGACGGTTGGACACGTCGTAGACCATGCTGTGCGGATCGATGCCGAGGTTGTAGTACACGCTGGCCAGCACGTCGCGGTAGTGGATGGGCTGATCTTTCGCCTCGGCAGCGGTCGAGTCGGTTGAGCCGATCACCTGTCCGGTTTTCATGCCGCCGCCTGCGAGAATGGCACTGTTCACACGCGCCCAGTGGTCGCGGCCGGCATCCTTGTTGATCTTGGGAGTTCGGCCGAACTCGCCCCAGACGACCAGGGTGCAACTCTTGTCCAGACCGCGCTCGTACAGATCCTCGACTAAGGCACTGATACCCTGATCGAACAACGGTAGATACTGCTTCAGATAGCGGAAATTGCCGCCGTGTGTGTCCCAGAAGCCGTAGGCCACCGTCACGACGCGTGCCCCGGCTTCGACCAGTCGGCGGGCCATGAGCAACTGATCGTTCCACATCGGTGCCCCGTCGCCGAGGTGACGGGTGGAACCGCGGCCGTAGCGGTCGCGGAGTTTTTCCGGCTCTCGGCTGACATCCAGGGCTTCGAGCAACTTGCTGGAGGTCAGCACCTCGAAGGCCCGCCGATAGTTGGCATCGAGGGTGCCCGTCTGATCCGTATCGCGGCGCAGGCGGTCGATCTGATCGAGCAGCCGACGACGGTCGCCGAGTTCGTCGAGGGTTCGGCCTTGCAGGCGCATGATGTCCAGATGCTGCCCATCGACTCGAACCCCGTGGGCCGACCGTCCGAGGTAGCCGGCTCCGGGGCTGTTGTAGGGCCGATGCTGCATGGTCGGGAACAGATCGACGAACGCCGGGATGACCGGATCGGTCTGTCCCTGCACCCGCGAAACCACCGAGCCGAAGTGTGGCTTGCCTTCGCGGTGCGTGACGTTCATGTTGAAGCCGACTGTACTCTGGAAGCTGGAATGCTCATCGACCTGACCAACCAGCGAGCGGAGAATAACGAGCTTGTCGGCGCAACGCGCCAATCGAGGCAAGTGTTCGCACAACTGGATGCCCGGCACGTTGGTGCTGATGGGCTTGAACTCGCCACGCACTTCGCTGGGAGCATTGGGCTTGAGATCGACCGTGTCCTGATGGGCGATTCCACCTGTCAGGTAGACCATGATGACCGAGCGGTGCGAACTGCCCTTGCGCTGTTCTGCCTGAAGCAATTGCGGCAGAGACAGTCCACCCAGAGCCAGACCGCCCACTTGTAGGAACGATCGGCGCGACAGGCCGTCACAGTAGCGATACGAAGGGCCGAGGATATTCAGCATGGCACTCATCCAGCCAGGAGGGATTACACGGCAGGTTACTCGCTAGAGTGTAACCGCTCGGTGCGAGAAAGCCAAGAGGCTATGGCGAATTGTTGGCAGCGAGCCGCCCCGCGTCAGCGGGCGGAGTAGCAACCCTCCAGGTGCTGACACAACCTGGCTCGCCAGCGAGCCGCCCCGCTGGTGCGACTACCAATCTGGCAACCGCCGTTCTCTCCAAGTAAGGTTACCTCGAGGAAAGTTGGGCTGTCGTTGACGACCGGACGGAACCATGAACACGCCGATGATGCAGCAGTACCGAGAGGCTAAGGAACGCCATCCGGGCATGATTCTGCTGTTTCGCGCTGGGGATTTCTACGAACTGTTCTATGAGGATGCCGAACTCGCCTCGAAGGTGCTGGGGATCACCCTGACCAGCCGGGACAAGCAAGCACCGATGGCCGGCTTCCCGTATCACGCGCTGGAGATCCATCTGGCCAAGTTGCTGCGTGCGGGGCATCGCGTGGCCATCTGCGATCAGGTGGAGGATGCGTCTCAGGCCAAGGGCCGGCTCATTCGCCGAGAAGTCACTCGTGTGGTCACGCCTGGCACGCTGACTGACGACAGTCTACTCGACCCTCGGCGGGCCAATCATCTGGTGGCCCTGGTTCCAACGAATCGGCAGCGCGGGCCGGCCGGTGTGGCCTGGGTCGATCTGTCCACTGGCCAGTTTCAGGCCGCTGACCTGCCGCGCGAACGGTTGATCGACGAAGTGAGCCGACTGGCCCCCTCCGAATTCCTCCTGGGCGAGATGGCGGCCACTGCCGAGGTCAGTACCCTGGTGGAACAGCTGCAAGAAACTCTCGGACAACTCACCGTGACGACCCGGCCCGACTGGACGTTCGATTCTAGTACCGCTCGCGCGGTACTGTTCAAGCACTTCGGCGTTAGCACGCTAGCGGGGTTCGGCTTCGACGACGATCAACCCTGTCTGGCGGCGGCTGGCGGCCTGTTGCAGTATCTCTGCGAGACGATCAAATCGGATCTGCGACATCTGAGTCGATTACGTCCCTACAGCGAAGGAAAGTATCTCTTTCTCGACGAGGCTACCCGGCGGAGCCTGGAACTGGTTCGCACCTTACGCGACAACAGCCGTGAAGGCTCGCTGTTGCATGCCATCGATCGCACGGTCAGCGCGATGGGAGCGCGGTTGCTGGCCGATTGGCTGCTTCTGCCTCTGGCCGACCGACCGGCCATCGACAGCCGTCTGGAAGCGGTTGCAGAACTGCTCGACCATCATTCGCTGCGAACCGACCTACGCCAAGCCTTGGAAGAAATCGCAGATCTGCAACGATTGACAGCACGCATCAGCACCGCCCGCGCCACACCACGCGATCTGGTAGCGGTCGCCCGTACCTTGGGGCTGTTGCCCGGTCTGGTGCAACGCCTCGCCGGCTGCAAGGCTGATCTGTTGCAACAGATCAAGGACAAACTCGATCCCTGTCCTGATCTGCGCGAAACGCTCCTGCATGCGCTGGTGCCCGAGCCTCCTCTGTCTGTGCGCGAGGGCGGCATCATCGCGCGAGGCTACGATTCGGAACTCGACGACCTGGTTCGCATCACCACCACAGGGAAGGACTGGCTGATCAACTATCAGGTCGAGGAAGCACGCCGAACAGGGATTCCGAGTCTGAAGGTCGGGTACAATCAGGTCTTCGGCTACTACATCGAGATCACCCACACCCATCTCTCGCGCATTCCCAAGGAGTACCAGCGCAAGCAGACGCTCAAGAACGCCGAACGCTACATCACGCCCGAACTCAAAGAGTACGAGGAAAAGGTTCTGAATGCCCAAGCCAAGATCAACGTCCGCGAGTACGAGTTGTTCGTGGCTCTGCGCGAGCAGACGGCTGAGCGGACGCAGAGCCTGTTGCAGTCGGCCGAGGCCCTGGCCACGCTCGACGTACTGGCCGGTCTGGCCGAACTGGCAGCGGATCGCGGCTACGTTCGGCCGGTGTTGAGCGATCAGCCCATCCTACACATTCGCGATGGGCGACACCCAGTTCTAGAGCAGACGCTGCCGCCGGGCACCTTCGTACCCAACGATGTGGCTCTGGGGTCGGCTGATGGAATGTTCCTGCTCGTCACCGGGCCGAACATGGGCGGCAAGAGCGTCTATTTACGGCAGGTGGCTCTGTTGACGTTGCTGACCCAGATGGGCAGTTTCGTGCCGGCTAGCGAGGCGGTGGTGGGGCTGACCGACCGTATTTTCACGCGAGTGGGAGCCAGCGACGATCTGGGCCGATCGCAAAGCACGTTCATGGTGGAGATGATCGAGGCGGCCAACATCCTCAACAACGCCACGCCGCGCAGTCTGGTGATCCTCGATGAGATCGGCCGAGGCACCAGCACTTACGACGGCGTGTCGCTAGCCTGGGGTATCACCGAATACCTCCACGACCGCATCGGCTGCCGAACCCTGTTCGCCACCCACTACCACGAACTGGCCGAACTGGCCGACCGCCTGATCCGCTTGCGAAACGTCAATGTGCGAGTTCACGAGTCGGCCGAGGGCATCATCTTTTTGCACAAGATCGCTCCCGGCAGCGCGGACAGGAGCTACGGTATCCACGTTGCTCAGCGAGCAGGGATTCCCGAAGCGGTACTGGAGCGAGCCAGGGCTGTGCTGGCGGAACTGGAGTCGCAGCACCTGCAGATGCCGGCCGTGTCTGCCGCTTACCTGAGCCGGCCTCGGTTAATCCAAGCGAGCCTGTTTGCCGGCACCGATGACCCGGTGCTGACGGCTCTGCGCGAGTTCGATCCCGATGCGGTAAGTGCCGAGGAGGTGGTCGAACAAGTGCGCCGCTGGAAGCGGGAATTGGGTTGAGGTGAGAAGTTAGCCGAGTAGACTCTTGACTCCGACTGGATTGCCTGGTTTACTCAAACGATACTGACTGGTCAGTCCTTCCGATGACATAACACCAGGGAGTCAATCATGCTGACGATCCAGACATGGCGGTTCCTCACTTTAGGTGGCTTGCTCAGTCTGGTCGTGATGTCATTGACGGGATGTATCGGCTCGTCGAGTGCTTCCAAACCCGTGCCGCCTTCGTTGCCTGAAGTCGTCTACAGCACGCCGCTAGTTCGCGACCTGGCGGAGTTCGATGAGTTCACCGGCCGTACCGAGGCCAGTCTGAGCATCGACATTCGCTCACGAGTGACCGGCTATCTCGAAAAGGCTCCCTTCAAGGAAGGCGAGGATGTCAAAAAGGGACAACTGCTATTCGAGATCGACCGCCGACCTTACCAGGCCGAACTCGATCGCGCTCTGGCCCAAGAGCGTCAGGCAGCGGCCACCATGTCGAGACTGAGCAACGAGTATCAGCGAGCCCGTGCCCTAGTTCGCAGTCGAGCCATCAGTGAGGAAGAACTGGATCGCATCGCTGGTTCACTAGCCGAGGCCGACGCTGCCGATCAGGCCGCTCGCGCCGCCATTCGGACGGCCAAGCTCAACCTCGATTTCACCCGGATAACCGCCCCCATCGACGGCCGCATCAGCCGACGTAACTGCGATCCCGGCAATCTGATCAAGGCCGATGATACCATTCTGACCTCGCTCGTCGTTCTCGATCCGATTCACGCCTACTTCGACGTGGACGAACGTACCGTCCTGCGATTACGGCGACTGGTTAACAGCGGTAAGACGACTCTCAGCCGTCAGGAGAGCATTCCCGTGCAACTCGGCTTGGCCGATGAGGAGGGGTTCTCACTGTCGGGTCACATCGACTTCGTCGATAATCGACTGGATCCCAACACCGGCACTCTGCGGATTCGTGCGGTCATCGACAATCCTCATCTGCTGCTGTCGCCGGGCATGTTCATTCGTCTGCGATTGCCCGTCAGTGCCACGCAGCGTTGTATCCTGGTGCCCGAGGAGTCGCTAGTCACCGATCAGGGACAGAAGATGGTCTATGTATTGGACGATCAGGATCAGGTCGCCTATCGCCGGGTAACCGTTGGTCAGGAAACCGAGGGCTTCCGCGTCATTCGCACAGGAGTATCTCCAGGCGATCGCGTGATTGTTCGCGGTCAGCAGCGTGTCCGGCCCGGAATCAAGGTCGTGCCGCGTGCCAGCGAACAACCGGCACATGTAGCCACGCCGGTCGCCGCCATCCCGCCCGCTCTGTAAGCCCCCCCTTTTCCCCCACACGTCCACGCGGGGCTTGCTGTCGGGGAGAAAGCTGTTGTGTTCTCACGGTTTTTCATTGATCGGCCCATCTTCGCCAGCGTGTTGTCCATCGTCGTGACGCTGGCGGGCGGTATTGCTCTGTTTCAACTGCCCCTGGCCCAGTATCCGCCCATCGCGCCGCCGACCATTGAGGTCTATTGCAACTACCCCGGTGCCAGTGCCACTGTCGTCGCCGAGGCCATCGCCGCTCCTATTGAGCAGGAGGTCAACGGTGTCGAGGACATGCTGTACATGTCCTCGCAATGTGCCAACGATGGCAGCTACAGTCTCACGGTCACCTTCAAAATCGGAGTCAACCTCCACCTGGCGCAGGTGCTGGTGCAGAATCGCGTCAACCTAGCTCTGCCGCGCTTGCCCGATGTCGTCAAGCAAACGGGAGTCAACACCCGCAAACGCTCCCCCGATCTGTTGCTGGTCGCCACCCTCAGTTCTCCCGATGACCGATACGATCAACTCTACCTGTCCAACTTCGCCAGTCTCCGCATCCGTGACGAACTCATCCGCCAGCCCGGAGTCAGCGAGGTCATTCTCTTCGGTCAGCGCGACTACAGCATGCGTGTTTGGGTCGATCCGGATCGCATGAGTGTCCGCAACATTTCTGCGAGCGATGTTCTGACGGCTCTTCGTGAGCAAAACATTCCCGTGGCCGCCGGTCACGTCGGTCAGTCGCCGAACTCGGACACGACGACGCACCAGTTCGTGTTGACGACAACGGGCCGACTGAGTGAGGTCGAACAGTTCGAGAAGGTGGTGATCAAGCGTGATGACGAGGGGCGACTCGTTTACCTCAAGGACATCGCCCGCGTCGAACTCGGGCCGCGCTTGCAGGATGTCAGTAATCGCTTCGACGGCCGGACGACGGTTGGCCTAGCCGTCTTCCAGTTGCCCGATGCCAACGCCCTGGAGACAGCAGATCGCGTCAAGGCCAAGCTCGAGGAACTGTCAGCCGACTTTCCCGAGGGGATCGTTCACACCATCAGCTACGACACCTCTCCCTTCATCCGCGAATCCATCTGGGAAGTGTTCAAGGCACTGCGCGATGCCATCCTGTTGGTGGCTCTGGTTGTGCTGCTGTTCCTGCAATCGTGGCGAGCGGCCTTGATTCCCTTGCTGGCCGTTCCTGTGGCCATCGTCGGCACCTTCGTGGTGCTGCTGGCAGCAGGGTTTAGCCTGAACAACCTGACGCTGTTCGGTTTGGTGCTGGCCATCGGCATCGTGGTCGATGATGCCATCGTCGTCGTCGAGGCAGTGGAACACCACATCGAGGCCGGCCTGTCGCCGCGCGAGGCAGCGATCACGGCCATGAACGAGGTCTCCGGGCCAGTGATCGCCATCGGCTTGGTGCTGGCCGCTGTGTTCGTGCCCTGCACATTCATTGGCGGCATCGTCGGGCAGTTCTTCCGGCAATTTGCCGTCACCATCGCCATTGCCACGCTGTTGAGTGCCTTCAATTCGTTGACTCTTTCCCCAGCCCTGGCGGCCATTCTGCTGCGACCCAGAGAGGCACGCCCCGACGTATTCCAGCGACTGCTCCATCTGTTGTTCGGCTGGTTGTTCTGGTTATTCAATCACCTACTCCGGCTACTGACGCTGGGCTATGTCCGCTGGGTCGGCATGTCCCTTCGGGTGACCCCTCTAGTGCTGCTGGGCTATGTGGCTCTGGTGGTGCTGACGGGGTGGAGCATGCGGCAGTTGCCGACCGGGTTCATCCCACAGCAAGATCAGGGCTATTTGCGGGTCAGCATCCAGTTGCCGGATGCTACCGCGGTTGGCCGAACCATCGAGACGATCGCCAAGCTGGAAAAGGTCGTCCTGGCCACGCCGGGCGTGGCTCATGTGACGGCCGTGGCAGGCAATTCGTTTCTGCTGGGAGCCTACGGGTCGAATCTGGGATCGATGTTCGTGGTGCTGTCTCCCTTTGAGGAGCGTCGCTCGCCGGAACTGAGCGCGGAAGCCATCCGTGCCCAACTGATGCGCGAACTGGGCCAGGTGGCACCTGAGGCCAACGTGGCGGTCTTCGGGGCACCAGCCGTGAGCGGTCTGGGCAGAGCGGGAGGCTTCAAGTTGCTGATCGAGGATCGTGGCGAGGTCGGGTTGAGGGAGTTACAGGAACAAACCAATCGCTTCGTGGAGAAATTGAACGAGCAGCGCGGCATCAGCGGAGCGTTCACGTTCTTCCGAGCCGACGCTCCGCAACTTTTCGCGGACATCGATCGGCGAGCCTGCTTGCAGGAAGGGGTGGAACTCTCCGAGGTATTTGCGGCTCTGCAACTGTTCCTCGGCTCTCGCTACATCAACGACTTCAACCTGTTTGGACGAACCTATCAGGTCGTTGCTCAGGCCGATTCGCGCTTCCGCGACCAAGTCGAGGATGTCAAGCGGCTCAAGGTGCGGAACCATCGGGGGCACATGGTTCCGCTCGGGTCGGTGTGTACCGTGCGCGACTGGACTGGCCCACTGGTGTTGACACGTTACAACCTCCATCCGGCGGCAGTGATCAACGGCACCACCACGCAGGGCTTCAGTTCCGGCGAGGCCATCGCCCTCATCAATGAACTGGCAGAGCAGGAGTTGCCTGTCACAATGGCCCATGAGTGGACAGAGATCTATTATCTCGAGCAACTCGCCGGCAATACCGGGTTGCTGGTCTTTGCCAGTTCCGTGCTGTTCGTCTTCCTCGTCTTGGCGGCGCAGTACGAGTCGTGGTCGCTGCCGCTGGCCGTCATCTTGGTGGTGCCTTTATGCCTGCTCAGTTCCCTGGCCGGGGTGGCACTGGCCCGGCACGACATCAACATCTTCACGCAGATTGGCTTTGTGGTGCTAGTGGGTCTGGCCTGCAAGAACGCGATCCTGCTGGTCGAATTCGCCAAGCAGCGGCGCGAACAGGGGGCCCACCGACGAGAGGCCGCGCTGCAAGCCTGTCGCTTGCGTCTACGGCCCATTCTGATGACCAGCTTGGCCTTCATTCTCGGTGTGCTGCCTCTGGTGCTGGCCCAGGGAGCCGGCGCGGAGATGCGTCGCGTGCTGGGCACCGCCGTGTTTTCCGGCATGCTGGGGGTGACCCTGTTTGGCCTGCTACTGACTCCAGTATTCTTCGTGGTCATCGACCGCCTGGCGGCCGCTCCTCTGTTTCGATCGCGGTTCATGCAGATTCTCAGCCAGATGGCGTTCGATTTGGTCACGCTCGGCCTGCCGCGTCTCGTCGCGCTGCTGGGCAGTACACTACGGCAGAAGGAGGGGCGTTGAATGTTCTCGCGGTTCTTCATCGACCGTCCCATCTTTGCCACTGTGCTGTCGATCGTCATTACCCTGGCAGGGTCTCTGGCTCTGTTCGCTCTGCCCATCGCCCAATATCCGGAGATCACTCCGCCCACGGTGGAAGTGTCGGCCAGTTTCCAGGGAGCCAACGCTCAGACCGTCTTGGACACGATCGCGGCTCCGATCGAACAGCAGGTCAACGGAGTCGAGGACATGCTGTACATGTCCTCGCAATGCACCAACGATGGCAATTACTCGCTGACCGTCACCTTCCGCAACGGCACCAATCTCAATCTGGCTCAGGTGTTGGTGCAGAATCGCGTCAACTTGGCCTTGCCGGTGCTGCCGGACGATGTGAAGCGGCGCGGCGTCTCGGTGAAGAAGAAGTCGCCCAACATCCTGATGATGGTCAACCTCTACTCGCCCGATGGCTCGCGTGACAGCCTATATCTGTCGAACTATGCGACCATTCAACTCCGCGACGAACTGGCCCGTGTGCCAGGGGTCGGCGACATCACCTACATCGGCCAGCGCGATTACAGCATGCGCGTGTGGCTCGATCCCAACAAGCTGGCCTCGCGCGGCCTGGGAGCGCGTGATGTCATTCGCGCCGTCGAACAACAAAACGTGCAGGTCGCCGCCGGGCAAATCGGCCAACCGCCCGTCACCTCGACGCAGACCTTCCAGTACACGATGAACACACTCGGCCGACTCACCGGCAGTGCGGAGTTCGGCGACATGATCCTCAAGAGCGACGATTCAGGACGGATCGTGCGACTGCGAGATGTGGCCAGAATCGAACTCGGGGCGCAGCAGTACAATCAGACCTGCACCTACGACGGCCAACCCTCGGTGGCCCTGTCGATCTATCAGCTACCCGGCTCGAACGCCCTGGAAGTGGCTGCCCAGATTCGCGCACGCATGGCGGAGTTACGCGAACGCTTCCCTAGTGGTGTCGATTTTGCGATTGCCTACGACACCACGCCGTTCATCACTGAGTCGATCCGCGAGGTGTTCATCGCCCTTCGTGATGCGATTCTGCTAGTGGCTCTGGTCGTACTGCTCTTTTTGCAATCCTGGCGATCCGCCTTGATTCCGTTACTGGCCGTTCCTGTGGCCATCGTCGGCACCTTCGGAGTGATGGCACTGGTGGGATTTAGTCTGAACAACCTGACGCTGTTCGGCCTGGTGCTGGCCATCGGCATCGTGGTCGATGATGCCATCGTCGTCGTCGAGGCAGTGGAACACCACATCGAGGCCGGCCTATCGCCGCGCGAGGCAGCGATCACGGCCATGAACGAGGTCTCTGGGCCAGTGATCGCCATCGGCTTGGTGCTGGCCGCTGTGTTCGTGCCCTGCACATTCATTGGCGGCATCGTCGGGCAGTTCTTCCGGCAATTTGCCGTCACCATTGCCGTCTCGACGCTGTTGAGTGCCTTCAATTCGCTGACGCTGTCTCCTGCGTTGGCCGCCCTGCTGTTGCGACCGCGTCAGCAAGGGCAGGGCGAACCGTTGCCGCGACTGGGCATCGTATTGGCAGCCGGAGGACTGGGCTATCTGGTGGGGCCGCGATTGGCAGACTGGTTGGGATGGAACGTGCCGGCCTGGGGGCAGCCCTGGTGGTTCGCGGTTGGCGGCATCGTGTTGGGTGCGCTGCTGGCTCGACTGTGCAACCTGCTGTTGAAGGGATTTTTTGCCCTGTTCAATCTCGGGTTCCGTGCGGCGACCGAGGGCTACGCCTTACTGGTCGGCGTGCTAATGCGAGGCAGCGTGGCCGTCCTACTGCTGTACGCTGCAATGATGTCGCTGACGATCGGTCTGTTCGTCTGGACACCATCGGGCTTCATTCCGCAACAGGACAAGGGCTACTTGCTAGTCAACGTGCAGTTGCCCGATGCCGCGGCGTTGCGTCGCACCGAGGACGTGATGGCTCGTGTGGAGGCCATAGCTCGCACCATGCCGGGCGTACAGCACACGGTGGCCATCGCTGGACAATCCCTGTTGCTGGGGGCGAATTCCTCGAATTTCGGCTCGATGTACGTCATGTTGGAAGATTTCGAGCATCGCCGCGAGAAGGAGCGATCGGGGCCGGTGCTGGCTGGCGAACTTCAACAGCGGTTGCAGCAAGAGGTGCCCGATGGGCTGATCTCGGTGCTGGGTGCCCCGCCGGTCGAGGGGTTGGGAATGGCAGGTGGTTTCCGTCTGGTGGTCGAGGATCGTGGGGATCTGGGATTGGCCACTCTGGACGCAGTGAGTCGAGCTATCGTGACCGAGGGCAACAAGACGGTGGGACTCAATGGCGTGTTCACCAACTTCCGGGCCGACACGCCCTGGTTGCACCTGGACATCGACCGTCAAGCGGCACAGATGATGGGCATCCATCTCAATGAGGTGTTCAGTGCCTTGCAAGTGTATGTCGGTTCGTTGTACGTCAACGACTTCAACCGATTCGGCCGAACCTGGCAGGTGACGATCCAGGCCGAGTCGCTGTTCCGCGATCGAATCAACGACATTCGCCGATTGAAGGTGCCCAACGAGCGGGGTGAGATGATCCCATTAGCCGCCTTCACGAACGTGCGGGAGGTGCCCGGCCCAGTGCTGTTGACGCGCTACAATCTGTATCGCTCGGTGTTCATCAACGGAGCGGCGGCTTCGGGCACGAGTTCCGGCGAGGCGATCGCGCTGATGGAGCAGGTGGCTCGGCAGCACTTGCCTCCGTCGATGCGTGTGGAATGGACGGAACTGGCTCTGTTGCAATTGCAAGCGGGTAACACGGCGATGCTGACGTTTGTGCTGGCGGTGGTGCTGGTGTTTCTGGTGCTGGCGGCGCAATACGAATCGTGGTCACTACCGTTGGCGGTGATTCTCGT
>Ga0272446_1002225_pt1 | contig 26898 bp, 18 predicted proteins | sample YNPCB0061_FD_194587 | JGI IMG/M metagenome (GOLD analysis project Ga0272446, IMG submission 194587) | Hot spring microbial mat communities from Yellowstone National Park, WY, United States - YNP-CB-006-1 | ecosystem: Environmental > Aquatic > Thermal springs > Hot (42-90C) > Sediment | place...
TAATTTGGGAATTTTTGCAAACTGATGATGCTCGTGTACCCAAATCTTTGGGTTGGTTTAACTTTACTACTCCGCAACTTATTCCCGACCAAAACGGCGACGGATACAAAGACCTACTCATCGCTAATGGAGGTGATGCCACCCTAAGCGCTAATAATCCCGACCGCCCTGTGGGTAAATTACTCATTATCAGTAGTAAAGATAAAAAAATTATTGCCCAAGCGGATATGCCTGACGGCAAAGAAACCTACCTCTCTCCAATTATTGTTAGTGCGGAAGAAGAAAATCCAAGTATTATTTTTGGTACAGGAGGAGAAACTATTGCAGGGCATTTGTATAAAACTACACTCAAAGACCTATTAAACAATGACATAGCCAAGGCAGAAGTGCTTTTCCAAACTGCTCAAAAAGGAGTCATCGCTCCGCCTGTTTTAGCAGATATTACCCAAGATGGCGTATTGGACATTGTGCAGAATATAGTAGAAGGTAAGACCATCGCGATTGACGGCAAAACCAATCACTTGCTTTGGCAAGTAACTCTTGAAGGCACAGAAGCCTACAACCAACCTGCTATTGGTTTTTTTAACGAAGATAATATCCCTGACTTTTTTATCAATTTTAGCATAGGCACTTGGCCCTCTTTCAAAAATATCATCAAAACAGCAGTCATTGACGGCAAAACGGGTAAAATCATACAACAAGTTGATTTGCAAGGCAATGGCTTTTCTTTTACTTCTCCTCTGACCATAGACCTGAACAACGATGGGTTTTCAGAAGTATTACTTACTTTTAACCAACAGAACGAAGAGAACCTACCCCTTACCAAGTTAGTTTGTATAGATATAAAAAATCAACAAACCGTTACCTTAGACTTGTTCAGAGGCACTAATTGGGCATCAACGCCTTGGATAGGCGATTTGGACGCCAACGGCAAGGCAGACATTATCTACTTAGCAGGGACAGTAGAAAAAGAACACGACCCCGAGAGTGCTTTTTATAGTATTCCCCTCAAATTCAGCATTAGACGATTAGAACTAAACAATTTGCACCCCAAGAATATCTTGTGGGGAAGCTACATGGGCAAGCAGTACGATGGAATTTTTAAAGAAGAAAAAATAATCTCAGTCCAATGAACCTTCATACTTTTGACTTTGCAGAGCGATTGATGCTATGGTATGAGCAGAACAAGCGCCACCTGCCTTGGAGAGATACGGACAATCCTTACTTCATCTGGCTTTCAGAAGTTATTTTGCAGCAAACACGTGTCAATCAAGGACTGCCTTATTACTTAAAGTTCGTAGAAGCCTTCCCCACCGTCCAAGATATGGCAGCCGCAGAGGAGCAGGAAATCCTAAGACTCTGGCAGGGACTGGGTTACTACTCCCGCGCCCGTAATATGTACCACAGCGCTAAAATGATAGTAGAAAAATGGAACGGCTCATTTCCTACTTCTTACAAAGAAATTCTCCAACTCAAAGGTGTAGGTAGCTATACTGCTGCCGCTATTGCTTCTTTTGCTTTTAGCGAAGATGTAGCCGTAGTCGATGGAAATGTATTTAGGGTTTTGGCTCGCATTTTTGGTATAGAGGAAGACATTAATAGCCACAAAGGACAAAAGATGTTTAACGAGTTGGCAAACGAGCTACTCCCCAAAGGAAAAAGTGCCGTGTATAACCAAGCTATCATGGAGTTTGGGGCAGTACATTGCAAACCCGTTTCGCCTGATTGTCCTACTTGTATTTTTACTGACAAATGCCTTGCCTTTGCACAAAAAAAGCAAGAAGTTTTACCTATTAAAATCAAAAAAATCAACACTAAATACCGCAATTTCACTTATTTAGTTTTTGAGTTTGAAAATAAGTTTCTTATGAAGCTAAGAACAGCAAGCGATATTTGGCAAGGGCTATACGACTTTGCTCTGTTAGAGGAAAACGAACTTAATCATGACCGATTTTCATTAATGACAAGTATCTATAAGCATTTGGGCGAGATTGGATTATTAAGCATGCGAAGCGGACAAGCATTAGATATACAAGACGGTATGCTCAAAGAAATAACGATTCACGGAGAATCAAAACCTTACAAACACATCTTGACTCACCAACAGATTTCAGCGAGATTTATTCACTTAAAACTTCATTCACAAGAGCTTGCACAAAAAATAGCAGAGGAAAACAACTTACAATTCTATACACTGTCGCAGATATATGACCTGCCCAAACCTATTCTGATAGTAAATTATTTGAAGGAAAATTTTTTAAATACATAAGATTTGCGTATATTTAACATTTGTTAGATGAAAAGATTATTTTAATTTTGTCGGTCAGAATATTACGCAATATAAAAACATGGTAAACAAGGTAATTCTTTTAGGTAATTTGGGCAAAGACCCCGTATTAAGAAGAACTGAAAATGGGGTAGCAGTAGCTACTTTTTCTTTGGCAACCTCCGAACGATATAAAGACAAAGATGGAAATCTACAAGAAAAGACAGAATGGCATAACATCGTACTGTGGAGAGGGTTAGCCGAAATTGCAGAAAAATACTTGCACAAAGGAGACAAAGTGTACATTGAAGGCAAGCTCACTACCAGAAGCTACGAACAGGACGGAATAAAAAGATATGTTACTGAGGTAGTGGCAGATACCATGAATATGCTTACCCCCAAAGGTAGTGGTAGCGGCAGTAGCAATCTCCCTCAGCCACCAATTGAAGAGCCTCCTTATGCGATTAAAACACCATTGGTAAGTACAACGACCAAAGATATGCCCCCAACTCCTGAGGCAGATGACTTGCCTTTTTAGTAAAAACTAAGCCTTAGCACTTATTTTGGACGATTTTCATTCAAATATTTTAGCAGACCTACTCACCATGTCGCCAAGCGAAATGATGGTAGTACTGCCTATTGGAATCATCGTGATTATCTTATTGCTTGGTGCCTCAGGCTTTATGTCTGGCTCCGAGTTGAGTTTTTTCTCCCTTACGCCTCAGCAACTCCTTCAGTGCCGAAGCAGTGAAAAAAAATCAGAAAGAAATATTGCTCATCTACTAAGCAATCCTAACAAGCTGTTGGCTACTATATTGATAATGAATAATTTAATCAATGTAAGCATTGCAACCATTTCCAATTATCTCATGCTTGGGATTATAGACGAGCAGGAAGGACAAGGTTTTGAGGTATTTATTCTTACAATTATCCTTACTGTGCTTATTGTCTTCTTTGGAGAGGTGATGCCCAAAGTGATTGCAGGGCAAAAGTCTTTTATGGTAGCAAGCATAGCAGCCAATCCTATGAGTTTCCTTAATAGGGTGCTAAGCCCTTTCTCGTGGATTCTGATGCAAATGGGAGTGTTAATAGAAAAAATTGTCAAGAAAAAAGGCTATCAGGTTTCCGTAGATGAACTGCATGAGGCTTTGGAATTGACAACTAATAGCGAAGAAACCACTTACGAAGAGAAAGAAATTCTCAAAGGCATAGTCAATTTCGGTACTATCTCCGCCAAGCAAATTATGCAAGCCCGAGTAGATATTAGTGCCTTTGATATAGAAATGAATTTTCGCCAACTCATTGAGGCAATTAATCATACCGGTTACTCTCGCGTACCCGTATATAGAGATAATTTAGACAAAATTGAGGGTATTCTATATATCAAAGACGTATTACCCTATTTAGATGAGAAAGAAGACTTCGATTGGCGCGTGCTTATTCGGAGAGATACTTACTTTATCCCTTTAAACAAAAAAATAGATGACCTTATGCGAGACTTTCAAGCAAGGCGCGTTCACATGGCAATCGTAGTAGATGAATACGGAGGTACTCGCGGACTCATTACCTTAGAAGACATCGTAGAAGAAATTATTGGCGACATCAATGACGAATTTGACACTCACGACCTAGCGTTTAATAAGGTAGATAGCTCTAACTATACTTTTGACGGCAAAACTTCTATCCATGACCTTTGCAAAGTCCTCAATGTAGAACCTCACTATTTCAACGAGGTCAAGGGAGAAAGCGAATCCTTAGCAGGTTTATTATTAGAATTTTTTGGTCGCATGCCACGAATCGGCGAAAAAAAACGCTATCGAAAATTTATTTTTACCGTAATATCAACAGATAAAAAACGCATCAAAACAGTAAAAGTTACTTTAAAAGAAACAAAAACATAGAAAGTAAAGTAGATTGTTTAATTTTATGGCATGAAATACGATTATCTTACTTCTGAATCAATCAATCAATTTATAGACAAAGCATTGCAGGAAGATGTGGGCGAAGGCGACCACTCTTCTCTTGCCGCCGTGCCAGACTATGCTCTCCGCAAGGCACGACTGTTGGTCAAAGAGGACTGTATATTGGCAGGAGTAACTTTGGCTGAGCAAATTTTTAAAAGAGTAAATCCCGAACTCAATCTAAGTATTTCTATTTCAGATGGCGCAGAAGTAAAAAAAGGCGAAATAGCTTTTACAGTACAAGGGAAAGCCCAATCTATTCTCACGGCAGAAAGGTTAGTACTAAACTGTATGCAACGCATGAGTGCCATCGCTACCCAAACCCAAAAAGCCGTTAAAGCCGTAGCGGGAACCAAAACCAAAGTCTTAGACACCCGCAAAACCACACCCAACTTTCGCCTCATGGAAAAATGGGCGGTGAAAATAGGAGGTGGTGAGAATCATAGATTTGGACTTTTTGACATGATAATGCTCAAAGACAACCATATAGACTACGCAGGAGGAGTAGGAAAAGCCATCAAAGCCGCTATTGCTTACAGGGAAAAAATAGGAAAAAATCTGCGCATAGAAGTAGAAACTCGCAACTTAGAAGAAGTAGAGGAAGCCATGCAAGTAGGCGGAATAGACGTAATCATGTTAGATAATATGTCTTTGGAGATGATGAAAGAGGCTGTACAGTTAATCAACGGCAAATATCTCACAGAAGCCTCCGGAGGTTTGCAGTTAGAAGACCTGCCTGCTGTTGCCGCCTGTGGAGTAGATTTTATTTCTATGGGTGCGCTGACTCACTCTGCCAAAGCAGTAGATTTGAGTTTGAAAGCATTTTGAAAGTTTAGTAGTAAATTAACACCTGTTTATAGGGTTTGTTGATAAAAAATTAAGGCTATAATATGATAAAAAATATGTTTTTCAAGAGAAAAACGCCTTAGGCGTGTTATCCTAGTAGAAAAATCAATAGACCTCCTCAAACTTAAAAAGCCTTCAAATCTATATCAGAAATGCGAGATTTTTAGGGTTCGTTTTTAGCATTGCTACAAATACATCATCTCTTCGAGGTTGCATCATATAATCATATAAATAGTTACCATTTTTTACATACATTTGTATCTGAAAAGTAGAAGTGTGGTATCAAGTCTGCAACGAAACTTGTAATAATAAATAAAAATGAATAATTTAAAACTCATAACGTTTGTAAAATGGTTATTAAGACAAAAAAATACGGACTCTCTAAAAAGCAATACATCAATATGTGCTTGAAAAGTGTATTGAAAGAATTTTGGTGGGTATGGTTTATTCCTTTGGCTATCATGCTCTTACCTATTTTTATTAGTGGGGCTTTTTGGTGGTGCTTTTCTATTACCTTATTGCTTATTGTGCTTTATTTGGGCTTTTGGTATATACAATTTACCGCCATCACTCAATTAGACCAATACAAAATACTTTTTGAAAAGTTTTCCTATGAGATAGACAGTCGTCAGATTCTTATGAAAATCAACACCAAAGAAGGCAGTCAGATTACTTGGGACAAAGTAAAGAAAGCAGAAAAGACCAAAGATGCTTTTATCCTGACCATTTCCAGAGCGCAATTCATTCATCTTCCTTTTGACCTGTTTAAAAGCGACCTCGAATTAAAGTTTATGGAAACACTTCTGAGGCGTAAGGGCTTGATTAAAACCCCTATCCAACAAGCAGAGGAGGTAGGCAAGGTAGAAGGGAAAAAATAAAACAATCAAACAAAAGTAGTTTAGCTACATTTCTTAACTTTCCAAAAGTTTTAAACTTTTGGAAAGTTATTCTAATTTTTAAAATTACTTTTTGTATTTCTTGTTGAATTTTTCTACTCTACCTGCTGCTGCTACGTAGTTAGCTTTACTGCCTGTATAAAATGGGTGCGAGGCAGAGCTTACCTCCACTTTTACCAATGGATAGGTTTTACCGTCTTCTAACGTAATAGTATCTTTGGTTTCTACTGTGGAGCGCGTAATAAAGCTAAAATTACTTGATGTATCTAAGAACACGACCTCTCTGTAATTTGGATGAATATCTTTTTTCATGACTATGAGAATTTGTAACCCCTTGAAATTTTTAAATCAGGGTGCAAAATTAGTATTTTTTGCCTACGTATCAAATTTATTGGCGAAAGTTTTTTGTTTTGCCTATAAATTTAGTGCATTTTTGAAAAATAATTATCTTACTTTTGTCTGATTCGCTTTGGGCGTACAATCCCCGAACAAATTAATTTGATATGAAAACTACTTATGGGCTACCTAAGAAAAGGGAGGAGGTAATACAAGAGTTGCAAACGGCTTTTGCTAATCAAAATCTTGATGATACAGAATACGAAAGCCGTTTGAATGAAGCGCTTGCGGCTAAATCCATAGAAGATTTAGAAGTGATAGTTTTTGATTTTCCTTTGGAAATCAAGCGCAAGCTATTCCCTAAAACGGCAGCCACTACAACTCCGCAAACAATAATACCCTCCGAATCTTCCTTGCCGAGTCCTTCCTCGAGAAGCGTAAATAGTTACAGAGTTATCATGAGCGATGATAAGCGGCAAATCCTACAATTAGATGCCTCTACCCAACATTTTATTACTATTCTGGGGAATCAAAAAATAGACCTACGCAAAAGTAGCATACAAGGGAATAACCTAAAAATCAGTGTGGAGTGTTTACTTGGCAGTACTGTCATAGACCTAAGAAATGAAAATTTAGAAGGCAAAAGCATAGATATTTGGGTAGGGGGAATGTTAGGGGATATTAAAATATTCGTTCCTAAGGGAGGTTCTATCCTACGTGAAGCCCAGATATTTGGAGGTAATATTACAGTCAAAAACAAGAGAAAAAACTGGCTTAGTATGCTTACGGGTAGCCATCACGAAGAGGAATCGCCTACCTCTTTTATTTTGACTATACGTGGTAGTTATTGGCTTGGGAACGTGGAGATTGCTTACTAATATATATGTTGGCAATAAGCCTTATTAGTTTTTACATTATGCAATTTCTTATCGAGGCTTTCCCAAAATATCAGCACCGATAAGTAATCTTACGAAATGCTGTTTTCTATTTTCGGTCGTTAAGAGGAAATTATTGCTTTAAAAAAATACCATTTTGAGCAGAAAAATCACGTTTTTTTGATAAAATCATTATTTTTTTGATAAAAACTTGAAAATAATTCATTTTTTTCTCAAATTTGACTAAATTTTTTAATCAAATTCATAAAAACCTAAGAAATATGGCTAAACTACGATTTATTGCCTTAGAGCAAGCACAAAAACGAACACCTGTTACGGTTACACCTCCCTCAAAAAAAGTATCAGATTACTTCGGGGTCAATGTATTTGGCGAGGAGGCGATGAAAGCAAACCTTTCCGCAGATACCTTCAGAAAACTCAAAGATGCAATAGAAAAAGGCGACTCGATTGATGATAACGTAGCCGATGCAGTAGCTTCTGCCATGAAAGTATGGGCAATCGAGAAGGGAGCTACCCACTTTACACACTGGTTTCAACCGCTCTCTGGCGTAACTGCCGAAAAACACGATGCCTTTTTTGATGTGGCTGGGTCTGGCAAAGTTATTGAAAAGTTCAAAGGCAGTGCCTTAGTTCGCCAAGAACCTGATGCTTCCTCTTTCCCAAGTGGCGGAATTAGAAATACTTTTGAAGCAAGAGGCTACACTGCTTGGGACCCTACTTCTCCTGCTTTCATTATAGACTTAGGTGCAACAAAAACGCTTTGTATTCCCACTGTTTTTGTTTCTTATACAGGCGAAGCCCTTGACAACAAAGCACCCTTGCTCAAAGCCTTATCCTTTATAGATAAAGCCGCTACCGCAGTGATTAAAGAATATTTCGACAAAGATGTAACTAAGGTAATTGCTACGCTTGGCATTGAGCAAGAATATTTCTTAGTGGATAGAGCCTTGTACAATGCAAGACCTGATTTAGTACTCGCAGGGCGTACTCTTTTTGGACACTCTCCCGCCAAAGGGCAGCAGTTAGAAGACCATTATTTTGGCTCTATTCCTGTAAGAGTGCGTGATTTCATGGCTGACTTTGAGATTGAGGCTTTGAAATTAGGTATTCCATTGAGAACTCGCCACAACGAAGTTGCTCCCAGTCAGTTCGAGTGCGCCCCTACTTTTGAGGAGGTAAACTTAGCCAACGACCATAACCAGTTGATCATGGACATCATGGACAAGGTAGCGGAGCGTCATGGCTTAAAAGCACTCTTGCATGAAAAGCCTTTTGCAGGCATCAATGGAAGCGGTAAGCACAACAACTGGGCATTGGCTACCAATACAGGCGTAAACCTTTTTGCCCCAAGTAGCAAAGCAAAAGAAAACCTTCAATTCTTAGTTTTCTTTGTGAACACTATTAAAGCGGTTTACGAAAATGCAGATTTATTGCGTGCAAGCATCGCCTCAGCAGGTAACGATTTCCGCTTAGGTGCTAACGAAGCCCCCCCTGCCATCATGTCTGTTTTCATTGGCAAGCAAATGACAGAAGTATTAGATGAGTTAGAGCATAATGGCAACATTAAGATAGACAAAGGCGATAATATGTACATGAAGTTGGGTATTGACAAAATACCACCAATTTTACTGGACAATACCGACCGTAACCGTACTTCTCCTTTTGCATTCACAGGAAATAAATTTGAATTTAGAGCCGTCGGTTCTTCTGCTAACTGTGCTATCCCCATGACGGTACTGAATACCATTGTAGCTGACCAATTAGTACAGTTTAAGAAAGAAGTAGATGCTAAAATTGCCAAAGATGTGAAAAAAGAATTGGCAATTGTGGAAGTTTTGAGGGATTATATCAAATCTTCTAAGAATATCCGCTTCGAGGGCAACGGCTACAGTGAAGAGTGGGTAAAAGAAGCTGAAAAACGCAAACTTTCTAATATCAAAACCACCCCTCATGCCTTGCAGTCTTACCTTAGTAAAAGTGCCAAAAAAGTACTGGTCGGTAACGGCATAGTAAGTGAAAGAGAACTGCACGCAAGAGTAGAAATCATGCACGACCAATATACTCTCAAAACACAAATAGAGTCTCGTGCTTTAGGGAACTTTGCGATGAACCAAGTAATCCCTGCGGCGGTAGCCTATCAGAATAAGTTGATTCAAAATGCCGAAGGCTTGCAGGATATTGGTTTAGACGAAGAAGCTAAATACTTTATAGACGTTATCAAAACCATTTCGCACCATATCTTGACCATCAAGAAAAATGTAGATGATATGGTAGAAGCTCGCAAAGCCGCCAATGAATTGGAAGGACACGAAAAGTCTGTTGCTTACTGCGAAAAAGTAAAACCCTTCTTTGAGATAATTCGCTATCATACCGATAAGTTAGAACTCATTGTGGATAACGACGAGTGGCCTTTGGTGAAGTACAGAGAGTTGCTCTTTGTAAAATAATTCAATGATAATCAAATACAAGGAGATTTTTTACTCCTTGCAACTCTCAAGAAAACTTTTTGAAAGTTGAACCTCCCTATATACAGGCTTCCTATGCTTAGGGAAGCCTGTGTTTTTTAATCATGTTAATTCATGTAAATTTGGAAAATAATTCATAATTTTTTTGTACTTTCACACCTCGCATATCAATAGCCAAAACGCATTATATTCTTTCATAAAAAATCATGACCATGCCTAATGCTTATAACCAAATTATAGAAAAATTACAGGCTTACAAGAGCAAATATTATAAGAATCTCTTGCTAAGAGGAACTATTTTTACCTTACTTGCCCTTTTGAGTGCTTTTTTAGTGATTAACACCTTAGAGTACGTAGGTAACTTCAGCAGTATTTGGAGAGGAGTGCTTTTCTTTTCTTTCCTGACTGCCGCTTTGCTAAGTTTATATTTTTGGATTACCATTCCCGTACTGCGTCTTTTCGATTTGAACAAACCCTTGTCCTTTGACGAAGCCGCTAATCAAATAGGCAATTACTTCCCTGAAGTAGGGGATAGGCTATTGAACCTCTTGCAGTTAGGAAGATTAAACATGCAAGACAATGCCTTATTGGTAGCGAGCATTGAGCAGAAGTCTGCACGCCTAAGTGTAATTAATTTTCCTGATGCGATTAAATACGAATCAAATAATAAATACCTCAAATACCTATTAGCTATCGTACTTATTCTTTTGGTGCTTTATAAAGTTATCCCCGAACTTTTTACAGAAAGTACTACAAGAATCGTAAACTACAGCCAAAATTTTGAGCCACAAGCTCCTTTTAAGTTCAATATAGCCAATAGCGAGCTTCATGTATTTAAAAATGAAGATTTTACGCTGAACTTAGAACTTACAGGAAGAGCCATTCCTACCCAAGTCGACCTGCTTACTTCCAATGGCAGAAAACTCAAAATGGAGGCAGGAACGAGCAGGAATATTTTTACTTATACCTTCAAAAAAGTACAGAAAGACATAGATTTTAGCTTTGAATCTTCAGGATTCTCTTCTAACTCCTATAAAATCAAAGTATTAGAAAGACCTAATTTGAGCAACTTCACTGCTTATCTGTCCTATCCAAGCTATCTGAATAAAAAAGAGGAAAAAGTAAGCAATACAGGGAATCTCATCGTGCCTGCGGGAACAACTATCAAGTGGGTATTCAATACACAAACTACGGATTCTGTGCTTCTTATGTTCAAAGAAAAAGTTGATTACGCTTTGCCAAAAGGAGCAAATACCTTTGAGTTTAACCGCCGTATCATGCAGTCGGAAACTTACAAAGTACTATTGAAAAATCAATACAGTAGCAACAAAGAGGCTATAGAGTACTACATTAACGCTATTCCTGACGAGTACCCAAGCATCACGCTAAAACAATCAGAAGATACCACGCTGTACAACTATCTGATTTTAGGAGGTAACATTGCCGACGACTACGGTATTACCAAATTAGAGCTAAAATACAGAATTATCAGCCCGAAAAGCAAAGAGGCAGACAAAAATAAGCCTTTTGAAACAACTATTCTCAAGCACAATCCTTCTCTGATGAGCCAAAGTTATTTTCATCAGTTCGAAATTACCCAACTGAGCTTGAAACAAGGCGACAAATTAGAATACTTTGTGCAAGTTTGGGATAATGATGGTATTCAAGGAAGCAAAAGCAGTAGAAGTACAGTATTGGAGTTTGGCTTGCCTAATAGAGAGGAGTACAAAAAAGAATTAGAAGCCTCCGCCGCCAATACCTCCAACCAAATGGAAAAAACTATTAAAAAAGCCGAAGAGGTCAAGAAAAGTTTAGAAGAATTACAAGACCGCTTAAAAGGCAAGAAAAAACTCAACTGGCAAGACAAGCAAGCCATAGAAGAACTGCTCAAAAAACGCCAAGAATTACAAAAGGAAATCAAAGAATTGCAAAAACAAAATGCCATGCTCAATGAAAAGCAAGAGCGTTTTGATGAGAAAAGTGAAAAAATTGCAGAAAAAGCAGAAAAATTGCAAGAACTCATGGACGAACTTATGGACGAGAAAACACGTGAGTTGTATGAGCAATTGCAAAAACTTTTAGAGCAAGAATCTCAAAATAACAACTTCCAAAACGTATTAGAAGAATTGGAAAAAAAAGAGAAAAATCTTGAAAAAGAATTGGATAGGGCTTTAGAATTGTTTAAAAAGCTGCAATTAGAACAAAAAATAGAAGAAACTGCCAAAGAACTCGACAAACTCAGCGAGGAGCAGAAAGAACTTGCCGAAGAGAGCAAGGAAACTAAGCCCAAAGACAACCAAAAAATAGAGGAACTCAAACAAGAGCAACAAGAACTCAACGAAAAGTTTGAGAAAATCCAAGAAGAAATGAAGAAGATAGAAAAAATGAATGAGAACTTGCAAAAAGCAAACCAGAAGGACATGGAGCCGATGAAAGACAAGCAGCAAGAAATCAAGGAGGAACAGCAAAAAGGGCAGGAAAACTTAGAGCAAAATCAACCGCAAAAAGCATCTGAAAACCAGAAAAGAGCAGGACAAAAAATGAAAGAAATGTCCGAACAAATGCAGCAAATGCAACAAAATGCAGAAATGCAACAGCAAATAGAAGATTACAATGATTTGAGGAAAATTTTGGAAAACTTGGTAAAACTTTCTTTTGACCAAGAAGCTTTGATGAAAGATTTTAGGAAAATACGCCAAGATGACCCCAGAGTAATTCAGTTAGGACAAACCCAACTCAAACTCAAAGACGATGCAAAAATTATAGAAGATAGCTTGCGCGCTTTGGCAAAGCGGGTGTTTCAAATCCAATCCTACGTAACTCGCGAGGTAGGAACTATGAACCAATACATGGATGAGAGCTTGCAGGAAATCAAAAAGAAAAATCTCCCTGCTGCCTCTGGCAAGCAACAGTTTGCTATGACTTCCATGAACAACTTGGCGCTCATGCTTGATGAAACTTTGCACCAAATGCAACAACAAATGGGACAGCAAATGGCGGGTATGCAAATTATCAACAAGAAAAGACCTACCCCTCAAATGGGAGAAATGCAAAAATCTCTGAACCAACAGATTCAAGACCTGATGAAAAGTGGGAAATCCGGCAAAGAACTTTCCCAAGAATTGGCAAAATTAGCCGCACAGCAGGAACTTATCCGCAAGGCGCTCAAAGAGGCAATGAAAGGAAAAGAAGGTAAGAAAAAAGGACAAAAAGATGGCAAAGGAACAGAAGGCGATGGCGGAGAAGACGGAGGCGACGGCAACTTAGGTAAACTTTTAGACGACATGGAAAAAACAGAAGAAGACCTTGTCAATAAACGAATTACCCAAGAAACGATTAGAAGACAAAAGGAAATTTTGACAAGACTTCTGGAGTCAGAAAAGGCACTCAGAGAAAGAGAGCAAGATGACAAAAGAGAAGCCGAAAGACCTAAAGACATTAAGGAACGCAAAAACCCTACGGAGTTTTCGGAATACCTGAAAATCAAGGAAAAGCAGGTAGAACTGCTCAAATCTATTCCTGCATCACTGAATCCGTACTACAAAAAGGAAGTCAATGAGTATTTCAAAAAGATAAATGAGTAATGCCTAACTTGCTAAATCATACAACTTAGGATTAAACCTTCCATTTTTGCCGAAAAGTGGAAGGTTTTTTGTTAAAAAGTCATCAATATTGAAATTTATTTTTTACATTTGCATAATAAGTACGTTTTTATTTTAAACCCAACGATGACTATGGCACAAATATTTGCTTTCATTGGCGGTTTGGGAGGGACAGAAATCTTAATGATTCTGTTCATTATCTTGTTGCTTTTCGGAGCAAAGAAAATTCCTGAATTGGCGAGAGGCTTAGGTAGAGGCATTAGAGAATTCAAAGATGCTACCAAAGAAATCAAAAATGAATTGGAAGAAAGCGTAAAAGATGATGCTAAGAAGTCCTAAGCATTTTTTGCGTTCTCATAGATAAAAAGATGATATCCTTTGAGCAAAAGGTGTCATCTTTTTGTGTTTAAAAATTTGTTAATTTTTTACTGACTTCATGTTTACTTCACTCAAACAAATCCAAACGGCAATTCACCAACAAGAAACTTCGTGCAAGGAAGTAGTTTCCCATTACTTAGCTACTATCAAAGCTAAAAAACACCTTAACGCTTTTTTAGAAGTTTACGAAGATGAAGCCTTAGCCAAAGCAGAGGAGATAGATAAAAAAATCCATGCAGGGGAAGCAGGAAAATTAGCAGGCATGGTCGTAGGGCTGAAGGACGTAATATGCTATGAAAACCACAGCCTGCAAGCCGCAAGCCACATTTTAGAAGGCTTCAAGTCCAAATTTTCTGCAACAGTCGTAGAAAAACTTTTAGCCGAAGATGCTATCATCATCGGCAGGCAAAATTGCGACGAGTTTGCGATGGGTTCCTCTAATGAAAATTCTGCTTTTGGAGCAGTCCTCAATGAAATAGATAATACAAGAGTCTGCGGCGGCTCGTCGGGAGGTTCCGCAGTGTCCGTGCAAGCAGATATGTGCTTGGCTTCTCTTGGCTCAGATACGGGGGGGTCAGTACGCCAGCCTGCATCTTTCTGTGGCATTATTGGGCTAAAGCCCACCTACTCAAGAGTCTCGAGGTACGGACTGATAGCTTATGCATCTTCGTTTGACATCATCGGTACGCTTTCCAAATCCATAGAAGATACTGCCTTGCTCTTAGAAGTCATCGCAGGAGAAGACGATTTTGACAGTACAGTGTCTAAGCGTCCTGTGCCTGCTTATACCCAAATGCTCGATATGGACTATAAACCTAAAATAGCTTACTTAAAAGAAACTATTGAAAATGAGGGGCTTGAAGCTGATGTAAAAAATAATATTCTCCAAACCATAGAAAAACTCAAAAGTTTAGGACATGAAGTAGAAGCAGTAGAGTTTCCCTTGTTAGAATATATTTTGCCTACTTATTATATTTTGACTACGGCAGAGGCAAGCACTAATCTTTCCCGATATGATGGGGTGCGCTATGGCTATCGCAGCAAAGATGTTAGCGACCTGATGTCTATGTACAAGCGTACTCGCTCAGAGGGGTTTGGAGAAGAAGTAAAAAGACGTATCTTGTTGGGAACGTTTGTATTGAGTGCAAGTTACTATGATGCCTACTTTACTAAAGCCCAAAAAGTAAGAAGACTAATAGCGAATAAAACTAAAGAAATCCTCTCGCAGTACGATTTTATTATTTCTCCTACCGCCCCCACTACTGCCTTTAAACTCGGAGAAAATACCAACGACCCCTTAGCGATGTACTTAGCAGACATATTTTCTGTGCAGGCAAATGTGGCGGGAGGGCTTCCTGCGATTTCTATTCCTAATGGTTTTGACCAAAAAGGTTTGCCTATTGGCTTGCAAATCATGGCAAATAGCTTTGAGGAGGCTAAGTTATTGGCGTTTAGTAAATATTGGTTAGGGCAAAAAGAAAGTTGAGGCTAATCCACAAATATACTATCTCCGCAAGGTTGTATGATGTAATCTTACAAACAGTTACGTTTTTTTTACGATTTTTTGTTTTGCTATTGACATTTTCATTCCAATTTTGTTATTTTTGAAGCATTAAACCCTCTAATAGAGATTTACTAATTTTAAGATTTATACCCAAAACTAAGTTTTTTAATCATCCTACTTGAGAGCATTTTTATGGAAGAGAAATTCAGTAATTACAATTTTTATTCAAGTTTTAGAGAAAATAAAATTTCTCTGGCTTTTCAAGGAATGATTTCCCAAGATTTGCTTTCTTTGATTGGGTTGAGCCTCAGAAGGAAAAATGACAACGAAATGATAGCCAGAAGGCTGTTTGGATTGGTTATAGAACTGGCACAGAATATTTATCACTACTCCACAGAGAAAGCCTACTCAGAAAAGGATAAAAAAGAAGTGGGAGTAGGAATTATTGCGATTGGGGAAACTAATGAGCATTACATTGTCTGTTCGGGAAATAGAATGGACAGCAAAAAAATCAAACTTATTAGCGAGCGTTGTGATTACATCAATCAGTTAGATGAAGAGGGGTTGAAAATGTACTACAAAGACCAACGTCGTAATCCAAGTGTAGAAGATAGCAAAGGAGCTGGCTTAGGGCTGATAGATATGGTGAGAAAGTCTGGCAACCCGCTGACTTATATCATTAACGACAGTGATAAGCCCAATGCTTTCTTGACTCTTGCTGTAAAAATAAATAAAACGTTAGCCACAACTTAACTATGATGATGGAAGATTTTTACAACCCTCCTGATCACTTTATACCCGAGATTCGTTTTAAAGCAGATACTTGCGAGTTAAATATCTCTGGGGAATCTTTTCACGAGTATTCTGTGGAGTTCTATCAGCCTGTATTTGATTGGCTTCATAAATTCTTGGAAATCCCCAATAAAACTATTACTATGAATTTTAAGATGACCTATTTTAATACCAATACCTCGCGTCGCTTTTTAGAAATTTTTGATTTATTAGAAGATTATGAAAAAAATAAGGGAGGACGCGTTACTATCAATTGGTATTATAAGGCACATGACGTAGATATGAAAGAGAGTGGGGAAGAGTACATGGCAGACACCAACTTGACCATTAATTTAATCCCTTATGTAAACTAATAAATGATATTTTCCGATATAAAGGCAAGGTTGATAATAACGTTGCCTTTTGTTTTTTTAGAGCATCATACATTTTTATATTTCTTTTGCTACTTTGCATTAAAAATTTCTTTACTTTGGCGATAAAATCAATTCACATTATCTAACCTATATCTTCATCTCACATCTTTTTTATTTTATTTACCAATTAATTATTAGTATTTTATGAAAAAACGACTTAGACTAAGTGCAATTTTATTTTCTTTGCTTGCTTGCCTCGTGCTTTCAAAATCGGAAAATGTTTTTGCCCAAAGAAGAGGACAAGAAAATGATAAACCTGCAACTACCAACACCAATTCCTCTACTCCTCCATCTACGAAAGGGGGGATTAAACCTTACAAAGAAGTCATTACTAACAAAGCTATTACGAGTATAGGTTTAATGACCGTTCACAAAGTTGAAGATAAATGGTATTTCGAGCTTGCCGATAGCATATTTGACAGGGAAATCATGGCAATTACTCGATATACCAAAGTGCCTGCGGGAGGTGGCAACTATGGAGGTGAAGAGGAAAACAGACAAGTAATTAAATGGGAAAAAGCCCCTGATAATAAAATATTTTTGCGTTCTATTACTTATGTGTTTGTCAGCCCAGATAGTACCAAACCCATTTTCAAAGCAGTAAAAAACTCTACAGCTGACCCTATTATTGGTTCTTTTGAAATCAAAGCGGTTCGCAAAGATACCTCCGTAGTCATAGACATTTCAGATTATTTCAAGGGAGATAACCAAGTATTTTCACTTAGTCCATTTAGTAAGCAGCTATTTAAGATTTCCTCTTTCCAAGCCGACCGCTCTTACATTCAAAGTATCAAAAGTTATCCTATTAATACAGAAATTCGTACTGTAAAAACTTTTGCTACCCAAGCCCCACCGCTGGTTCCTCCGCCTGTTCCACAACCAGGGGTATATATCCCCGCAGGTTTAGATGCAGGAGTCATCACAATAGAAATGAATACCTCTATGATTGCTTTGCCCAAAGTACCCATGCGTAAGCGTTATTTTGACCCCAGAGTAGGTTATTTTGCTAATAGTTATGGTACTTTTGGGGAGGAGTCCCAAAAAGCAGACCAAGAAGTATTTGCTGTACGCTGGAGATTAGAACCTAAAAACGCAGAAGACGCACAAAGGCAAAAAAGAGGGGAACTCATAGAGCCAGCCAAACCTATCGTATTCTACATAGACCCTGCAACTCCTGAAAAATGGAGAAAATATTTGAAACAGGGCGTAGATGACTGGCAAATAGCTTTTGAGAAAGCAGGTTGGAAAAATGCCATTCGCGGCGAATATTGGGACGAGAAAGACACTACCAAGAGTCTGGAAGATGCACGCTTTTCTGTAATTCGTTATTTTGCTTCTAACATACAAAATGCCTACGGTCCTAACGTACACGACCCCCGCACAGGCGAAATCATAGAAAGCCATATCGGTTGGTATCACAACGTCATGCGTTTGCTAAGAAACTGGTACATGATTCAAACTGCTGCTGTCGACCCCAGAGCGCGAAATAAAAAATTTGATGATGCACTGATGGGAGAACTTATCCGCTTTGTTTCCTCTCACGAAGTTGGGCATACACTCGGCTTACGGCATAATATGGGGGCAAGTTCAGCTACTCCTGTGGAAAAACTAAGAGATAAGGAGTTCATCAAGCAAAATGGACATACTTCTTCTATCATGGATTATGCCCGCTTTAACTACGTGGCTCAACCAGAAGACGGTGTTACTGACCTATTCCCAAGAATTGGCGACTATGACATCTGGGCAATTGAGTGGGGCTATAAGTACTTTGCCGATGCCAAAAGTGCAGAAGAAGAAAAAAAATTGCTTAATAATATTACTAAGGAAAAAGTTAAAAATCCTCGCTTGGCTTTTGGTACTGAAGTAAGTCCACATGACCCTCGTTACCAAACCGAAGATTTGGGGGACGATGCAATGAAAGCTTCTGAATATGGCATAAAAAATTTAAAGCGTATTCTACCTAACTTGCCTGCATGGTCAGAAGAAGATGGCGAAAGCTATGAGGAACTGGTAGAACTCTATGACAATGTAGTAGGGCAGTTCCGCCGTTATGTAGGGCATGTAGCTAAAAATGTTGGGGGAATCTATGATACCCCTAAAACTTACGATATGCAAGGCGACGTGTACGAGGTAGTTCCCAAAGCTAAGCAAAAAGAGGCTGTTGCTTTCCTTAACAAGCACCTTTTTGAAACGCCTACTTGGTTGCTTGACCAAAATATAATTAATAAAATACGCCCAGAGCAAGGGGTAGAGGCAATTAAGAGCATGCAAGATTTTGCCTTAAGCAACTTGCTTTCAGGAGATAAAATGATACGCCTGATGGAAACAGGGGGGAAAAATACGGCGAATTATAGCGTAGATGAGTTGATGACAGATTTACGCACAGGAATATGGTCAGAATTGAAAACTAAAAAAGCCATAGACATTCACCGCCGCAACCTACAAAAGGTTTTCGTAGAAAAGGTAATTGCTGTACTGAATCCTACACAGCCTGCTACTTTATTCTATGTACCCGTCGGAGGTGCTTATGGATTCAATACGCGCAGAGTAGATTTGAAAACCACAGACCTGCCCTCACTCGCGCGTGGGCATTTGGAAGCCTTGCTTGGAGAAATTAGAGCCTCACTCCCGCTGATAACCGACAAAATGAGTCGTTATCACTTGCAAGATGTGGCTAAACGCATAGATAATGCTTTAAACCCTAAGTAGTAAGAACTTATGCTTGAATAATGTAAGTTATGATATATAAAATTTAAGATTTCACCCCCAAGGGAAGTTGTATTAATTTCATACCCTATATCTACTTATGAAAAAAATGCTATTTATCATGGCTTGGCTTTTTTGTCATTGCCTTTTTGCCCAAACTAACCCTCATTGGTTCAGGTATGCGGCTATCTCGCCTGACGGCACTCAAATTGCTTTCACTTTCAAAGGGGACTTGTACGTAGTCCCTACGGCAGGAGGAACGGCGCAACCCTTGACTTTCCATGAGGCGCATGACTTTATGCCTGTATGGAGCCATGACGGGACTAAAATCGCTTTTGCCTCTGACCGCTTTGGCAACTTTGATGTATTTGTGATAGATGCCTTGGGCGGCGAGCCTGAGCGTCTTACGTATCATTCTAACTCAGAGTACCCTTATTCTTTTAGTGCCGATGATAAATACGTGCTTTTTGGAGGACAGAGATTAGATGCAGTCAATCATCGCCAATACCCTACTGCCTCACAGCCAGAGCTTTACCAAGTAGCTGTAAAGGGGAGCAAGGTGCAACAGGTTTGGACTATACCAGCCGAAGACGTGCAAGTCAGCAAGAATGGGCAGTTTTACATTTACCATGACAAAAAAGGAGGTGAAAATCCTTGGCGCAAGCATCACCTTTCTGCCATTGCCAGAGATATTTGGATTTTTGATAAAAACTCAGGGAGGCACCAAATGCTGACTTCCTTCGCAGGAGAAGACCGCAACCCTGTTTTTTCTCCTGATGAGAAAAGCATTTACTACCTCAGCGAGGAGAGCGGCACTTTTAACGTTCATTCACTGAATATTCAAAATCCTTCACAAAAACAACAAATTACCTTTTTCAAACCTCACCCCGTTCGCTTTTTAAGTATTAGCAAGGAAGGTACGCTTTGTTTTACCTACGATGGGGAAATTTACACCTTCAAAGTAGGAGGACAGCCTGCAAAGGTAAACATCACCATTCGCACCGAAGGGAAAAAGAACAATCAGCAAATCATTCCTATCAGTGGGAATATCAGCGAAATGTCCGTTTCTCCCAATGGAAAAGAAATCGCTTACATCGTCAGGGGAGAAGTTTTTGTTTCTTCAGTAGAAGGTGGAGTTACCAAACGCATTACCAATACGCCTGAGCAGGAACGCTTTGTGAGTTTTTCTCCAGACGGCAATGCGATTATGTATGCCAGCGAGCGTAACGGCTTGTGGAGTATTTATGAAACTAAAAAAGTGAAAAGCGAAGAGCCTTATTTCTATGCCTCCACCTTGTTGAAAGAGGAGGCTTTGATTAAAAATCAGAATGAAAACTATCAGCCCCAATATGCACCTGATGGGAAAGAAGTAGCTTTTATAGAAAATAGGACTTCGCTCAAAATTTTTAATATGGCTACTAAGCAAGTTCGTACTTTGCTTACGCCCAGTGAGTTGTTTTATATGTCAGACGGCGACCAATACTTTAGCTGGAGTCCCGATGGGAAATGGATATTGGCAGAGTACAACCCCGTCATGGCAAACTCAGAAATTGTACTTCTGCCAAGCGATGGCAAAGGCAAAATGGTAAACTTGACGGAAAGTGGTTATTCTGATTTTCGTCCCAAGTGGATAAATGATGGCAAGCAAATGCTGTGGTTTAGCGATAGAGATGGCTTACGTAGCTATGCCAATAGTGGAGCGCGCCAGTCAGACGTTTATAGTACGTTTTTCACACAAGACAGCTGGGATAGGTTCAGAATGAGCAAAGAGGACTATGCTTTGCTCAAAGACATGGAGGAAAAAACCAAAAAAGACAAAGAGAAAGAAAGCAAAGACAAGAAAACAGAAGCCAAAAAGGACAGTTCTTGGGTTATTGATTTAGAAGGAATTAGGGACAGAAAAGCGCGTTTGACTATTCATTCCTCTGCTCTAAGCGATGCAGTACTGTCCAAAGATGGAGAAACGCTTTACTATTTGGCTCGCTTTGAAAAAGGCTTAAATCTGTGGAGTACCAAACTACGCACCAAAGAAACCAAAATGGAAGTAGAATTAGGAGCGAACTTTGGTAGGCTGACTTGGGACAAGGAAATGAAAAATTTGTTTTTGTTGGCAGATGGGAGTATTTCTAAAATCAATCTAGAATCCAAAAAAAGAGAATCTGTAAGTATCAGAAGCGAAATGAACCTCAATGTAGCAGCGGAACGCCAATATATGTTTGACCATGTTTGGAGGCGTACCAAATCCATGTTTTATATTTCCAACTTTCATGGCGCAAACTGGGACGAGTTGAAAAAAGTTTATGAAGCCAAACTATCTGCCATTGGAACAGGCTACGAGTTTGCAGAGTTGCTTTCTGAGATGCTTGGCGAGTTAAATGTTTCACACTCAGGCGCAAGTTATCGCTCTGCCATGCCCAATGAGGATAATACGGCTTCTTTAGGTATTTTGATAGACTATGACTACGCAGGGGACGGTATCAAGATTGCAGAAATACTCAAAGGCAGTCCTTTGGACAAGGACAATATCAAAGTTCGCAGTGGAATGATTATAGAGCAAATAGACGGAGAAGCCATCACTGCCAACATAGACTATGCCGCCTTTCTCAATCGCAAAGTAGGGAACTTTACAGCTTTGCAAGTCTATGACCCCGATACCAAAACTCGCCAACAAATCACAGTAAAGCCGATTTCTATTGGAGAGGAAAATGCTTTGCTTTACAAACGTTGGGTACGCAAGAATCAAGAAGAAGTAGAAAAACTCAGCAATGGTCAGTTGGGCTACGTACATATACCCGGCATGAGTGATGCGCCTTATCGTACTGTTTACGAAGAAGTTATGGGCAAGTACCATGATAAAAAAGGCATCATTATAGATACACGATTCAACGGAGGTGGCGACCTTGTGTCTGACTTAGCCATGTTTTTTACAGGGAAAAAATACTTAGACTATGCCATAGAAAGCCGTTCGGTGGGCTATGAACCTACTTTTCGCTGGACGAAGCCAAGTTTGGCAATGTTCAACGAAGCTAATTACAGCGATGGGCATTGCTTTGCTTGTGGATACAAGGACTTAGGCATTGGTAAAACCGTAGGAATGCCTGTCCCAGGTACTTGCAGTTTTGCAGGTTGGGAATTGTTACAAGATGGATTTACAAGGTGGGGCGCAGTACCTGTCAGTGCCAAGAATAGCAAAGGCGAATGGTTGGAAAATAACCAAACTGTGCCTGACTTTCAAATAAAAAACGAGCCTGAGCAGATTAGCAAGGGCAAAGACCAGCAATTAGAAAAAGCAGTAGAGGAGTTGCTGAAAGTAGTGAAATAGAATAGGACTTTACCTGTTGGTAGCCTTAGAGAAAACCTGCCAGCAGGTAAGTTCGTATTTAGTTTGCACTTTTAATTTGTAATTGATACGAAACAAAGGCTTTGGGAAAATTGAAGGTAGGATTGCGACAGTAATTGACCTCAGAAAATATTAATCTTTCATTAGGCATGAGTGCTTCGTGTTTCAAGCTAATCAAAGGAATATCCTTAGAATCAATGACTCTTCCCTGTGCATCGAGCCAATCCAACTGCAAGACCAGTTCCCTACAAGGTGCTGTTCCTGTATGCGTGATTTCCATATTAAGTAGGTGAATAGTAGTAGCATCATCTTGTTCTTCTATGACTCTACTCTGTCTTTCCTTAGCCTCAAATGTTAGATAATCAGGCGGAACGGAAATCCATGAGAGCGGAATGGTAGGATAGATTGGATAGCTTGCTGGGGGCATATATCGATGAATGACATCTACTAAAAGTCGCATTTTTTTGATTTCTATAGGTGGTTGATTATCTTTGAAATAAATCGTTCCATAGCCTTCGCCCAGCGATAAGTAAAGGCGGTCTTTGGGGTGAATCGTAAATGCGTCTTGATACCGACTCATAATATTGTTGGCATTTACTATCCATACATAGTCATCACTTGCGACTACCTGCTGGCGCTCATCTAAAAATTCGGCTTTTAAGCGAAGGGTTTGTATTTCAAATTTTTGTGAAGTTATTTTCCCTAAGCAGGTATATTCTATGGAGTTACTCCCTGTATATTCACTGTGCCTAATTTCGCAATAGTTCATAGCCACCTCTATCCCCTCTGCCTCATTATGAGGAACAAACTCCACAGGAATCTGATAAGTACGCCCCTCAAAGCCTGTAGGTTTAGGGTCAAAAATGCCTATTTCATTTAAAAAAGCAACAGTTAGTATCGTCAAAAAAGGCAAAATAACTACGGCTATTGCGATTTTGATTTTTTTATTTCTTTGTTGCCTGCGTTTTTCCGTAGCTAAATCTTTTAATAGCTGGGTAGCAGTAGTATGGCTTGGGGCAAGAGATAGACATTTTTGAATATGCGTTTCCATAGCTTGGAAATCTTCTAAGCGGTGAGATTTTTTCCATTTCTCAAAGTAAAAACTTGCCAGCAGGGCTTTAATATCCGCATCATAGGGCTGAAGGTCTGCGGCTAACTGTAATTCTTTTTCTGCTTCGTTCCACCTTCCTGCTTCTTGGTAGGTTTGGCTGCGTTGGATAGCATTTCTAACTGTTTGAGCGGCTTCTACTAAGTCCTGCTCTGTTAAGCCAATTTCCTTAGCTATCTCTTGCATTTCTGCTTGGGTAAGTTGCTCGGCAGAGTGCTGTTGCAAGTCCAATAGACGAGTAATGTATTTCTCTAACAATGGATTATTTTTCTCTTTCATGGCTTTATAAGGCATAAGTACAATCTATCGAAGTTACAAAGTTTTGGCTTAAAAGCAAAAAATACTACATTTCTCATTTCAAATCCAAGCCCAATTTATTTATTAGCTCATTCACTTGGGGGTATTTTTGCTTGAAAAAGTATAATTTTTCGCTGTCTGTATAAGGTCGGCGAATAAGGATTTGGAGGCTATCTTGTTGAAAATAATGCCGTAAGTAAGCCAATAATTCATTTTTTATTTGGTTTACCCAATTTTCATGCTCAGGAATATTGGTGAAAAGTGTAATAGCTTCTTTTTTTATTTCCAAAGGCATTGCATTGAGTATTTCTCTGACTTCATGCTGTTTTATGCCTTGTGCAAATATATCTATTTGTTTTTTTATTTCTTCTATACTTAGGCTAACTTCTTGATTTGCATTAGTTTTAGGGGTGGTATGGTGGATTATTTCTTGCTTTATAGGTATTTCTGTCTTGCCAACAGGAGTGTTATAGATGCTTGCTGTTGTTTTTAAGGTTTTAGAAGTTGGCGTATAACTAATTTTACTTTCGCCTACTCTATTGCTTGGTTCGCTATTTAGGTTATCAGTTTTTTTTTTAATACCTCCTCCATGACTTTGGGAAGGGAAATCGCTGATTTGAGATTTGCCAATTTCATGAGGCATAGCTCAACATGGAACTTTTGGTGCTTACTACTTTTATAGTTCAAGTCGCACTCATTGGCTATGCTCATAGCAGACAGGAGAAAAGAAGCAGAGGTAGCATTGGCTTGGGTAATGTATTTTTGTTTGATGTTGTCTGCGACCTCGAGCAGGTGCACAGTAGCATTGTCTTTGCAAACCAATAAGTTACGGAAATGGTCGCAAAGTCCAATGATAAAGTTATGGGCATCAAAACCTTTTCTTAGTATTTCATCAAAAATGAGCAAAGCCTGCGAGAGATTTTCTTGGAGCAGGGCATCTGTAACTCTAAAATAATAATCATAATCTAAGATATGCAGATTTTCAATGACTTGTTTGTATGTTAGCTGATTTCCTGCCGCAAAGGTTACGTTCAGGTCAAAGAGAGAAAGGGCATCTCTTAGTCCGCCATCTGCTTTTTGAGCAATGATATGCAATGCCTCTGCCTCTGCCTTAATGCCTTCTTTGATAGCAATATTTGCCAAGTGGTCGGCAATGTCTTTTATTTGAATACGATTGAAGTCAAATATCTGACAACGAGAAAGAATCGTAGGAATAATTTTATGTTTTTCCGTAGTTGCCAAGATAAAAATAGCATAGGGAGGAGGCTCTTCTAAGGTTTTGAGAAAAGCATTGAAAGCGGCAGTAGAGAGCATGTGTACCTCGTCTATGATATATACTTTTCGCTTACCAAATTGAGGAGGGTAGCGTACTTGGTCAATGAGGTTTCTGATGTCATCTACAGAATTATTTGATGCGGCATCTAACTCTGTGATATTTAGCGAGGCGTTTTCATTGAAAGCCTTGCACGACTCGCAGGTATTACAAGCCTCTGCATCGGGGGTAAGGTTTAAGCAGTTGATAGTTTTGGCAAGGATACGAGCGCAAGTTGTTTTTCCTACGCCTCTGGGTCCGCAAAATAGGAATGCCTGCGCCAAATGATTGTTCCTAATGGCATTTTTGAGGGTAGTAGTAATATGCGACTGCCCGACTACGGTATCAAAAGTAGCAGGGCGATATTTTCTTGCCGATACAACAAAGTTTTCCATAAAAATCCTGCATTTAAACCTGTCAGGTTTAGCTAAAATCTTTGCAAGATAATACGATTTTTTGAGATTGCGAATAGGAAATTTTTAAATCGCTAAATTTTTAAAAATTTAAACTATTTTATGCTAAATATTACATAAATTATTTTAGCTTTGTAATAAGGACTATTTTAAAATGCCTATTTCTATTCTGTGATGCAATCCGTTATTTTTTATATATTTTACATATATTCAGCTAAGTGTTTGGACAACAAGTTTTTGTTTGTCAGTGCTTTAAAGTAGTTTTATCTTTTTTTAATGCAATTTTAACTTGATTAAATTATATTTTCTTAATATGATGAAAATAACATTTATACTAAAAAAAATACTATTTCCCATTTTATTTGTTTTGTTTCTTACATCTGCACAAGCAACGCATATAGTGGGTGGGGAGATAGAAATGACTCACCTTGGCGGAACGATTTATCGCTTTACTTTAAACTTGTATTTTGATGAAGTAAACGGAGACCCTTTGGCAATAGATGAGTATATTTTTCCTGCTGTTTTTAGAAAATCCGATAATGCTTATATTGGATATATTACCTTGCCTAAAATTTCAGACATACCGATTCCTTATACCGACCCTAAGTGTGCGGTAGGTTCACTCAAGACAAGACATATCACTTACTCTGGCAATTTTAATCTTGCAAGTACTAACTTGACTGACCCGCAGGGTTACTATATCAGTTGGGAACGTTGTTGTAGGAACAGAATCATAGAAAATATCATAGAGCCTGAAAGGGCAGGACAAACCTTTTATATGGAATTTCCTGCTTTAATAAGGAACGGGAGTTCATTTTTAAACTCTACGCCTGTTTTCCCTAAACCCAATAACCCGTATGCATGTCTGAATCAACCTTTTACATTAAGTTTTGCAGCAAACGATGCCGATGGCGACCAGCTAACTTATCTACTTCGCACTCCCCTCAATGGGAATAGCTCTCTTTTTGATATTGCTCCTTTTGGGATTCCTGCACCTTACTCGCCCGTGAGATGGCAGCCGGGATACAATGTTAATAATATGATAAAAGGTACTCCCTCTATGCAAATTAATCCTACTACAGGTTTGATGACTTTTACTCCCACAGAAACAGGACTCTTCGTCTTTGCTGTCGTTTGCGAAGAGCGCAGAAATGGAGTAAAAATTGGAGAGGTGGTCAGAGAGTTCCAGATTATGGTCTTGGACTGCGGAGGCAACAATCCACCACAAGCAAGACTGAAAATTATTGATAGTGAGGAGTTTTACGATACAAGCGATGTTTTGCCTATTAGTGTTACTGCGGCTAACAAATGCACTAAACTTCAAGTAACTGATATAGACAATAATACACAAATCAAGGCAAGCGTTG
>Ga0272446_1002226_pt1 | contig 26886 bp, 20 predicted proteins | sample YNPCB0061_FD_194587 | JGI IMG/M metagenome (GOLD analysis project Ga0272446, IMG submission 194587) | Hot spring microbial mat communities from Yellowstone National Park, WY, United States - YNP-CB-006-1 | ecosystem: Environmental > Aquatic > Thermal springs > Hot (42-90C) > Sediment | place...
TCGCACATAGACTTCTCCGCTACCCAGCACATCGAGAAGCAGTCGGCACCACGTCTGGTTCGCGCATCGGCTCCCTCCGTCACAACAACGTGGGAGCATGCTACCAAATCTCTCGTTGTAGTACTAGTTGGTTCGGTTGATGTTATAGAAACCGAATTTCAGCGATGTCAATAATTGCGCATGTGTAATCGAAGTGCCATAGAATTGTATATGTTCACATTAATGCGCATATGCTAGAGTGTATCTGGTGAGACTCTCATTCAGATTTAGTTATTCCATGCTCTGGGTCCTGACATATGCTTTTTAGACCTTCGCCAGGCGATTTGTTGCGTGTTAACGGCAATAGCTACCGTATGGCCGAACATCCGTCCGCGCCAGGGATCGTCTATGGTCAGGAAGGCCGCCAGGGTATCGTCTATCAACTGATAACCACGAATGGCCAACGGAGCGCGCTGAAAGTCTTTAAGGCGCGTTTTCGCGCACCGGCGCTGGTGGCTCAGACGCAACAGATTACTCGATTTGCCAATATTCCTGGTCTCGAAGTATGCGCCCGTGAGGTGCTTTCGCCGATTCGCTATGCCGACCTGGCGAGTGATTACCCCGATCTGAGTTATGCTGTTCTGATGCCCTGGGTCAGTGGCCCTACCTGGTTGGATATGCTGCTTGACCGGCGGGCGCTAACGTCGGAACAGAGTCTGTATCTGGCGCGTAGTCTGGCATTGCTGCTGGCGACCATGGAAGAACGCCGGTTGGCGCATTGTGATCTTTCCGCGCCAAATGTATTGTTGCCCGCACTGCTTGACCCGCCGGGAAATCCGCCTGTGGGGTTGGTTGATGTTGAGCAAATGTATGGGCCGGGGCTCGATCGGCCAGAAGTGCTTCCCGGCGGCTCATCCGGCTACGCGCACCGTACCGCGCCGGCGGGCCTGTGGAGCGCGCAGGCGGATCGCTTTGCGGGCGCGGTCTTGCTCGCCGAGATTCTTGGTTGGAGTGATGCGCGAGTACGCGCCGCGGCGGGTGATGAAAGCTATTTTGAGCCGCAGGAGATTCAGAAGCCGGGATTGCGCTATGCGACCTTGATTCGCCATCTTGACACCACCTGGGGGTTGGAAGTCGCAAGTCTCTTTGAACGCGCATGGCAGAGCGCGACGCTTGCCGATTGCCCTACCTTTGGCGAGTGGCTCGTAGCGCTGCCACGAACCCTGCCGCAACGCGCCAGCGTTTCAGAAGTGAAACCTGCCCGGGTCGCGCCGGCGCCGATTGATACCGTACGCACACTGCTGGAACTGGCCACGACCTTGCGTAATCAAGGGAATCGTGATGGAGCGATTGCCGCCTATCGCCAGGCGCTCCAGATATTGCCGCCTAATGATGGACTGGTGGCCGAAATTCAGTTGCTGATCGCTGATCTGGATGATGCTTCCGCGTTACAGCTATCACCGGCAGTAGCTGGTCGTACCGCGCCGCCGGAAGTGGATCGTCCAATAGCAATAGAACACACCATTCCCCCGCCATCCGTCGATCGTCCGCGCCGCCCGGCGCGCTGGCCATTGGCCGCGGGCGCGGCGCTGCTGCTGGCGCTGATCATCGGCGTGACCGCGCTGTTCCAGGTGCAGGCCGCCGAACGCGCCACGATTGCCGCCGCCGCTACCACTCAGGCAGACGCCAATGCCACTGCTGCCGCCAGTCAGACGGCGCTGGCCGCCGCTCACGCCGCGACAACCGCGACGACGTTGCTGCAACAGACGACTACCGCGCAGGCGCGCCAGACGAGCGCCGCGCTTGCTGCGCAACAAACCCGGACAGTATTGGCGGCGGCGGCGCAGACAGCGACCAGTCAGGCTGAGACGCAACGGATTGCCCAGTCTGCGACGGCTCGGGCGTCAGCGTTACATGCTACTCAGACAGGCGGTGTACTTGCAACTCGGGTGGCTGAAGAAGCGGCCAGCGCAACGGCGCAGGCGGTTCAGGTAGCACGTAATGCTCAGGCCACGACGGCGCAGGCGGTTCAGGTAGCACGTAATGCTCAGGCCACGGCGCAGGCGGAACAGGCAGCGCGCAATGCTCAGGCCACGGCGCAGGCCTTCGCCCCAGTCGCAGGTGTCTGGGATGGACGTACATCGCAAGGTGATAATCTGCAATTCTGGGTAAAGGATGGATATATCGTGAATATTACCGTTTGGTTCCCCGAGGCGCAAGGATGTGGATGGCATCCGAGTCAATGGGTTCGACAAATACCAATTCAAGGATCATCTTTCTATGCCTCCGCTCAATATGGCGAAAGAGATTACACGATATCAGGGTCATTCTCAGATCGAACGAATGTAAGCGCCACAACCATTTGGAATTATGACAATGGCAAAGGATGCACAATGAACTATGACATCACCTGGAACGCCAGTTTGACAGAGGCAAATGCAGCGCCGCCCATAGAGATTTTACCGTAACAACGTTAACGGCATGATGTAACTCTATATTCAAGGATGACACCGAAATAGATAGCGAGCATACTATGCCGTATACAATCCTTGCCACCTCCAAGAATCCCGCGCTGGTGATCTATGTCCTGGATGTCAGCGCCTCCATGCAGCATCCACTTGGCGCCAACCGCCGCCTTGATGTGGTGATGAAGGCGCTGGATGCCGCGATTCGCCAGATGGTGTTTCGCTCGACCAAGGGAACACGCGTCGCGCCACGCTATCGTATCGCGATGCTGGCGTATAGCGATGGCGTGTTTGATCTGCTTGACGGCATTAAAACGGTTGAGCAGGTTGCGAGCCTGGGCGTGCCAAAGCTGCAGACGCAGCGCAGCACTGATACCGCCAAAGTGTTTAGCTATGTCGAGCAGATGCTTCAGAAGGAACTCCCCAATCTTGCCGGCTGTCCCGCACCACTGGTCTGCCATATGACCGATGGCGAGTATACCGGCGCTGACCCGGAGCCAATCGCACGCCGCATTATGAAATTGGCCAATGATGATGGCAATGTGCTGATCGAGAACATTTTCATTTCTGATATGGTTCTGGATGAAGCGATTAGCCATCCCAATCAGTGGCCTGGTATTACGCAAACCACAAAACTCAAAACCGATTATGCCAAGAAACTGCGCGCGATTTCATCGCCGCTTCCGGAAGGCTATCGTGTGATGATGCTGGAATCCGGCTATCAGATGGCGTCCAACGCGGTGATGATGCTGCCTGGCATCAGCCCGGAACTGGTTGAAATGGGCTTTGTGATGTCGACGGCCACCCCGATCGCGCGCTAACAAGAGGATGTGATGGCGGTAGAGGACGTTATTGCTGTTCCGCAATCCCACGAGACGCCGGTAACGCTGCTTGAGCGTCCGGGGTATTACTGCCGGTATGCGTATGCGCGCTCGGCGGATAGCCTCGCGGCGGATGATAGCGGGCAGGATTGCCTGGTGTTGCGCGCATCCGCTAACCATCTGGCATTCGCGCTCTGCGATGGCGTCAGCCAGTCGTTTGTCGGCGATCTCGCGGCGCGCCTGCTAGCGACCGCGCTCGCTGAATGGTTCGATACTTTGGCTGATAGCGATAGGGAGCGCCTAGCAGAGGCATTACAACAACGATTGACCGAGTTGGTAATGGAAGCGGGGGCAATGGTCGATGACTTTGCGTTACCCGCCGATCTACCGCCGCTGGTGCGTGATGTTCTTGAACAGAAACGCGCGCTTGGCAGTGAGAGTACATTTGTCGCCGGCGCGTTTGATTTTGAACAGGGTCAGCTTGTGCTCGTCTGGATGGGCGACTCGCGCCTCCGTGTGTGGGGCGATCAGGGGGAACGTACCAGCGAACTTGGCGCGACATTTCATACGGCTGAACGTTGGTCCAGCCGGCGTGGCCCAATTGGCACACCCCATACCGCCATCCTGCCGCTTGAGGATATCCGCCGTCTGCTGGTGTATTCTGATGGTTTCGCGGTATTAGATACCCGCCAGGAGCGGCTGTCGAATGAGGAAATTGACACGCTGATCGCTAGCGCGGGCAACCAGCCAACCAGTGATGATGTCAGTCTGCTGGAAGTATGGCTGGAGCCAGGCGCGCAACCCGCGCGGCAACCGGTGAACATGCCGCCCGCCGAAATGGCGCTGTTGCAGGCTGAGCTTCTCATGCCGCTCGACAAACGTCCTGAGCACATGGAACCCCCGCGAACGGCGGAAATCGCGTCGTCGCGAACAGCGGCGGTTACATCGCCAGATCAACATCCGGATCAGGCGGAACCTCAGGCTACGGCGGGGCTGACATGGGTGGACTGGCTTCTTTTCGTGCTGGCAATCTTCATCCTGATTGCGGCGCTGGCGTTCTGGCTGCGTTAGGAGGGCATGATGGCGGTTGATCGCAATAGTGTGTATCTGTGTAGCGGCGCGGATCTCTATCTGCTTGGCGCGTTGGCCGGCGGCGATACGCTGATTGGCGTGCGCGATCCCTTTTATGGCTGGCTGACCGAGGAAATTCTGGAAGCGCTGCCCGGCATTCGCGATGATTTGCTGGCGCGGAGCTATCTGACGGCACAACCCAGCGGTATGTCTATCGCACCGGAGTTAGCGCCGCTTATCGCGACGCTGGCAACGCCGCGCGCCGCGATTATGGCGGTTCGCACGCTGCCACAGGGCGTTGCCGCGGAGCGCGCCTACCATATCGGCGCGGAACAGATAACGAAATTATGCCGCGATGACGACCAGTATACCCTTGAGCCAATCACTGCCGGCGATCTCGCGGCGGATGTCGTTGCCTGGTGGAATATACATGGCGATCAGGGCGCGCCAGGAAGCCCATTCCGCCTGCGCCAGCCCGCCTTGTTCGCCGCGCGTGACGCGGCGGGCGACGCGGATCGCGCCGCCGCGCTACTGCGTGACGCCGGTGCGCCCGATTCCGCTATCGCGCTATTGATCGCCGCGCTGGCAAGCCCGCTCACCAATGGATCGCTCGTGGCGCTGCGCCAGAACACTATGGGTTGGGATACGCAAGGGATTGCCGTACTGGAAGGCGCTGCCGGCCTCTGGCGCATGCGCGCGTTTGAACACCAGGACGAACCCTGGGTTGAGGTCGCATCAACGTCACTCGCTGATCTGACCCAACGAGTGGAACGGTTGGTGCGTAACGCGATCGGCGAGGAATAACCTATGGATGCCGAGGATCGCGTCATTGTCACTGTGAAGCGGCTTGGTGAAGCGCGGGTGCTTGATATCGAACTCGCGATCAATGTGCCGGTTCACGAATTATGCGCCGCAATTGCGGCCGGGTTGGGATGGGATGTGGATTCCAGCGGTCAACCGCTGGCGTACACCATCGAAACCCATCCGCCGGGGCGGTTCCTTCGACCGGAAGAAACCCTGGCGCAGGCACAGGTCTGGGATGGCGCATGGCTGGTATTACACCCACAACACTCCACGGCACCACAACCACCGCTGCCGCCAAAAACGCCCGATGATCCCCCGCCCGATCCGGGGCAAGGGTTTGTTTGGAAGCAGGTCGCATGATTATTTCCGCGCATTATGCGCTGGTCATTCTCGTAGTCGTCTGTCAATAACAAAGGAGCGCACATCATGAGCAGTGGTCGCATCAAAATCACCCCGCAGCAAATCCGGTCGGCGGCAACCCAGTTCAAGAACTCAAGCCGGCAGAGCAACGACATGATTGTCACGCTTACCAACCAGATGAATTCCATGCAGGGTGAATGGGAAGGTATGTCATCACAGAAGTTCTACAGCGACTTCCAGCAGTGGAAGACGACGATGACGCAGTTTGTCACGCTGCTGAATGATATTGGCGGCCAGCTTGACGCGATCGCCACCCGTTTCGAGCAGGCGGATCGGCCGGGCTAGACCAGAACCACCGGCGCGAGATGTGGCGGGCAATCCGTCATGGCTCGCGCCACAACAGCAGAGCGCCCGCGGCGCAGAGATTAGGGGTTATGGGGTAGGCAGTGCCATGCGCCATCGCTGATTTCCACATACCTTGCCGGAACATGCAATCGCAATACAGGACGAGGTACGACCTATGTCATATCGCATCAAGGTACAACCGGACATACTGCGGCACAACGCGCAACAGCTCCGTCATGCCAGCAATCAGTTACGCGATATTGGCAGCCGGGTAGAGAATGCCTACAACCGCATGCAGGCCGAAGCGCGCAGCGCCGCCGGCATGGGCGGCACAGTGCGCCAGGCGCAGAGCCGCGCCACCGCGCTCGCCGACGATGCGCTGCGACTGGCGGTGTACCTTGAGACCAAGGCCAATGCGTTTGAACAGGCGGATCGGCAGGGGCATTCGGCATTCGATGATATCTGGCATAACCCGCAACTTAGGACTCTACTTGGTCTCATACTTGGAGGAGTAGCTCCAGGTATTTTGATGAATGATGTCGCTCGTTTCCTCGGCCTGGGTGCGCTTATCACCGGACAGGGTTTGCAAGCTGGACAAAATATCGCGCGGACGTCCATGACCACACTTCAAGTGGGCGGAATGATGTTGCCAAAACTCCTTGCCCAGATTGACCCTGAATTGCTGAAAGATTCTGGCGATATGTCGCTGGACTTGATTAAGGTGGCGCTTGAGAAACGTGGGATTACATACAACCTTTTTCAGGATGCAGGGCGATGGTTAAATACCGCTTTCGATACTAGGGGGAATGTAGGACGTGCCACAGACGCCTATAACCAAATCTTTGGAACACGATCCAGTCAGGCAGATCTTCTTGGGAAACTGGATAGTTGGAAGTCTCAAAGCCTGTTTTTTGGACTTGATGCAGCATTTGGGATTGCCAATGATTATTATAACCGCGAGTATCTCGTGGATGGCACTCAGGATATTGACTGGTCGAAGACGGTTGGCGTCAATCTGGTTGACGCGGGCATCACAACTGCAATTGCATCGACGCAAGTAGGAGCAGTCGTACTTCTGGTGAATGGCGCTATCCAGATTGGGGGTACAGTAGGCTTTGCTGCACAGGGCGCCTACAATAATGCGATTGCGACCGAGTCGAATCGTCAGTTGCTTAACCAAGACGTAGATATGGCAAAAGATGCACTTGGTCGGGCTGATCTCGATAATGTAATAAAGGCTGGGGCGGAGCTGGTATATGACACGTTCACCAATAATCTCAATGCTATGAAAAATACCTGGGAAATGGGTGAACGTATTGCGCGGGATCCTTCACTCGAAACGTTCAATTCGGCGATCAATGAGTACTATGACAAGCAGAAACCATCACAAGATAAGGTTCTAGGTTCACTTGGTAATGTAGGGATGTCGGTACTCAGGTTGGGTGACGGTCTGGGTGATCTCAAATATTCGGCTGAAAGCGCTATAACTAATACGGCTATCGCGACTGGCAATAGTGTTGTCCAACACCTGCCGCTTGACCAATCAACCAAGAATAGTGTTGATCGCTTCTTGACCGAACAGATTGCAGCAAACAATCGTCGTACGAACGAATTCGTCAACACCTTCAATTTTGAGAAGTCTGATTGGCACACCTGGGTTAAGATGCCATCGTGGCTATAGTATGGGGGATATCCATGAGTTTGACAACACTTAGCCTGGAGTTCAGCGCCGCGGAGATGCTGTATCTTAAGGATGCTCTTCGCCTGGGATCATTTCCCGGGGGAACGAGCGCCGACATCGAGATGACGGAAGACACAGCAAATATCTGGCGTCTTGCTGGTCTTAACGCGCTTCGCGCCCGTGGTCTGGTACAGGACGATCACGAGTCACAGCAAATGGTGGTCGACCGAACTCTTGCCGGTATCCTGATGGCCTGTGTGTCAGCGCACAGATCGATCTTTGTAGATCACGGAATTGCCGGCGGTTCTCAAAAATCCTCCTGCCTGCATCTTCACGATGTTCTATCTATCGTGCATCGGCGTGAGCGACTAGGTATTGACCACTTTATCGCACTGTTCGATCCGGCAGAAATTCCAGCGCAATTTCGGATGGAGATTCCTCTGAACAGCACGGGAACGGCAGAATTAGGCCCGATCAGCGCTCCAAAACAGGCATTTCTGGTGGCGCTCGACTCACAGGGAGATGCAAAACCAGGGGGAGCTGTTACGGCTCTAGTTGCCGCGGGAGTCTCTGACGAGGATGCTCGGGCGCTTGTTGATGCATTTACCCAACCATATCCCAGGTTCACTGTCATGGCTCTTGCCGTAGGTGATGAGCAAAATACCAAGGGGCGCTTTTGGCAAATTGCACTGATTGACGCTCCTGAGGGGGTCTGGGTGAGTGAACTGGCAGGAACTGGGTCGTCCGATGATGTGACATTTCAACGTGTAGCACGTGAACAGGCATATGCAAAGCTTGAACAACTTCTGGCGGAGATGAAAGTCCGGATCTAGCACATGGGATTGAATTCTAAGTTATCTGGTTAGCACCAATAGTCCATTTCCCATGGAGAGCACAATCTACTGTGTGACTAAATGGTAGAAGATATGACCTAAGTCATATCGTATCAAAGTGCAACCGGATAAACACCCTACCTGCTTCTGGTGATGAGAGGAACGCATCATATGCCCTTCCGCCCCAACACCAACGATCTCATCGCCATTGATGGCGCGACATACCGTATCGCCGAGCATCCGGCCGCGCCGGGAATGCCCTATGGGCAGACGGGGCGGCGCGCGACGGTGTATCAACTGCGCGCCGGCGACTCGCTGCGCGCGCTGAAGGTCTTTACGCCAGCCTTCCGTACGCCGCGCACGATCGAGAATGCGCAACGCCTCGCGCCGTATGCGCCGCTGCCCGGTCTGCAGGCCGCGACACGCACGGTACTGACCTCCGCGGTGCATGGCGGGTTGCTTCAGCAGCATCCCGATCTGGAATATGCCGTGGTGATGCCCTGGGTGGCGGGCGAAACCTGGCAGGAAATCGTGCTGAACCGGCGCGTCCTGAGTCCGGAGGAATGCCGCGCGCTCGCTGCCAGCCTGGCGCGTATTCTGGCGACAATGGAACGCCACGGGCTGGCGCATTGTGATATTGCCGGCCCGAATCTGCTGATAACCCCCAATCCCGCCGCTGTAGCGCTGGTGGATCTTGAGGAATTGTACGCGCCAGGGTTGCCGCAACCGGAGAAGTTGCCGGGCGGTTCGCCCGGTTATGCCCATCGCACCGCGCCATCCGGCCTCTGGAGCGTGCGGGCGGATCGGTTCGCCGGCGCAATTCTGCTGGCGGAGATGCTGGCCTGGTGTGATGAACGTATCCGCGCGGCTGCGAGCGATGAGAGTTTCTTTGATCCGGCGGAAGTGCAGCACCCATCGTCACGGGCCGGGTTGATGCTGACAACCCTGCGCGCGCGTTGGGGTGCGCCATTCGCCGAGGCGTTCGGCGAGGCATGGAATAGCGTATCGCTTGATGACTGCCCGCCGCTGGCTGGTTGGGCTGAATTGCTGGATGTCGCGCCGGTTGTCGCGCCGGTGTTGACGGTGCGCGCCCCCCAGGAGCGCCTGGCGCTTGCGACCATTGAGCGTGGCGAGGCGTTGCTGGAACTTGGCCGGATTGATGAGGCGCTCAAGGAATTGAACGACGCCTTCAATTTCGCGCCGGCGCTGGGCGCTACACCCTATGCCCGCGCGCTGCTGGCGCGGGGAACCGCACGTGAGGCGGATGGGGATATGTCCGCCGCGCTGGCGCTGTATGACAAAGCGCGTCAGATAGCGCCGCCTGGCGCGTTGCGCGATGAGATCACGCTGATTCTGACTTCTGCCCAGGCGAAACATGCGCCAGTGAACGCAGCGTGCCCGGCATGTGGGCGCGCGCTACAGCCGGAATGGGTACGCTGCCCCTACTGTGGAACGGCGCTCACCAGTAGTGAGCAGGCGCGGCCAACAGCCGCCGCCCCCTACCCGGCGGCGGTGGACCGCTCACGCCGGCGTATGCCGGGATGGGCGCTAGCGCTGGGGGCTGGATTGTTGTTGTTTGGCGCCGTTGCCGGAGTGTATGCGACGCAATCCCGCAACTCGGCGCCGGTTCCGACTGCTGTTGCTGTCGAAGTGCCAACGCCATCACCCACGGTCGCGCCGAGCGCTACCCCAGTGCCGACTGCCGCGCCGCCGACAGTGACGCCCGCGCCGCCGACAGTGACGCCCGCGCCGCCGAGCGCTACCCCAGTGCCGACTGCCGCGCCGCCGACAGTGACGCCCGCGCCGCCGACGGTGACGCCCGCGCCCCCATTTAGTTCAGCAAGGGATGTCTATGGAGAATGGGTGGGGCGCACTGAACAAGGTACCGACTTCCGATTCCGGATAACGTATAGCGACGACCGCTTTTGGTTTGATGACATGTTCCTGGATATCAATCAGTACACTCCCCTCTCGGGAGAGTGTCAAGGTACACTCAGAGTTTCTGGGTTTAACGCAGTGTTAGCGGGTCTTGTACAAAAGGATTTTGACTTCACCGTCTTTGGTGCAAACGCAGTGGCAACGAACCGGTACGGAATGCGTGGTTCATTCGTCTCCGCAAGGGAGGCCAGGGGCGTCTTTTTCTATGATTTCGTCTTTGACGACTCGCGACCACCACCTCCTAATGCCTGTCGTGCAACTGGTGAGATTGCCTGGCAAGCAACGAAAACTGGCGAATAATGATTTCAGCGCAAGATGACACTCCTCTGCTCGGGTGGACCCCCCTCTCAGGAGGTTCGTCCGTCCATGATCCGTCGGTGGTCCATGCCGGGCCAACGCCGACCACGCCGCCGCCCGGCGCTGCTGATGCGTCGGCGTTTCTCTCGGCGGGGCCGCCGCGTTTCCAGCGCGCGCCGCGCGCCTATGCCGAGCCGCCGCGCGAGGCGCTGGAAATCAGCGCGCCTCCGCCCCGCCCAACCGCGCCTACCAGCGCCAGTTGGGTGCTTGGCATCTCGGTGATTGTCGCGATTGCCAGTATCAGCGGTATCGGGTTCTATGCCTATGTTTCATACCAGATGTCGCAGCAGACGGCGGCTGCCGGCGCGGTCAATCCCATGGCGCAACTCTGGTGGTTGCCATTGCTGTCCGGTATCGGCACGCTGGGCAGCATTGCCGGGATTGTTCAGCAGTTTGGCGAGCCGCGGCGGTATAAGCGCGAACTCGCGCGCCGCGAGCAGGCCTATCGCGCGTATCTTGATACCCGCCGCGCGGAAATCACTCGTCTGCAGGAAACGCAGCGCGCTACTGCCTGCATATCGCATCCTACGCCGGGCGAATGTCTTTTGCGTGTGGAACGGCGCGATCGGCGGCTGTGGGAACGTACCATTGATCGTGACCTGGGGCGTGATCTGCTGGATTTGCGGCTGGGCATTGGCGTGGTATCAGCCACGTTCACAGTCAAAGCGCCGCAATCGCCAGGGTTTCAGCTTGATGCCGATCCACTTCAGGATGCCGGACGTCAACTTGCCGATGATGCCATAGCGGTCGGCGATACGCCGATTGCGCTGCCGCTGGCGCGGGTTGGTTCTGCCGGCATCGCCGGCGATCAGCGCCGGCTGCAACAGCTGACCGGCGCGCTATTGATGCAGTTGGCCACCCACAATGCGCCCTCCGAAGTCAAACTCATTCTGTCCTATCCGGCACAGGATCGCGCGGCGTGGGAGTGGGCGCGCTGGTTGCCGCACACCTGGAACAATGATCGTAGTCAGCGGTATATGGCCGCAAGCCATGAGGCCGCGCGCCGCATGCTGGTGGAATTGACCGCGCTGCTCAAACAGCGTGAACTGATGCTGCCGGGGGATGATGCCCAGAAATCGCCGCCGGCGCCGCTGTATGTGGTCGTCTTCGCGGATCCAAGCCTCTTGAACGGTAGTGAAGCGCCGGCACTCGCGCCATTACTGAAGTTGCTTGAATCTGGCCCCCGGCTGGGCGTGTATGCGCTATTTCTGCATGATCGCGCCGAACAGATCCGCAAGGAATGTGGCGCGGTGATTGACCTGCCGCAGAACATGCTGCGGATTATTGGCCCGCCGCCGGTGGAATATCATTTCGTTCCCGATGCCATCGATACGATCCTGGCCGAACGGTTCGCGCGCACGATCGCGCCGCTGCGCGCGCAAACCGCCGCCGCCGGCGCGGAAATTCCAACCGTGCTTTCACTGCTGGATATGCTGGGCGTACGCCGGGTTGAGGATGTACCGGTACTGCAAAACTGGAAAACCAGCGTGCCGTATAAAAGTCTGGCCGCGCCAATTGGCAAACGCGCCGGCGGCGATCTGGTGATGCTGGATTTCCATGAACGCGGTCATGGGCCGCATGGCCTGGGCGCGGGAACGACCGGCTCCGGCAAAAGCGAATTATTGCAAACCCTGATTGCATCGCTGGCAGTGCGGTTTCATCCGCATGAACTGGCTTTTGTGCTAATTGACTATAAAGGCGGCGGCATGGCCGCGCCATTTCGTGAACTGCCCCACCAGATTGGCATTATTACCAATCTGGAAGCCGATATGGTGCCGCGCGCGATTAACGCGCTCAAGGTGGAAAATGAACGCCGCCAGCGGATGCTTGACCAGGCCGGCGTGAATAATATCGATGCCTATCAGCAACTCTATCGGGCGGGCAAAACGCCCAAGCCGTTACCGCATCTGCTGGTGCTGGTTGATGAATTCGCCGAACTGGCGCAGAACCAGCCGGATTTGATGAACCGTCTGATCAGTACGGCGCGCGTTGGTCGTAGTCTTGGCGTTCACCTGTTGCTGGCGACTCAGAAACCGGCTGGGATTGTCAATGAACAGATCTGGAGTAACAGCAATTTTCGCCTCTGTTTGCGCGTCGCGCAGCCGGAAGATAGCCAGGAATTGCTCAAGCGCCCTGATGCGTCCCAGATTCCCAACAACCGCCCTGGGCGCGGTTATCTGCAGGTTGGCCAGAACGAAATCTTTGAACTGTTCCAGTCGGCATATAGCGGCGCGCCATACGCGCCCGGGGCTGCGGTGAAGCGCGCCATTGCCGCCGAAATCGGTCTTGATGGCAACCGGATTCCCTTACAGCAGACCGCCACGCTGGTGAGCGGCGGCAGAGCGGATGCTCCGCCGAGTCAGCTTCAGGCGCTGGTTGGGTATCTCCAGCAACTGGCGAAACAGGAACAGATCCAGCGGCTCGATCCGCCATGGATGCCGCCGCTCCCTGATACATTGCCGTTGAGCCGCATCCGTGCGGGGCGCGCCGGCGGGTGGAACGGCCAGGGATGGCAGCGTGGCGCGCACTGGATGCAACCGGTGATCGGCTTGATAGATGACCCGGCGCATCGCGCGCAGGCACCTTTCACGTTAGACCTGGCGGGCGGGCATCTGGCGATCTACGGCGGGCCGGGAACCGGCAAAACCACGCTTCTGCAAACCATTGCGCTCTCGCTCGCGCTTGATCATACGCCGGATCAGGTCAACATGTATCTGATTGACTTTGGCGGACGGCGGCTCAAACTGTTTGAGACTTTGCCGCACGTTGGCGGCGTGGTCTTGCCTGGCGCTGATGAGCAGGCGGCGCGCTTATTCTTTATGCTGTTGCGTGAACTTGAACGCCGCAAGGATGAACTTGTGAGCACCGGCGAGACCAGTTTCGCCGCTTATCACCAGCGAATCGCTGGCGCGCCGCCGGCTATTGTCGTGCTGGTGAATAACTATACCGCGTTCGCTAATGACTATCCGGAGCAGGCTGATGAGCTTATCAAAGTGGCGAGCGAGGGTGGCAATCTTGGCATCCATGTTGTGCTGACCGCCGGATCATCGGGGGCAGTTCCCATGCGTCTGGCTAATAGCCTGTCAGCGGCGATTGCGCTGGAACTCAATGACATTGGCGAATATCCAACGATAGTTGGCCGGACTGACGGATTGCTGCCGGCCAGAGGCGTCCCTGGCCGCGGTCTGGTACGCGGCACGCCGCCGCTAGAGTTCCAGGCGGCGCATCCTGGCGATCAACCAGGCGATCAGGGGTTGCGCGAGCAATTCGCGCAACTGGATCGTGCATGGGATGGTTCCAAAGCGCGGCCAATTCCGGTGCTGCCGGATAATGTTGCGCTGGATGTCGTTCTTACGCCCGCGCCAATCTGGAATGATCAGCAGGGTTTCGCGATTCCGCTTGGCATTGACGCTGAAACCATGAATCCATTGCTGGTTGATCTGGCGGAAGCCCAGAATCTGCTGATTGCCGGGCCATCAATGTGCGGTAAGACAACCGTCCTGCAAGGGGTGCTACTGGCGCTGGCCGAACACTATCCCCCCGCGCGCCTGCAATTCTATCTGAGCGGGTTGACCGGTATGCAACTTCAGCCGTTCACGCGATTGCCCCATACCCGGGCGTATCTTGAGGATGGCGGGCAACTGAATGATACGGTCACGGAACTGGTTTCACTCTTGCGCGAACGCCGGCGCGACTATGAGCAGGAACAGCAGCGTACCGGGCGCGCGCCGGATGAACGGGCGTTCGCGGCGCGCTATCCATTGCTGGTGCTGGCGATTGATGACTATGCCGAAGCGCGCGGCGCGTTAAGCGAGGTATTCGACGATACCTGGAAAGAACTGGTACGTCTGGGCCGCCGCTTTGGCCTGGTGGTCGTCGCCGCTTCAGCAACAGCGTACTTCCAGTCATTTTATGGCGATGAATTGGCCAGGGCGCTGAAAGATCAGAGCAGCGTGCTGGTGCTTGGCGGCACGGATGTTGATAGTGTCAATACCTTTGGCCTGAAACTCCGACCGGAAGAACGTGGCCGGGTATTTGGGCCAGGCCGCGGGTATTACAAGCGCCGCGCCGTGCACCATCTGCTGCAGGCTGCGAACTGTCAGATCGGCGCGCTACAGATGCCCGACTGGATTGATCAGATTACGCGGAAACGCTAACTGCCATTGTATCAAAGTCTGGAGCGCTCGCGATGGCTTTTCGTCCCAATATTGGCGACCAGTTGGAGATTGATCAGACGATCTATCGCGTCACTGAGCACCCCGCCGCGCCCGGCATGCCCTATGGCCAGGAAGGGCGGCAGGGGGTGGTGTTTCAACTTGTTGATGAGCGTCAGAATCGTCTCGCGCTCAAGGTTTTTAAGCCACGCTTTCGCGTTCCTTCACTGGTTGGCAGCACCGCGCGCCTGGCCACATTCGCCACAATCCCCGGCCTGGCCGTCTGCGCGCGCACCGTACTGACGCCGCGCCAGCATACGGCGCTGCTCCGCCAGTACCCCGATCTGACCTATGCCGTCCTGATGCCCTGGATTCCCGGCCCTTCCTGGATGGACTGTGTGCTGGAACGGCGTTCCTTATCACTGGAACAGTCGCTGGCGCTGGCGCGCGCGTTCGCTAATCTGCTCGCCGACATGGAAGAGCGTGGTATTGCGCATGGCGACCTTTCCGGTCCTAACCTGCTCATCCCCGGCTTCGCCCAACCAGCGGCCACCCCGACAGTGGCGCTGGTGGATGTTGAGCAGCTTTACGCGCCAGGACTGGATCGCCCTGATGTGATTGTAAGCGGTTCTTCAGGCTATGCCCACCATACGGCGGCCCAAGGCGTCTGGGGCGCGACCAGTGATCGGTTCGCCGGGGCAATCCTGCTGGCGGAAATACTGGGATGGGGCAGCGCAGAAGTACGCGCGGCCGCCGGCGAGGAAAGCTATTTTGAACCGGGCGAACTCCAGCAACCAGGGAAGCGGTATGATGCATTACTTCATTCACTGAGCAGCGCATGGGGCGCGGGCATAGCGCGCCTGGTTGAGCGCGCCTGGCGGAGCGACACCCTGGCCGATTGCCCGACCTTTGGCGAGTGGCTGGTGGCGCTGCCGGATGAAGTTCCAGCGCCCAAACCGGCGCATATCGCCAGCGCGCCGACGGCGACAGCCAACCCGGAAGCAGGGGTGGCAATTCATACACTGCTCACAATGGCGGGCGAACTACGCGATTCTGGGCAATATGAAGGTGCGCGGCAGATTTATCAGCGCGCGCTGGGCATGCTGACGCCTGATGATGGCCTGGCGGCAGAGATTCGTCTGCTGATTAATAATCTCGATAAACATGCGGAATCAGCGCCAACGCACATCGCGCAGGAAACGACGCCGGTTGGCGCGGTCGCGCCGGTTTCGGTGGATCGCCCAACTCACCGTGGTGGCCGGTGGCCGTGGATTGTTGCCATTGGCGCACTACTGGCGATCCTGGTTGGTAGCGCGGGCTACCTGCAAAGCCAGGCGAATGAGCGCATGGTCAGTGTAGCGCCGACCACAACACAGACTCAACCAACCGCGACGATGCAGCCAACCACAACACCGACGCCCACCGCGACAGTTGCCCCAACAATGACGCCGGCGCCGACCGCGACAATTGAGCCAACCGCAACGCTGCAACCTACCATTACTACCATTGCCCCTAGTCAAACCCCCATTCCGACCGCAGTGCCGCCAACACCAATACCGCCGACCGCAGTGCCACCAACACCAATACCGCCGACCGCAGTGCCGCCGACCGCAGTGCCGCCATCTATTTCCGTTGCAGAAGGAAACTGGATAGGCACTACAGCGCAAGGTGAAGAACTTTCATTCACAGTACGCAATGGTCAAATATCTGATTATAACTATGTTATGATTATTGGTCCTGGACAATGTAGAGACTCATTCAATAATCGACCACCTACTGCCATAAATGATAATAGGGCTTCCCTTACTATTGATTCTTCCTACGATGGTGTGCGTGGGTATATCGAAATTCAATGGATGTTCACGTCACCTAATACCGTAGAAGGTACCATTCATCTTGAGAAATCAGGACTGGGAGTCCGCGGTTGTAATGGGGTAATTAACATAACATTCTCTGGACGATTGGAATAGACACAAGGGGATGTGTACCTCAACCAGCACGAAACGGTTGCCGATGCCGAGGGTCACATTAACCGGTTGATTGATGCTGTGTATAAGTAAAAATGGCTGCCAGCCTTGGTGGCGGTATATCTGATGCTATGGCTTGCGCCCCGGCATCACGGCGACCGCCGAGGCGTGATCCAGATTGGGGTTAACCGATTTCATTGCCACAAGAAAGTAATCGCCCGGAACGCGAAAGTTGGTTCCGGTATGTGCCTGCTCCCAGTCAACCACCTGACTCTGGGCGTTATAAACCGGTTTCTGGGCAAGGGGATCGTTGATCGTAACGGCCGTCACCGCGCCGGCGCAAGAATACATTTTTACCATAACGGTGAACAGTTACCATACAAGTGGCATTTGTACAGGCTGACAAGAATGTATCTGACTCTCTGAGATGCCATCATCATAGCTCGACGTTCTGATAGTGTAAGGTTCCATCACCATGCCTTACAGACCCGACCCAGACGATATACTAACCATTGACGCCACGCCGTACCGTGTGGCCGAACACCCATCCGCGCCGGGGATCGCCTATGGTCAGGAAGGCCGGCAGGGGATTGTCTATCAACTGCATGCCGCGGATGGGCAGCGCGCCGCGCTGAAGCTGTTCAAAGCGCGCTACCGCCTCCCGGCGCTGGTGGCGCAGGCGCAAGCCATCACCCCGTTCGCCGCCATCCCCGGCCTGGAGGTGTGCGCGCGGACGGTGCTTTCGCCGCTGCGCTATGGCGACCTGGCACGCCAGCATCCCGATTTGAGCTATGCGGTCATCATGCCCTGGGTCAGCGGGCCAACCTGGCTGGATGTGGTACTGGAACGCCGCGCATTGACGCCGGCGCAAAGTCTGGCTGTGGCGCGGGCGCTGGCGCTGCTGCTGGCGACCATGGAAGAACAGCAGATCGCCCATTGCGACCTGTCAGCGCCCAATCTGTTATTGCCGGGGTTGCTTGAACCGCCATCATCCCAGCCCGTGGCGCTGGTGGATGTCGAGCAGATCTACGCGCCGGGACTGAACCGGCCCGATGCCTTGCCCGGCGGTTCAGCCGGCTATGCCCACCGTACCGCGCCGGCGGGATTATGGAGCGCTGTCAGCGACCGGTTCGCCGGCGCAATCCTGCTGGCGGAAATCCTGGGATGGGGCATCCCGGAGGTACGCGCAGTGGCAGGTGAGGAAAGCTACTTTGAGCCGGAAGAGCTGCAACAACCAGGCGCACGCTATGCCACGCTTATTCGCCAGTTGGATATGGTCTGGGGTGTCGCGATTTCAGGATTGTTGGAACGCTCCTGGCGGAGCGACACCCTGGCCGATTGCCCCACCTTTGGCGAGTGGTTGGTGGCATTGCCTGACGCACCGATTGAAGTTGTTCATGCCCCCGGTTTATCAACGATAGGCTCGTCTCCTGCTTCAGAGAGTCTCAAGACGCTGCTCTCGCTGGCGAATAATCTCCGGGCAGAGCAGAACATTGTAGGGGCGCTTACGGTTTACCGGCATGCCCTGACTCTCTTGCCAGAGACAGACGGGTTAGCGACAGAGCTTTGCCTTATTATCGCGGATCTGGAAGGTTCCGAGAGGCAGGTGCTGAGCGAGGTGGGTTCAGGCTCTATCGCAACGGAGTCCGTAGCATTCAGACCAGAGACCGCGTTACCCAATAGCGCAGGTTTCACAGCCGAGATGCAGAGGCGGATTGCGGCCGACTCGCGACCGCACCGTCGTGTAATCTGGCCAATCGTCGCCCTGCTTTTGGCATTTTTGTCAACTGGAAGCGTAATCTTTGCGTACCAGGATCGCGAGCGCAGGTCATTGCTTATGGCGCAGACCGAGGTGGCGGTGCAGGGACGGATGACTGAGCGGGCATGGCAGACAGAGGCAGCGCGCGCCGAGGCCCGGGCAGCTGCATTGACGTCGATCGCGATGCAGACGGTGGCAGCGGAACGAACGGTGGAGCGCGTCATCATGCTGGAGCAGACTGCAAACGCCAATGCAACCCAAGCCTCCATAGCAACGGCTGACGCGGCAGCTACGGCGATCGCGCAAACCGAGACCACCGAGGCCGTTCTGGCGACCGCAGCTGCGCAAGCGACTGCGGAGGCGGTACAATCGACGGTGGAAGCGGAGGTGGTGCGGGCGACAGCGGCGGCAGGAGAACGCGTTACCACTATAGCCGTCCAGCAAGCAACGGCACGTGCACAAGAACTGGCGCAAAGACCTCTCGACTTGAGTGGTGAGTGGTATATCTACAACCGTCGTCCTGAGCGAAATGGTGCGTACCTGTATTTTTTCATCAGCAACAACTCAATTGTTGACTTTAGCTTAAGTCCATACGCCGAGCAATCTGGTGAACTGCGATATAACTGCGGTGTGCGTTTCACGGATATCAACATGCCAATCATAGATAACCGGTTTGCATTTGAAGGTACATCCGCTGATGGAAGGACAGTGCGTGCAAATCTGCAGTTCCTCGATGATCGTACTGTGAATGCTTCGGTGAGCCTAACTGCTACTAATATCGATGGCATCTGTCACTACAATTTTGAAACAACATTCAACCGTGTAACAAATATGAAATGAAGCTCTCGGCTCATGCCCAGAAGCCATGCGTGGTGTTTAACGCATCGCATTACGGTAGAGTCTTCACTGATCCATCAGTTTGTGCTGTTATTCTCTATCAGGTCACATACCAGCGCACAACACAACGCCCCTGACCAAGTCTCGGCCAGGGGCGTCGCTATCAGTGGATACACATGGTCGTCTTTGACGTCACGTTGTCTTGCGCCGTCGCGCGCGACGGCGTTCGGTGGCAAGTTGGCGGATGCGGATGCGTATGGCTTCCCAACGCATACTGTCCTGCTCATCGACGCCGCGCGCTTCTTCGTTAGCGCTGTAGCCCTGCTGGAAACGCTGTCGCACCTCGCGGCGCAGGGCGCGCCGGATGGCGCGCGGGTCGTTCCAGAAGGCGTGCTCGGCTGCCCGCCGCGCGTATTCAGCGGCGATTGCCGCACGCCATTGCGGTAGGTGGGTTGCCAGAATCGTGAGAACGTCGTCATCAAAGGGACGCAGGTCTGGTTCGACAAACGGCTGTGTCATTGGTTTGCTCTTTCAAGATGGTATATCGCGTAGCACCCGCTCGATGTCGGCTGGCTGCAATGGTTGTGCGGCGGTATCGTGCAACTCGACCACGGTCAGGCCATGGCGGGCGAGATCGACGCGCCGGCGCGCGTCGGCGTCGCTTTGCAGCGCATGGACGCCGCCCAGTACTTCGATGGCGATGGCCGCCGTGGGGAACAGCAGATCGCAGTAGTAGCGCCCGATCGTCGCTTCGGCGATCGCTGTGCACCGGTCAATCTCCGGCCAGATGGTCTGGTCTTCCAGCCAGGCGAGGTAATCAAATGGCGTATGTGGCAGGATGACCTGAAAGCCGAGTACTATGGCGGCGGTGCGCAGCAGCGCCTCGCCACGGGTTGGGTGATCCAGCCGGTGACGGCGGCGCGCTTCGTGCGCTGCGCGGATATGGCGGTGAATCACCGCGTGACCATGCCGCTCGACAGCGGCAGCATAGGCCGCACAACGTTGCGCCCGGTAGCCGTTGACGCCCCAGGCGGCGTACTGTGCGGCATTGCCGGCCGCGGCGGCGCGCAGCTGAAGATCCGGGTGACGCGCCAGGGCGTCGGCGCGGCGCTCGCGCTGGTAGGCGCGATAACCCTCCTCGCCTAACTGCTCGCGCAGGTGCGCCTGGCGCCGGATGCCGGCCTGCACCCGGCCAGGGCTTTTGGCTCGTTCGGTCGCCATCAGTCACCCCTTCCACTGAACCCGAGCCCGCGCTCGCGCATGGAGACATAGCACCCGGCCGCGATGACCAGGTGGTCGATGATGATGATGTCGAGCAACCGGCCGGCTTCGATGATCTGGCGGGTGATCAGGACGTCTTCCGGCGATGGGGTCGGATCTGAACTCGGGTGGTTATGCGCAATCAGAATCGAGGCGCTGTTCAGCCGGATGGCTTCCTGAAACAGTTCGCCGATGCGCACCATGGAGGTGTTCAGGCTGCCGATGTATACCGTATCCAGTTTCTGGACGCGATTCTTGGTATCAAGCAGCAGGACGCGGAGTTGTTCGTGGTCGAGGTGGCCCATTTCCAGCATAAGCAACTGGGCGGCGTCCGCCGGCGAGCGGATCTGCATGCGTTCGGGGAGATCCCAACGTGCCAGGCGTCGCGCGACTTCCAGCGCGGCGCGAATCCGCGCGGCGCGTTCGCGTCCGACTCCCGGAATCTGGGCGATTTCGTCGCGGCTGAGGCGCTGTAGGCCAAACCATCCGCCGCTGCGCGCCAGCAGCTCGCCGGCGATGGCGACCGGGTTGATCTTGCCGGTTGGGCCGAGAATGACCGCCAGCAGTTCTGTGTCGGAGATGGCGGTTTCGCCGGCGGCCCATAGTCGTTCCACCGGGCGTTCGTGGATTGGCCATTCACTCAAGGGGCGCTCAGCGAGGCTGCGTGGGCGCTTAGCGGACGTTGTCGGCCAAAGGGTCGGCTGTTCCGTGACAGGTGTCATGACAGTGTCTCCATAAAGTAAAGCCCGGGAGGAGACACTGCGCCCGTGGAGGGCGACAATGTCCCTCCAGGGCGGATAGAAACGTAGAACGTAGAACGTGGAACGTAAAACGAGACGCGTCTTGTCTCGGCCAACATGGTGATCGTCTACGGAACATCGTTCTACGGTTTACGTTTTACGCTTTACGTTTTTGAGCAGAATGCGGCCCAGGCGCTGCGGCAGGTCGCGCAGGTCGGCGACCGGGATGGTGTGATCGCTGCCGAAGATCGCCTGGAGTTGGGCGATCTGTTCCTGGTCGCCCAGGTAGACGCCCAGCACGATGATGCCCTGCTTGCGCACGGCGGCGACGGTCGCGGTGGCGGCTTCGGGGCGTTCATCAGTGGGCGCACCGTCGTGAATATAGAGCATGAGCCGGGTTGATTCGCGCCGTTCCTGGAGCAGCGCCTGACTGGCGCGTAGCGCGGCGCTGACGCACTCGTTGTAGCTGTCGCCGTACAGGCCGGCAATCAGGGCTTTCGGCCCTTCGGCCTGCGGCGGCGTGGCGAAGGTGCGCAGCCAGGTGACAGGGCGATCCGGGCGATGAAACGCCTTACTGCTTCCAGGCGGATTGTGCACGGAAACGCCGCGGTCGCCGGCGTAGCCGATGGCTAAGGGAATACCGGCCTGGGTGCAGGTCAACTCGAACAGCATCGCCGCGCGGCGGGCGTGGGTGATGCGCTGGCGTTCGTCGAAAAACCCGGCGTCCGGCTCGCCGGTGCGCGGGTCAATCGTTGGCGGTACGCCCATTGATGTTGTGCGGTCGATCAGCAAGACGATCGCCGGTCCGAATGGATCATCGGCCTCGTCGCGTTTGAACTGCAATGGTCGCTCGCCACGTGTGCGGCTGTAGACGCGGGCGGAAAATGCGCCGCGACTGGCCGACCGCCGCATGGCGATGTCGGGCGCGGGGGCGTGCAGTACCTGGAGCAGCCGCCGGGTTTCGCCGGCGACATCGGCGGCCAAGCGGGCGTAGGGTCGTAGCCAGAGACTCCCGGCGCTGGGATCGGCGTCCAGCGTTGGCGGATCGTCGTCGTCGATCGTGGTTGGCAACTCAGGGACGCAGCACGCTGGGACGCAGCACGCTGCGTCCGTACGGGATGGATCGAGGTGCAGCGGTGCGTCGCCATGCCGCCGTTCCCCGTGCGCGGGTGCATTGTCCAGCGCAATCAGGCTATGCCCGCCAAGGCCCGCGCTGGCGGCGATGCCGATCCGGCGCAGGATCTCCTGAGCAAGCTCGCCAACGCGCTCGACATGCGCGGCGGCCCACGCCTCTTCGACCAGCGGGCGGATCTGATCATGCCAGAAGGTGTCGTCGGCGGCGGTGTGAAAGCGGTAGCGCGCGGGCGTTCCCGCCGCGCGTTGAACGTCCCACCGATGGAACAAACAGGCATTGAGCAGCAGATCGTCGCGCCGCCGGGTCGTCGGCTCCGGCAATGGCAGATGCGCGGCCAGCAAGCGCGCCAGCGCAGTGAAATCGGCGCGCGCCGGCGGGTAGAATGCGCCGGTCAGGCGCTCCATCCTTTCATCTTCGAGTGCGTTGGTCAGCCAACCATGCAGTTCGCCGGCGACGCGATAGCTGCCAGTGAACAGCACATGGCCGGCTTCGTGACGGCTCATGGCGCGGGCGACGCGCCACTGCAACCCGGCGATACCGGCAACCCGCACACCGCGCCAGGTGAGCGGCAGCCAGGTCGCGCCATGCCAGCCATCCACCATGGTCGGGTCAATCACAATCTCCTGGGTGTCAAACCGCACAAAGCTGCCCATACCGGGCGCGTAGCGAATCGTGTAGGGGCGCGGGCCAATCAACACTCGCACCCAGGTCTCCAAGGCACGCTGAGCGCGTTTCCAGTTCCACCAGTGCATGTTGGTGCTCCTCTGACTGTTATGAAGTGTGTGAGGGGTTAGGGGTTAAGGGTAAGAACACTGAGATTCAGCGCTCGGCAATGCGATTAACCCCTCACCCCTACCCCCTATCGCAGCGAAGCTGATGCCGCCAGCACCATCTCCAGCAGCGCGCGTTCGACTTGCGGGTCGAGATCGGCGCCCTGGAGCGGGCAGATACGGTCGAGCCAGACGTCGCGCGCGGCCTCCTGGAAGGCGAGTGGCGCATTGCCCCTGGCCGGCGTGGTCGCATGGTCGAACAGGTCGCGCGCGGTGCGCCCCCAGGCGATCAGAGTTGCCAGGTCGAGCGTGGCGCGCAGGCTTTCCTCCTTTTTCTGATAGGCCAGCACCTGCACCTCCACCTGCTGCATGGCGCGGATCAGCGGCGCGGACGGCGCAAGGCCAAGTTTGTCGCCCAGGATGCGGGCGGCTTCGTCGGCGGGGTAGCCAGTGAGATGCAGCCACCCGCCGTGAAACCGCCGGCCAAACGCCGGGTCGGAGAGGTCGATGCCGCCGTAGCCCTCGCCCTGGTTAGCAGTGGCGACGATACGGACGCGGGCGCAGGGCAGCACGATGCGCTGCTGGGTGGCACGGATGTCGACGATATGGAACGGGCCAGCGTCATCAGGCAGCGGCAGTTTCATGCCTTCGACGGCGGAACGGGGATGTTCATTCATCAGGCGCATCACGGCGGAGATCACGGTCTTGTGGCCGCGCGCCAGTTCGTCCAGCAGCAGCACGACCGATTCGCCGCCGGCGGCGCGTTCCGCCCAGCGCGTGACTGGGCCGGGTACAAAGCGCCATTCGTGGTCGTGCTGCGTGCGGGTGTACGAGCCGAATAGGTCGTCGGCTTCCCAACCCTCATCAAGCGTGACCGCCTCGACGCCATACCCCAGGCGGAAGGCGGCCGCCAGCGCCTGGGTGGTCTTGCCGGTGGCCGTCGGGCCGATCAGCATCACCGGGCCGCCGCGCCGCAGCGCCAGTTCGATCCGGCCGATATGCGCGCCGAAGAGCTGCTCCGCGCCGTCATTGGCAGGTTCGACCGTCGGCGGCGCTTCCGGAGGAACGGTGGGTTTGGCGGTGGATCGGGAACGGCGGGTGCGTTTGGCAGGCGCTGCGGCTGAAGGCGGTGGTGATGGCGCTGCCGGTTCCGCGGGCGACGCCGGCGGCGGCAGGGTGAGACCGCTGGGATTGAGCAGCAACGAGCCCAGCATCACCACACGATTGCCGTCACCGGCAGGGACTACATCGCCGGCGTGAAGCAGCAACCCGCGATGGGTCAGGTCGGGCAAACGGTAGGTCAGCGTGACCCGTAATGCGTCGCAGACCTGCATGATCCGGCTGCGAATCGCCGGCAGCACACCGGCGGCCGCCAGCGCCTCACGGCTCCAACCGATGCTGGCGTCACTGCGCGGAAACGACAGCTCCATCGCCTGCACCAGCGCGAACCAGCGTTCAACCAGTTCATCGACGCCGGCGAGATGACCGGCATGGCGACGGCAGATCGCCTGCACCAGCACGGCCAGCGCTACTTGATAGGTGGGGCGGCTATCGGAATGGGCGAACCCGCCCAGCGCCAGGGCGCCGTCGCGGTCGCGCCAGGAGAGGCGGTAGAACGCGCTGCTGCCGGTGCTGCGATGGGCCAGCCGCCCAGCGAACCCGGGCGGGTCATAGGAAAACGAGGTCACGACGCCATGCAGCGCGGCCAGAATAGCCTGGACATAGCCCAGACCCAGTTCGACGCGCGCGGCGGGGTCAGCAGAGCTGTAGCGACTGCGGTCGGCCAGCGGGATGGGTTCGTAGCGCGAAAACGCGCCATGACTGAGTTCGGCGTCGCGCTTATGATGCAACACGGCGAGCGTCGCCGCGGCGCTGTTGGGGGTGGTCATTGTGGTACTCCTGAGGTAATTCTTGATAGCCGATAGCACTACCGTTGTAGTTCTGATGCATAGAGGAGCAAAAGCTTTGCAGATTGTCACTCTGAGGCGCGATAACCTAATACCTTCACCCATCACCCTGAACCGCGTGCGCGCCGAAGAGTCTGCCATGATCGGCAGTGATTCAGCGATTCATGGCGGTGCTCAGCAGATTCTTCGCCTCGCGCCCGCCAGGAACATAACCGATACCCGATACCCGATAGCCGATCATGGTGCATGTGCATGGTTGTATCCCTACCGCATCGATGGTGTTGGTGTGAATGTGGTTGAGCAATGCTGCCAGATACGCACGGTTTCGGGATCACGATTGACGAGCGAGATGCACAGACTATCGGTTATCGGTTATCGCCTATCGGCTATTGGTTCGGGCGCGGGCTCAGAATGACAGCATTGCGGTCATTGTCTCCTCAAGCGTCCAGTTCCAACTGGAATAAGCGCCAATAGCTGATATGGTTCGCCATCGGACGGCATACCAGCGTAAGAATGGTGAAACGAGCGCTGCCCGCGACGACCAGCGACGCAGGCAGCAGCAACAGCAAGCGAGTTGTCGGGCAAGCTCAGGCGGCCGGCGGGGCATCCAGCGCCTGAATGACGCTTTCGGCGGCGACAATCAGGTCATCCACGAAGTCATCCGGCGTGGGGTAGCCATCAAGCGTGGCCAGCACGCGCGAGAGTTCCCCAATCACCGGCGTGAGCGTCTGCCGGGCGTACTGTTGGTTCATTGCGGTGCTGATATGCCGCACAATCGGCGCTTCATGGGCGGTACACGCCAGTACGGTCGCGCCATTGGCAGCGACAATCCGGGCGCATACCGGGTCGGCGATGGATGTCCAGGGCAGCGGATAAGCGGCGAACAAATCGCCATCAGTATGTGTGTGGTGATGCTGACGCATGGTGGTTACTCCTTAGTGAGTGATGTAAACAGTCATATCAGGCGCGGGTCGCGCGCAGAGGCAATTCCCCAATCAAGGCGGAGGCCTGGGCAAAGCTGAGATCTTCCAGTCGGGTCACGCCAAAGCGTTCCTGCGCCACCGCAGCCATCGCGCGGTTCCGCAACAGATCCACCTGGCGAGTGGTGGCAGGGTGCGCGCTGGCCTGGCGCGTCGCGGGAGCGCCATGTCGGGCGGGCGCGGGAGTAACCGGCTCCGCTGGCGCGGGTGAATCATCGGCAGGAGAAATGCCATCCGGCATGGGTTCAGCAGCGATAGACTGATCGAGCCGCACCGCGCCGTCGGAGGTTAGGCCGGCCAGGGTGTAGATGCGGCGAATCACGCCGGCGGGATCGACAAATGAACGTTTGTCGTCATCATACTCCGCCCAGACCTGTGGCAAATGATAGAGATAGCGGCCCAGGCCGAAGAGCGCGCACGCGCGCTTGAACGCCTGCATCGCCGCAGTCGTCAGCCGATTGGGGTCGCCGGCGTCAAGCGGGAAATCGCCAACATCGGCCTTGGTGACGCCCAATACGGTGAGACGACAGATGATGCCATGCGGCAGCACCGTGTACGCCACATGCCAGGCCTCGGGGCCAAGCAGGTCATCAAGCCGTTCCATAGAGGTGCGCGGGTCGCCATACGCCAGCGCCAGGCCGCGGCGGCGATCTTTGGTCAATGCGCCTGACTTGATTTCGATCGCGGACAACGGAAACGGACGGCTTAAGGCAGCGCGCAGAT
>Ga0272446_1002227_pt1 | contig 26884 bp, 27 predicted proteins | sample YNPCB0061_FD_194587 | JGI IMG/M metagenome (GOLD analysis project Ga0272446, IMG submission 194587) | Hot spring microbial mat communities from Yellowstone National Park, WY, United States - YNP-CB-006-1 | ecosystem: Environmental > Aquatic > Thermal springs > Hot (42-90C) > Sediment | place...
CTGTTTGACCCTCTGTCGATCGCTTTGTCATTTTACTATCCGGAACCCGGCATGCCCACCGCGGCGACCACCCTCAGCCCGGTTGCGAGCCGGTCATGCAGGCGTGAGCCAGCGCCGCGATCAGGTCGCTCTGGGTGACCATGCCTACCAGACGGCCGTCGGCGTCGACCGCCGGCAGGTGGTGCAAGCCGCCGTCCGAGAGGAGCGTGACGAGTTCGGCCAGCGTGCCGTCGACCGACACCGTTTTCACCGGCGCGCTCATGATGTCCCGCGCCACCCGCGGCGTTGCCATGTTTCTGTTCGCACCGCGCACGAAACGCATGAGCCGTTGCGGGAAATTCGCGTACGCCGTGAGGTCCACGCGTTTCAGGAAATCGACCAGGGTGACCATGCCCATGACGTGCCCGCGCGCGTCGAGCACCGGGATCGCCTGGATGCGGTGGTAGCGCAGCCGCGCCCAGATTTCTTCGAGATCGGTATCGGCACGTGCGCTCACGATGTCGCGCGACATGACATCGGCACAGCGGATGGTGCCGGCCCTGCGTTGCAAGGCGTGTCGGCTGGCGCGCTCGACGATCTCACCCAGGTCGGCCGCGCTCACGTCGAGATAGACATCCGACTCGCGCAATGCCGCCATGAGGTCGTCCTTGCTCAGGCCGAGGCGCCCCAGTGGCGGCGGGTCGTCATGACGGCGGATGACGTCCTTTTTCGGCACGCGTCGTGCCGGGTAACGATGACCCGGCAGCAGGTTGTTGATGACCAGCGCCGCGGCCAGCAGCAGCAAGGCATTGACGCCGACCGGATCGATGACGTATGTGAATTTCTCGGCGCGGATCGCATCGCCCCCGACCACGGCGAGCAGCGCCACCGCCGCGGCCGGGGGATGCAGACTGTGCGTATAGAGCATGACCGCGATCGCCGCCGCGACTGCCGCTGCGCCGGCAAGCCAGGGCGTGGCAATCGCCTGCGCAGAGGCCACGCCGATGGTCGCAGACAGCAGGTAGCCGCCCAACAGCGGCCATGGTTGGGACAGCGGGCTGTGGGGCGCCGCGAACAGCAATACCGACGACGCCCCGATCGAGGCGACCATGACGACACCCACGCCACCATGCGCAATATGATGCGTCACCCAGCTGACGGTGAACACGGCAACGAAGGCCGCACCTGCGGAACGCCCGATTTCCGCCGCGCTGAGCGACGTGCCATCGGCAATCAGGCACAGGCCGAGGCGCTCACACAGGCCCTGCAGCCGCTGGCGAAACGCCGCGTGCAACGTCAGGCCGCGGCCGATTGCCCGGGCGAGCGCCACGCTCAGCCCGTGCTCCAGGCGCGCGGCCGGCGCATGCCCGCGATCCGGCAGGCCTGTTTCACGTACCCGTATGGAAAGAGTTCGAACAATTTTTTGCGCGCGTCCGAACCGTAGCGCTCGGCCAGATGCTTGATCGCGAATCGCGCATCGGGAATCACCTGGTGCTCGTCGTAATCCGCGCGGATGAAGCGGATGACGTCCCAGTGATCGTCGGTGAGCTGGATGTTCTCCTGGCGGGCGAACGCTTCTGCCACCGCCTCGTTCCAGTCTGCAGGGTCGATCAGATAGCCCTCCGCGTCGACTTCGGGCAGTTGCAGCGTGGTTTCCATTTCGCGCTCCTCTCAAATCAAAGCGACTGAATCCCTTGCGGGCCGCGACCAATATGTCATGGCATGATACTATCACGTCATGAGCAAACAACGCAACGCCCTGAACAAGGCGGAATTCGAAACGCTTTCCAACTTCCGTTACCAGCTGCGCCGCTTTCTGCGTTTCAGCGAGGAGCTGACCCGGACGTATGGCATCACCCACCTGCAGTACCTGCTGCTGCTGCATCTCAAGGGCTTCCCGGGGCGGGAATGGGCGACCATTTCCGAGCTCGCGGAGCGCTTGCAGTCACATCACCACGGCGTGGTGGCGCTGGTCACGCGCTGCGAAAAACTGGGACTGGTGGTACGGACGCACAGCACCACCGACCGGCGCGAGGTCGAGGTGCACCTGACGCCGAAAGGCGAGTCGCTCGTCGCCGAGCTGGCGAAGCTGCATCGCGACGAACTGATGAAACTGCGCGGGATATTCGAAGTGCCCGGCTTCTGACGCGGGGTGCGTCAGCCGAAGGTGAGCCCCATGGCGGCCCGGACGTCACGCATCGTGTCGCGCGCCATTTCCTGTGCTTTCTCGCAGCCATCGGCGAGAATGTTGCGCACCTGGTCGGGGTTTTCCTCGTAGTACTGCGCGCGTTCGCGGATCGGCGCGAGTTCGCCCAGCACGGCGTCGATGACCGGCTGCTTGCATTCGAGGCAGCCGATGCCGGCGCTGGTGCAGCCGGCGGTAACCCATTGGCGGGTGGCATCGTCGGAGTAGACCTGGTGGAACTGCCACACCGGGCAGTTGGCCGGGTTGCCCGGATCGCTGCGTCGCACGCGCGCCGGGTCGGTGGGCATGGTGCGGATTTTCCGGGTCACCGCATCCGGGTCTTCGCGCAGCGCGATCGTGTTGTTGTACGACTTGGACATCTTCTGGCCGTCGAGACCGGGCATCTTCGCGGCCGCGGTGAGCAGCGCCTCGGGTTCGGCGAGGATCATCTTCCCCGACCCCTCGAGGTAACCGAACAGGCGCTCACGGTCGTTGAGCGACAGGTTCTGGGCGTCGTTCAGCAGCGCGCGGGCGCTTTCCAGCGCCTCCTCGTCACCCCTCTCCTGATACGCGGTGCGGCACTCCTCGTACAGACGCGCCTTTTTCGAACCGAGTTTCTTGACCGCCTGGCGCGCCTTGTCCTCGAAGCCGGGCTCGCGGCCGTAGAGATGATTGAAGCGCCGGCAGATCTCGCGCGTGAATTCGATGTGCGGAACCTGATCCTCGCCGACCGGAACCAGGTTGGCACGGTAGATGAGGATGTCCGCGGATTGCAGCAGGGGATAGCCGAGGAAACCGTAGGTCGAGAGATCCTTCTCGGAGAGCTTTTCCTGCTGGTCCTTGTAGGTGGGCACGCGCTCCAGCCAGCCGAGCGGCGTCATCATCGACAGCAAGAGATGCAGCTCGGCGTGTTCGATCACCCGTGACTGCACGAACAACGTGGCCTGCGCGGGGTCGACGCCGGCGGCGAGCCAGTCGATGACCATGTCGCGGACGTTGGCCTCGATCACCTGTGGCGTGTCGTAATGCGTGGTCAGGGCATGCCAGTCGGCAACGAAGAACAGGCACGGGTACTCGTTCTGCAGCCGCAGCCAGTTTTTGAGCACGCCGTGATAGTGGCCGAGATGGAGGCGCCCGGTGGGACGCATGCCGGAGAGAACGCGGTCGGAGTACATGTCGGAAACGAGGCGAGGATGCGGGGCGCGGCAGCGGGATCAGGCGAGCACGAGGTTGATGAGGTTGGTGAGCGCGCTCGGCTCGATGCCGCTGACCAAGGCGACCAGACCGATGAAAAGACTGATGAGCGGCCACATGAGGATGCCCAGCACCCCGGTGAACATGAGCCCCAGCAGGATGAAGAGTCCCCACGGCTCCAGTTTCGCAAAGCGATAGGCGGCCTTGTACGGCAAGAGGCTCACGGCGATGCGCCCGCCGTCGAGCGGCGGCAGCGGAATGAGATTGAGCGCCATGAGAATGACGTTGATGAACACCCCGGCGGCGCCCATGAGCATCAACGGCGCGCTGGCGAAGCCGTTGCCGAGCGCGTGGCCGAGCTGGATCATCAGCGCCCAGAAGACCGCCATGAGGAAATTCACGCCCGGCCCGGCGGCGGCCACCCACAGCATGTCCTGCTTGGGGCGGCGCAGGCGGGCGAAATTGACCGGAACGGGTTTCGCCCAGCCGAACAGGATCGCGCCGCCGCCGAGAAGCTTGCTGGTCAACAGGATCACGAGCGGGACCAGAATCGTCCCCACCGGGTCGATGTGGCGCAGCGGGTTGACGCTGATGCGGCCGGCCGCCGCGGCGGTCATGTCGCCGAAGAACCGCGCGACGTAGCCGTGCGCGGCCTCGTGCAGGGTGATGGCGAAGATCACCGGCAACGCGAACACGGCGATTTTCTGGATCAGGGTGAGTTCCATTCGGGCGCGGCTCAGGATTCGAAATCGCTGCTGTCGCCCTTGCCGCGGCGCAGCACGACCGGCTTTTCGCCGGTCAGATCGACGATCGTCGTCGGCGTCAGGCCGCAAGCGCCGCTGTCGATGACGAGATCGACCTGGTGCTCGAGCCGCTCGCGGATCTCCCACGGCTCCGACAACGGGACGTCCTCACCCGGCAGCAGCAACGTGGACGAGAGAATCGGCTCGCCGAGCGCATCGAGCAGCGCCTGCACCACGCGATGCTCGGGAACGCGCAGGCCGATGGTGTCGTGCTGCTTGTGCAGAAGCCGCTTGGGCACTTCGCGCGTGCCGCGCAGAACGAAGGTATAGGGCCCCGGCGTGTGCGCCTTGAGAAAGCGGAACTGCACGTTGTCGACCTGGGCATAACGCCCCAGCTCCGACAGATCGCGACACACCAGCGTGAGATCGTGGCCGGCGTCCAGCCCGCGCACCGAAAGCAGCCGCGTCGCGGCGGCCTTGTCGCCGATCTGGCAGCCCAGCGCGTAGCAGGAATCGGTCGGATAGACGATCACGCCGCCCGCCTTGAGAATCTGCACCGCCTGCTGGATCAGCCGTGGTTGCGGATTGTCGGGATGGATGTTGAAGAACTGCGCCATCGTCATCAGGCCGCGTTCGCCGCGGGCCGTGCCGCACACTCCGGCCAGTCCTGCCACACCGGGCGACAATAATGCGGCAACGCGGGCAGCCGGCCGATGTCCACGCCTTCGCCCGGGGCATGGAAATCGGCGCCACGCGAGGCCGCAAGGCCGAAGGCGCGCGCCAGGTCGGCAAACTTGCCGTATTCGGAAGGATGATGGCTGCCGGTGATGACCTCGATGCCCTCGCCGCCCAGCGACCGGAATGCATCGAGCAAAAGATGCAGTTCGCGCGCGTTGAACGCATAGCGGCCGGGATGCGCGAGCACCGCAATCCCGCCGCTGGCGCGAATCCAGCCGACGGCGTTGTCCAGGGTCGTCCACTGGTGCTCGACATAGCCGGGATTGCCGCGCGTGAGAAAGCGCCGGAAGCTGGCGCGCACGTCCGGCGCGTGGCCGCGTTCGACCAGCCAGCGGGCAAAATGCGTGCGCCCGATGAGCTGCGGATTCGCGGCGAAGCGCGCGGCGCCCTCGAGCGCGCCCACGATGCCAACCCGCGCCAGGTCCTCCGCCATGCGCTGCGCACGCTCGCTGCGGCCGCGACGGATCGCCGCCAGTCCGTCGACCAGCGCGCGATGAAACGGGTCGATGCGCAAGCCGACGACGTGCACCGTCTGCCCGCCCCAGGTCACCGATATCTCCACGCCGGGAACGAAAACGATGCCGGCCGCTTGCGCAGCCGACTGCGCGTCGGCCAGTCCGGCGACGTCGTCGTGGTCGGTCAGCGCGAGCACGTCGACACCGTTCGCGGCCGCGCGCAGGACCACGTCGCGCGGCGCAAGAACGCCGTCCGAGACGTTGGAATGACAGTGCAGATCGATGTTGAGCATGCGGGCCGCGCGCGGGCGCTTGGTTCGGAGGCGGAATCATAGCAAAATAAGCAGGCCATGAATTGCCGGGGGCGCGCGCCCACGCGAAATGAAAAAACTGCTGTTCGATCTTTTTCCCATCATCGTCTTTTTTCTCGCCTATAAGCTGGGCGACGCCAACGCCGTTGCGACACAGCATTTCCTGCACGGCATGGGGCTGCCGCAGCCGGTCGGCGCGCACGACAAGCCCGGCATCTATCTGGCGACCTTCGTCGCCATCATCGCCAGCGTGGCGCAGATCGGCTGGGTCCGGCTGCGCGGGCAGCGCGTCGAGACGATGCTGTGGGTCAGCCTCGCCATCATCGTCGTGTTCGGCGGTGCGACCTTGTGGCTGCACGATGAAACCTTCATCAAATGGAAGCCCACGGTGCTCTACTGGATTTTCGCCGGCACCATTTTTGGCGCGGCCCTGTTCGGGCGCAACGTGATCCGCAGCCTGATGGCGACGCAAATGGATCTTCCCGAGCCGGCCTGGCGCCGTCTCAACCTCAGTTGGGGCGGCTTCTTCGCCTTCATGGGCATCGCGAACCTGGTCGTGGCGCTGAACTTTTCGACCGATGCGTGGGTCAATTTCAAGCTCTTCGGCAGCCTCGGGCTGATGCTCGTCTTCGTGCTCGCCCAAGGCATGATGCTGGCCAAATACATGGACAAGGAAGAAAAACAATAATGCTGTACGCGATCGTCGGGGAGGACGTCCCCGACAGCCTCGAGAAGCGCCTCGCCAGTCGTCCCGCGCATCTTGCACGTCTCGTCGCGCTCGAAGAAGCCGGGCGCCTGATCCTCGCCGGGCCGCTGCCCGCGATCGACAGCCCCGACCCCGGGCCGGCCGGCTACACCGGGAGTCTGATCGTCGCCGAATTCGACAGCCTGGCCGCGGCGCAGGAGTGGGCCGATGCCGACCCCTACCTTGCGGCCGGGGTGTACGCGTCGGTGCGCGTCGCGCCGTTCAAGAAGGTGCTGCCGGCATGACGACCGCCGAGAAGATCCAGGCGCGCCTGGCCGCGCTCGAACCGGAAAGCGTGCTCCTGGAAGACGAAAGCGCCCAGCACGCCGGCCACGCCGGAGCCGCCTCGGGCGGCGGCCATTTCCGCCTGACCGTCGTCTCGCCGAAGTTCCGCAATCTTTCCACCCTTGCCCGTCATCGCCTGGTTTATGCGGCGATGGGCGAACTCATGCAGCGCGAAATCCATGCGCTGTCCATCACCGCACTGACCCCCGAAGAACTCTGAAAGGAAACTCCGCATGTTGCGCACCACCCCGCTTGCCGCCCTGATGTTTCTGGCCTTCAGCCCTGCGGCCTTCGCCGATGCCGTGACGGCGCCTGCTGCGCCCGCGGCACCCGCCGCCACGGCGGATACTGCGAAACCCGCCGCGGCCGCGGCAAAGCCGGTCGCCATCGTCAACGGCAAGGAAATCCCCGCGCTCTACGGCGAACTCGTCAAGCGCGAGATGATGGCCACGGGCCAGCCCGATTCACCGCAGCTCGACCAGCGCGTCCGCGACTCGCTCGTCAGCCTCGAACTCCTGTCGCGCGCGGCGATCGACAAGGGCCTGGACCGTGACCCGCGCCTCGCCGCCGCGCTCGATATCCGGCGCAAGGACATGCTCGCGAAGGCGTATCTCGAAGACTACGTGCGCAGCCACCCGGTCAGCGAGGCGGAAATCCAGGCGGAATACGACAAGGCGCGCGCGGCGGCCAATACCACCGAGTATCACGCCCGCCACATCCTCGTGAAAACCGAGGACGAAGCCAAGAAGGTGCTCGCCGAACTCAACAAGAAAGCCAAGTTCGAGGACCTGGCGAAGAAATATTCCAAGGATCCCGGTTCGGCAAAGAATGGCGGCGACCTGGGCTGGACCGACCCGGCCGCCTTCGTCAAGGAATTCGCGACCGCGCTGACCTCGCTGAAGAAGGGTGAGATCACCAAGACGCCGGTGAAGACCCAGTTTGGCTACCATATCATCCAGCTCGTCGACACCCGGCCGATGGCGATTCCGCCGCTGGCCGAAGTGCGCGGCGAGATCGTCAAGCAGCTTCAGCAGCGGCGCGCGCGGGAAGCGATCGCCGCGGTACGCGAAGGCGCGAAGATCGAGTGACGCGCCGCATCGGCAACAGGTTCGGGGATGAAAGTCCCCCATTTCGAAGGGGAATCACATGGCTGCCAAAGAATACAACCACCTGCAGGAAATCTTTCTCAACACGCTGCGCAAGGAACGCATCCCGGTTTCGGTGTTCCTCGTCAACGGCATCAAGCTCATGGGGCGCATCGAGTCGTTCGACCAGTTCGTCGTGTTGCTGAAAGGCCAGGACCAGGCCGCGCAAATGGTATTCAAGCACGCCATTTCGACCATTTCGCCGTCGCGCGAAGTGGTCCTGCCGCACCGCGAAGCCGAAGCGTCGGCGTAGGCCGCGCTCAATCGCCACCGGTATCGAGCGTCCTGGGCTGCGCAAGGAGGCGCAACGCGGTCGGCGCATCGACGAGCGCCGCGGCCTCGCCGCGGTAGCGTTGCCAGACCAGGGTCGGAACGCCTGCGAGCCGCCGGGTATCGCTGACATAGACGACGGCGTAGGCATCGGGATGCGCCGTCAGCCAGGCGTGGGCGGCCGCGCCATCGAGGACGATCAGCGGCTGCGTCAAGCGCCCCAGGAACTGATACTGGGCATGGTATTTGCCGATGTGCGCGACCGCATGCCCGCTTTGCTGAACCCGGTGGATCGCTGACGCGAGCGGGCGCACGTCGTAGGAATCGTACAGGCTGCGCACCAGGCTCAACTGAACGGCTGCCGCGAGGACCGCGCCGAGGAGCGTGAGGTTTACCACCCCGTCGACGGTGCGCCGCCCCGCCCAGCCGCTCGCTATCCCCGCCGCGATCAGCAGCATGGCCGGCCAGCGGTCGGGCAACGCGGGAAACTCATCGTGCGGCAGCCTGTAGCCGCCGAGTGCGATGACCAGGAGGGCCACCCCGGCGAGCACCGCGAGCAGCGCAGGCAGCCCCGTTTTCGGGCTGCCCGGCGGGTCTGGCAGGGCGCGCGCGGCAAGCAGCACGAAGGCCGGAATCAGCGGCACCAGATAATGCACCTGCTTGCCGCTGATGAGCGAGAACGCGATGAACACCGGCAACATCCAGGCAAGGCAGAAGCGGCTGCCGCGATCGGGCGTGCCGAGCGTGCCGGCCAGCGCGCGCCATAGCGCGGGCCACACGAACCAGGGATAGAGCAGCAGCGGCAGAAGCGGCAGGTACCACCAGACCGGACGCCGATGGGCAAAGGACTCGACCATGCGGTTGGCGGTCTGTCCCCAGAAAATCGCGTTGCGGTATTCCGCGCCGCCGGCCAGTCCGGCCGGGATCGCCCACGCCAGCGCAATGACGGCGCCCAGAAGGACCGCGCCGCCGATGCCGGCATACCAGCGCCGCCAGGCGAGCCCCGGATTCCACCACGGCGCCAGCACCGCGACCGGCAACACGTGCAACAGGATGACCGGCCCCTTGGTCAGCACCCCCAGCCCGATCGCCACGCCGAGAAGCGCGAAGCCCTTCAGACTGCGGCCGTCTGCGGCGATGAGGACGGCGTGCATGCCGACCAGGACGAACACGGCGAGGATGACGTCGAACATCGCCGACGTGGAGAAAACGATCCAGGCGAGGCTGGCGGCCAGCATCAGCACGGCGCGCGCGCCGACGACCGGCCGCTCTGGCCACAGGCGGCGCGCCAGCCCGAGCGTGAGCGCGAGCCCGACCGCAGAAAACAGCGGCGACACCAGCCGCGGCCACACGTCGTTGACGCCGAACGCCAACCAGCCGAGCTGGAACAGCCACATCATGAGCGGCGGCTTGTGGCTGTACGGCTCGCCATTCTTGAACGGCACCAGGAAATCGCCGCGCAGCCACATTTCCCACGCCACGCTCACGTAACGCGTTTCGTCGATCGGCGTGAGCGGCCGCGCCCAGAACGCCACCAGCGTCAGCGCGCCGAGCAGCAGCCAGGCGAGCAGCAAGGCGCTGCGCGGATCAGCCGCGCGGCTTCGCAGCATCGGCGGGCCCCTCCCCGAGCGCGGCGTCGACCTCGGCATCGAAACTCATGCCGTGGCGATGACGCCGGTAAAGATGCACACCCAACGCCCCGGAGGCGACGAACAGCACGCTGGCGAGCGTCAGTTTCGCCGCGGGCGCCAGATGCACGCCGCTGCCGACCAACGCGAACACCAGCGACTGCGGCAGATAGCCGAGGAAGGAACCGGTGCAGAACGGCAGCGCGCGGATGCTGGAAATCCCCGCGGCAAGGTTGGTCAGGAGATTGTTGCCGACCGGCAGGAGGCGGATCAGGAGCGTCATCGACAGCGGGTGCGCGTGGATGAAGGCATCGAACCGGCGTGCCCGATCGTTCAGGCGCGCCCGCAGCACGCCGCGCCCGAAAAAGCGCGCGTAGGCGAACGCCAGCGCGCAGCCGAGAACCGCCGCCAGCGAGCCGAGCAGGGTACCGAGCAGGACGCCGTAGGCGTAACCGCCGAGAAAGGCGATGATCTGCCGCGGCAGCCCGGCCGCGGTGAACAGCGCGCCCATGGTGAGGAACAGCATCACGCCCGCCGCGCCGTGCTGCCGGACATGGCTATCGATCCAGGCTTCGTTGATGCTGTTGGCAAGATCACTCCTCTGGAACACGAAACCGAGCAGCGCGAGGCTCACGATCAGCGCCAGCCCCTTGAGGATCATTTTCGCGTTCATGCGGGCGCCTGCCGGGCTGGCGTGATCGTGGCGAGCCGCGTGGGGAAACGAGGCCGGTTTTGCACGATCGCAAGGCGCGTCGCGCGATCCTGCAACGCGAAAGCGGGTGGAAATGGACCGCTCGTCCCATGGGCGCCGTGGATGGGGCTCAAGTCCTACGTCCTAGTGATCGGAATCGGCCTCGATGACCGGCAGGCACACGCGCCGTTGCAGCCAGGCGACGCCGAACAGGTCGACGATGCCGACCCACAGGCGGTTGTGGACACCATACTTGGAGCGCCCCCGCTCGCGCGGGCGATGGCGCACCGGCACCGACACCACCGCGCCACCGCCGCGCATCACCAGCGCGGGCAGGAAACGATGCATGTGATCGAAATTGGGCAACTGGAGAAAGGTTTCGCGCGCGAAGAGTTTCAGACCGCAGCCGGTATCGGGCGTATCGTCGCGCAGAAGCCACGCGCGCACGCCGTTGGCGATGCGCGACGACAGCCGGCGCAGCCACGTGTCGTTGCGTCGCGCCCGCCAGCCGGCGAGGAGCTCCAGATTGGCCGGCAGCGTCGCGTCGGACAGCCTATTGATGAGCGCGGGAATGTCGGCGGGATCGTTCTGGCCGTCGCCGTCGAGCGTCGCGATCCACTCGTGGCGCGCGGCGCGCACTCCGCTGGTCACCGCCTGGCTCTGCCCGCACGCGCTGCGATGATGGATCACCCGCAGCATGGGGATCTCCTGCCTGAGCCGCGCGAGGACGGCGGCGGTGCCATCGGTGCTGCCGTCGTTGACGTAGATGATTTCGAATTCGAGCCGGTCGCGCAACGCGGCAACGATTTCGCGCACCAGCGGTTCGACGTTTTCGGCCTCGTTCTTGACCGGAACGACCACGGAAAGCCTTCCGTGAAAGGGGTGTTTGGGCATGGGCGGCTCGGGCGATGGACGGCGTTTCGCAGACCGCGAATTGTAGCCCGAAACCGCGTCACGCCGCCGGGATGGGTTGGAGCCTCCAGATGTCGCGGTTGTACTCCTGTATGGTGCGGTCCGTCGAGAAAAAGCCCGACGACGCGGTATTGAGGATGCTGCGCCGCGTCCATGCGGCGACGTCCTGCCACGCGAGATTGACGCGTTCCTGGGCGTTCACGTAGCTGCGGAAGTCGGCCAGCGTCATCCACGGATCGTGCGGACTCTTCAGCGCATCGAGGATGGGATCGAAGATGCCCGGCTCGCAGGCGTTGAAGTGCCCGGCCGCGATGAGATCGATGACCGCGGCGAGGTCCTCGTCCTGGTCGATGAAGGCTTGCGGCCGGTAATGGCCGCGCAGGCTCTCGACCTCGTGTGCCGACAGGCCGAACAGGAAGAAGTTCTCCTCGCCGACGGCGTCGAGGATCTCGATGTTCGCGCCGTCGTAGGTGCCGATGGTCGCGGCGCCGTTCATCATGAATTTCATGTTGCCGGTGCCGGAGGCTTCCTTGCCCGCAGTCGAGATCTGCTCGGAAAGGTCGGTTGCGGGTGCGACGATCTCCATGCTCGACACCCGGTAATTGGGCAGGAACGCGAGCTTCAGCCGGTCGCCCACGTCGGGATCGCTGTTGACGATGTCGGCGACGTTGTTGACGAACTTGATGATGCGCTTGGCCATCGCGTAGCCCGGTGCGGCCTTGCCGCCGATCAGCACGCAGCGGTTCGCCCAGTTGTCGGTGCGCCCCTGCTTGATGCGCAGATAGAGATGGATGACGTGCAAGACATTGAGCAGTTGCCGCTTGTACTCGTGGATGCGCTTGACCTGCACGTCGAAAAGTGCCGCCGGATCGAAGGTGATCTGGCATTCCGCCTTGACCAGTTCCGCCAGCCGCGCCTTGTTGGCGTGGCGCACCGCGCGCCACGCCGCCTGAAAGCCGGCGTCGTCGGCGAGCGGCTTGAGGCGCTCGAGTTGCGCGAGATCGGTGACCCAGCCCTCGCCGATGCGGCTGGAAATCAGCGCGGCAAGCCCGGGGTTGGCATGAGCCAACCAGCGGCGCGGCGTGACGCCGTTGGTCTTGTTGTTGAATTTCTCCGGCCACAACGCATAAAAGTCCCGGAACAGCCCATCGCGCAGGAGTTGCGAGTGCAGCGCCGCCACGCCATTGACGGAAAAACTGCCGACGATCGCCAGCCACGCCATGCGCACCTGCTGCGGGTCGCCTTCCTCGATGATCGACATGCGGCGCTGACGGTCGATGTCGCCGGGCCATTTCATCGCCACCTCGCGCAGGAAGCGGGCGTTGATCTCGTAAATGATCTCCAAAAGACGCGGCAGGAGGCGCGCGAACAGGCTCACCGGCCACTTTTCCAGCGCTTCCGGCAGCAGCGTGTGGTTGGTGTAGGCCATCGCATGCGTCGTCACGTTCCAGGCCTCGTCCCACGGCAGACCCTTTTCGTCGACCAGGATGCGCATCAGCTCCGCGACCGCGATGGTCGGATGGGTGTCGTTCATCTGGAACACGTTGTCGTCGGCAAAGCGCGCGAAATCGCGGTGGCCGAGCGCCTGCCAGCGGCGCACCGCGTCCTTGAGACTCGCCGATGCGAGGAAGTACTGCTGACGCAGGCGCAGCTCCTTGCCATTCTCGCTGGCGTCGTTCGGATACAGCACCATGGTGATGTGTTCGGCGTTGTTCTTCGCCTGCACGGCCTCGGTGTAGCTGCCGGCGTTGAATTCCGAGAGATCGAATTCATCGGTCGCCGTGGCTTTCCACAGCCGCAGCGTGTTGACCCGGTGATTGCGGTAGCCGGGCACGGGGATGTCGAACGGGACGGCAAGGACGTCGCAGGTATCGACCCAGCGCTTGCGCGTGCTGCCGTCGGCGGCCGTGTAGAACTCCGTCCGGCCGGCGAAATGCACGCGTTGCGTGTATTCGCTGCGCTCGATCTCCCACGGATTGCCGTCGCGCAGCCAGTGGTCGGGCTCCTCGATCTGCTGGCCGTTTTCGATGAGCTGCCGGAACATGCCGTATTCGTAACGGATGCCGTAACCCATCACCGGCAGCGCGAGCGTTGCGCAACTGTCCATGAAGCACGCCGCGAGCCGACCCAGACCGCCGTTGCCCAGTCCGGCGTCCGGCTCCTGGGCGCGGATGTCCTCCAGGTCGAGCGCGTAATCGAACATCGCGCGCGCCGCCGCGTCGCCCAGCCCCATGTTGAGCAGGTTGTTGCCGAGCGCGCGGCCCATGAGGAATTCCAGCGACAGGTAATACGCGCGCCGCACGCCCGGCTGGCTGCCGACCGCGGCCGCGGTGCGGCTCCAGTCCGGCATCAGCCGGTCGCGCAGCGCGTAGGCCAGCGCATGATAGTGATACACCGGCGCGCAGTCCTCGAAACGCCCGAGGTGGCAGGCGAGATAACGGTGGAAATCCTTGCCCAGGGGGTTTTCGTCGCACTGCAGCGTCTTGAGACTCAGCGGCGATGTCTGATCGTTGACTTTCTTGGCCCACATGGCTGTTTTCCTTACGGTTGATACAAAGCGAGGTATTCGGCGGCGCTGCGCTCCCAGCTGAAGTCCTGGCGCATGCCGGTGCGCTGCAACTGCCGCCAGCGCTTTGGCCGGCGATACAGCGCCAGGGCGCGGTCGATCGTGGCGCGCAGCGCGCCGGCGGACGCCTCGTCGAACACGAAACCGGTCGCCCGACCGGCCGCGAGCGCGGCCGCATCGGCGTCGATCACGGTGTCCGCAAGCCCGCCGGTGCGATACACGACCGGTGGTGTGCCATAGCGCAGACTGTACATCTGGTTGAGCCCGCATGGCTCGAAACGCGACGGCATGAGAAACACGTCGGCACCGGCCTCGATGCGGTGCGCCAACGCCTCGTCGTAGCCGATCACGACAAAGACGCGGTCGGGGTGCGCTTCGGCCAGGCGCTGCAACTGCGCTTCGTAGCGCTCGTCGCCGCTGCCCAGGACGACCAGCCTGGCGTCGGTTTCGGCGAGAAGGCCGGGGATGACATCGATCACCCAGTCCACGCCCTTCTGTTCGACCAGCCGGCTGACCATCCCCAGGAGCGGGGCGGCCGCGTCGGCGGCGGACGGCGCGGCCAGGAAGCGCGCGAGCAGCGCCTTCTTGTTCTTCCCCTTGCCGGGCTGGATGCGATCGGCCGAATAGTGAGCCGGCAACAGCGGGTCGCTGGCCGGGTCCCAGGCGCGCGTGTCGATGCCGTTGAGAATGCCGTACAGCTTCTCCCGGACCGATCGCAGCAGGCCGTCGAGCCCGAAGCCGAACTGCGGCGTGCAGATCTCGCGCGCGTAGGTGGGGCTCACGGTCGTCACCCGGTCGGCGAAGACGATCCCGGCCTTGAGCATCGAGAAGCGGCCGTGGAACTCGATCGCCTCGGGCGACCACCAGGCGGCCGGCAGGCCGAGGGCGACGAACTCGGCGTGGGAAAAGTAGCCGCCATAGGCGAGGTTGTGGATGGTGAAGACGCGCCGCGGCCGCGCCTGGGCGTCCTCCAGGAAGGCCGCCGTCAGGCCCGTCTGCCAGTCGTGGCCGTGCACGACGTCGGCGCGCCAGCCCAGACCGAGCGCGTCGCCGGCGAGCGCCGCGGCGGCGCGCGCAAACACGGTGAAACGCTCGGCATTGTCGGGCCAGTCGTGGCCATGACCGTCCCCGTAAGGATTGCCGGGCCGGTCGAACAGCGGCGGGCAATCGACGAGCCAGAGCGGAAACGCGAATGCCGGGTGGCGGGCCTCGACCAGCCGCACACTCAGCACCCGGCCGGCGCCGCGCACGTCCAGCCAGCCGAGGATGCGCATGTCGGCGACCTGGCGCAATACGTCGCGGTATCCCGGCAGCACCAGGCGCAGCGTCTGCCCGCGCGCCGCGAGCGCGTGCGGCAGGCTATAGACGACGTCGCCCAGGCCGCCGGTCTTGATCAGGGGATAGGCTTCACTCGCCACGAAAAGAACGTTCATCACCGCAGGGATCGTGAATGTCGAACGCCCGCTCAGGCGTCGACGACTTGCAGAAACAGCCCCGCCAGCGGCGGCAGGGTCAGCGCGATGGATTGCGCGTGCCCCATCCACGGCACGGGTTCGGTGCGCAGGTCGCGGCCGTTGCCGCAGTTGCTGCCGCCGTAGTATTGCGAATCGGAATTGAACCGCTCGCGATAGACGCCGGCGGCGGGAACGCCGATACGATAGCCCTTGCGCACCACGGGCGTGAAATTGAGCACCACGACCAGGTGCGCCGCGGGATCGCGCCCCTGGCGCACGAAGCTGAGCACCGACTGGTCGGCGTCGTGGCAGTCGATCCAGGCAAAGCCGTCGGGGTTGAACTCCAGCTCGTGCAACGCGGGCAGCGTGCGGTACAGCCGGTTGAGATCGGCGACCAGGCGCCGCACACCGTCGTGCGACGGAAAACCGAGCAGCACCCAGTCGAGTTCGCGGCGCTCCGACCATTCGTCCCACTGCGCGAACTCCTGGCCCATGAACAGGAGTTTCTTGCCCGGATGGGCGTATTGCCAGGTATAAAACAGGCGCAGGTTGGCGAACCGCTGCCAGGTGTCGCCGGGCATCTTGGTCAGCAGGCTGCCCTTGCCGTGGACCACCTCGTCGTGCGAGAGCGGCAGCACGAAGTTCTCGGTGAACGCGTACATCTGGCTGAATGTGAGCTGGTTGTGCCAGTACTTGCGATACACCGGATCCTGGCGGAAGTAGGCGATGCTGTCGTTCATCCAGCCCATATTCCATTTCATCGAGAACCCCAGGCCGCCGAGCTCGACCGGGCGCGACACCATCGGCCAGGCGGTCGATTCCTCGGCGATGGTGACCACGCCGGGGAAACGGCCGTGCACCTCGGTGTTCATCTCGCGCAGGAAATGGATGGCCTCGAGGTTCTCGCGCCCGCCGTGGACGTTCGCCAGCCATTCGCCCGGACGCCGCGAATAGTCGAGATAGAGCATCGAGGCGACCGCGTCGACACGGATGCCGTCGATGTGGAATTCCTCGATCCAGTAAAGCGCGTTGGCGATCAGGAAATTGCGGACTTCGTTGCGCCCGAAGTCGAAAATCAGCGTGCCCCAGTCCTGGTGCTCGCCGCGGCGCGGGTCGCCGTGTTCGTAGAGCGGCTCGCCGGTGAAACGCGCGAGCGCGAAGTCGTCGCGCGGAAAATGCGCCGGCACCCAGTCGATGAGGACGCCCAGACCATGGCGATGACAGGTGTCGACGAAGCGCCGCAGGTCGTCGGGGCTGCCGTAGCGCGCGGTCGGCGCGTAGTAGCCGGACACCTGATAGCCCCAGGACTCGTCCAGCGGGTGTTCGGCCACCGGCATCAGTTCGATGTGGGTGTAGCCGAGTTCGAGCACGTACGGGATCAGGCTTTGCGCCAGCTCGTCCCAGGTATAGAAGCGGCCGTCCGGATGACGCCGCCAGGATCCCGCGTGCAGCTCGTAGATGCTCAGCGGCGCGTGCTGCCAGTCGAACGCGGCGCGCGCGCCGACCCATTCCTGATCCTGCCAGACGTGTTGCGCCGGGGCGGGCACGGCGCTCGCGGTTTCCGGGCGCAGGAACATCTGCCGCCCGTAGGGATCGGCCTTGCGCGCCAATTGTCCGTGACGGCCGAGGATTTCGTACTTGTAGGGGGCGCCGGCCGCGATTCCCGGCACGAACAGTTCCCACACCCCGGACGCACCGCGGCAGCGCATCGGATGACGGCGCCCGTCCCAGTCGTTGAAGTCGCCGATCACGCTGACGCGCTGGACCGCCGGCGCCCAGACCGCGAACTGACAACCATCGATGCCGTCGATCGTCGCCAGCCGCGCGCCGAGGACTTTCCACACCTGCCAGTGGCGACCTTCGCCGAACAGATAGAGGTCGAGCTCGCCCAGTTGCGGCGGGAAGGTGTAGGGGCTGATCGAAACGTGCCATTCGCCGCGCGCCTTGTCCTGCCACGACAGGCGCGGATGCGGCTCGAGCGGCGCCAGCGGCGGGAAGACGTACTCGAAACAGTCGGTGCCGGCGATGCGTGCCAGGCGCGTGCCGTCGGCGAGCGTGACGTTCTCGGCGGCGGGCATGAAGACGCGCAACAGCGTCGAACCATCGGGCCGGGGATGGTAGCCCAGCACCTCGAAGGGATCGTGGTGCGTCCCGGCCTGAATGCGCAGGATGCCCGGATCGAGCGGGCGCGTTGCCAGCGATGTGATCGGGTGCTCGGTTTTCATGGTGTCCGCCGTGCGTGCTGCAGCTTCACATGCAAATCCGATGCCAGCCCGGCAGGAAGGTCGGCCCAGTCGAAACGCCACAGCCAGTTGCCGGCAACCGTGCCGGGCGTGTTCATGCGCGCCTCGCTGCCGAGGTGCAGCAGATCCTGCAGCGGCGCGACCGCGAGCGTCGCGCGGCTCGCCCAGATGGTTTCCAGCATGGCATCGACGACGCGCGCTGCGTCGCCGATGCCGAGCGTTCGCATGACCGTCTGGCGCGCCTCCTCCGGCAGGCTCCGGAACCAGCCGAGCGTGGTGTCGTTGTCGTGCGTTCCGGTGTAATAGACGATGTCCTCGGTGACGTTTTCCGGCTTGTGCGGGTTGTCCGCATGGGCGTCGAACGCGAACTGCAGGACAGCCATGCCCGGCAGCCCGAAGCGCCGGCGCAGCGCCGTCACCTCCGGCGTGATGATGCCGAGGTCTTCGGCGACCAGCGGCAGATTGACGCGGTCCGCGGCGAGGCTTCGCAGCAGCGCCTCGCCGGGAACCGGCTGCCAGAAGCCGTCGACCGCGGTCTCGCACTCGGCCGGAATCATCCAGGACGCGACCAGCCCGCGGAAATGGTCGATTCGCACCAGATCGAACCACTCGAGATGCGTCTCGACCCGGTCGAGCCACCAGCGGAAGCCCTGCGCCTCCAGCGCCGCCCAGTTGTACTGCGGGTTGCCCCAGCGCTGGCCGCTGGCGGAGAAATAATCGGGCGGCACGCCGGCGACATAGGTCGGCATGCCGTACTCGTCGAGCAGGAAGAGTTCGCGGTGCGCCCAGACGTCGGCGCTGTCGAAGGCGACGAAGAGCGGCATGTCGCCGAACAGGGCGATGCCGCGTTCGGCGGCCGCGCGGCGCACGCTCTGCCAGTGCGCGTGGAGCCGGAACTGTTCGCGCACCACGGCGGCGACCGCCTCCTCGTGCGAGCGAGCGAGCGCGGCGAGCACCGCCGGGTCGCGTTGCTTGAGGCCGCGCGGCCAGGACACCCAGCAGGCATCGCCATAGAGCCGCTTGGCAACGCGGAACAACGCATAGTCGTCGACCCAGTGGCGCTCGGTCGCGTACCAGCGGTCGAACGATTCACCCACCGGCACGTGCGTCCCGGACGCCGGAAACAGCGCCGGATTGACGGCGAACGCGGAGTCGCACTGGTACGGCGACAGACCGTTGATCGGCACGCCCAGCGGCAGCATCTGCCAGACCGAGAACCCGCCCGCGGCGAGGAAGTCCAGCCAGCGGTCGGCGTCGGCCAGCGTGCCGCTCGGCAGGGAACTGGGATGGAGCAGCACGCCGGCGCTGCGCTTGGCTTGTGCGAACGGATTCATCGGATCGCCAGGGGGCCCGTCAGTTGCGACGCATGGTGCCGGCGTTCTCGGCATCGCCGCCGCCATGCGACAAGGGGACGTCGAGCCGGGGAGGCGGCGCGACGCCGAGGATGCAGTACAGCTCGCGCAACTGGCTGCGGAACAGGCGCTCGAAGTCGGAGACGCTCTGCGCCGGGTTGTAGTCGCCGAACCACCAGAACCAGTCCGACCCTTCACATACCGCGAGCTGCTGCGTCGCCTGCTCGCGCACGGCGGGCGCGAGCGTGTCCACGACACGGTCGTAGGCCGCCTTGGCTTCGGTGAGGTATTCCCAGCCGCGGTTCTTGTCCGGCGACCCGATCCAGGTCGAGAAGCTGCCGTACACCCAGCTCCCCGCACACAGGCGCGGCAGCGTGCGCACCGGCAGCGCGTCGGCGGCGTCGGCAAAACCGGTCAGACGCAGATTGCCGTTGCGCTCCAGCGCGCCGTACAAGCCGTCGAGGAAGTGATGGCCATTGTCCGGGTAGTATTCCCAGGCGTTCTCGCCGTCGAGGATGACCGACACGACCTGCCGCCCGGCATCGGGCCCGAGCGCGATGGCGATGTTCTCCAGGTGCTGGACGAAATCGCCGACCGCGGCGTCGGCGTCCCAGCTGTGATATTTGAAACCGATGAGGTCGGACAGCCCGTCATCGCGGAAAAAGATGCGTGGCGCGCGCCCCTCCAGCCGCCAGGGCGCGAACAGGCCACGCTTGTCCTGCACGTCGTGGGCCGGACACTGCGACAGCCGGCAGCTGTTGTGCCACACGCCTTCGCCGGACGCGGTCCAGCGCAGGCCGAATTCCTCGAGCAGCGGCAGCGTGTCCTCGCTGATGCCGCCCTCGGCGAGCCACACGCCGGCGGGGCGGCGGCCGAAATAGCGTTCGAAGACCGCGATGCCGTGCGAAAAGTGCCAGCGTGCGCGCGCCTCCCCGCCCGGATAGCGCGCCACCGCGGGCGCGCTCGCATCGGGCATCGCGCAGCGCATGTTGGCAAAATCGAGCAGCAGCGGGACGATGGGATGACCGTAGGGCGTCATCGACAGCTCGATCTGGCCGCGGTCGGCCAGCGCGCGGTAGCGCGGGATCAGGTTGGCGAGCGTGTCGCGGATGAGCGCCACCAGCTCGCGGCGGTCGCTGGCATCGTGCGGACGGGTCTGCTCGATGAGGCGCCGCGCGAGCGGCGTCTGTTTGAGCGAATGCCCCAGCCAGGCGAGGTGATACCAGGTGATGAGGTCGAGAAAATAGGCATCGGAGAGATAGCCGATCGCCCACTCCATGGTCTGGCTGCCGACCCCCGCCTCGTCGGTCGCGCCGACCATGCGCAACAGCCGCACAAACGCGGGATAGGGGTGGATCATGCGCGGCGCGTAACAGCGCTGGCAGTCGAGGATGATCTGGCGGCGCGCCTCGCCGTCGGCAGGAATGGGCGTCACGCCGGCGAGGAAATTGAGCAGCGGGTCCTGCGTCGGTCTGCCTTCGCGCAGCAAGGCGTCGATCTGGCGCGCGTAGTCGTCGAGCTGCTCGAGCAGCACCGGGACGAAGTTGACCACCGCGCGCATCCCCGGGTGGCGCTCGAGGTGCGCCGCCATGTCGCTGTAATCCTTGATGCCGTGCAGGTACACCCACGGCAGCCGGTACTCGCCGGTCAGCCCCTCGCGGTAATAGGGCTGGTGCATGTGCCAGCACAGCACCACGTTCAGGCGGTTAGCCGTCATAGTCGTTGTACAGCCGCGCAAAGAGGTTCTGCCCCAGCATCGCGGGTGTCACCAGGACGATGCCCTCCGGGGAAACATAGAAGCGCTTGGCGTCTTCCTGCAGGTTTTCGCCGATCACCATGCCGTCGGGGATGACGGTCCCCTTGTCGATGATGGCGCGCGTGATGCGGCAGTTCTGGCCGATGGTCACCTTGGGCAGGATCACGCTGTCCTTGATGTGGCTGTAGCTCTCCACCGTGGTGGCGAAGAACACGACCGAGCGCTTGACGCGCGCGCCGGAGAAAATGCAGCCGGCCGACACCATCGAGTCGATCGCCTCGCCGCGCCGCCCCTCGTCGTCGAAAATGAACTTGGCCGGCGGATACTGCGGCTGGTAGGTCCAGATCGGCCAGTTGCGGTCGTACAGGTTGAGCTCGGGTTGCACCGAGCACAGCTCCATGTTGGTCTTCCAGTACGAGTACACCGTCCCGACGTCGCGCCAGTAGGCGGGTTCGCCACGGCTGTTGCGGAACGGATAGGCCACCGCGCGCGCCGTCTTGATGCTGGCGGGAATGATGTCCTTGCCGAAGTCGTGCGAGGAGTGCTTCTGTTCGGCATCGGCAATCAGGGTCTGGTACAGGAAATCCTTGGAGAAGACGTAAATGCCCATCGATACCAGCGCCATGTCCGGCCTGCCCGGCATCGGCTGCGGATCGACGGGTTTTTCGGTGAACTGCGTGATGCGCAGGTCGTCGTCCACCGACATGACGCCGAACTGGCTCGCCTCTGCGAGCGGCACCTCGATGGCGCCGACGGTGAAATCCGCGCCGGTGCGCACGTGATGCAGCAGCATTTCGGAATAGTCCATGGTGTAGACATGATCGCCGCCCAGCACGACGACGTATTCCGGGTTGTGCCGCTGCACGATGTCGAGGTTCTGGAACAGCGCGTCGGCCGTGCCCTGGTACCACTCCTTCTTGCCGGTGCGCTGCTGCGCGGGCAGGATCTCGACGAACTCGCCGATCTCCGCGCGCATGAAGCTCCAGGCGCGCTGCAGATGGCGGATCAGCGAATGCGACTTGTACTGCGTGAGCACGCCGATGCGGCGAATGCCGGAATTGACGCAGTTGGACAGCGGAAAGTCGATGATGCGGTACTTCCCGCCGATCGGCACCGCGGGCTTCGCGCGCCATGCGGTGAGCGCCTTGAGCCGCGACCCCTCGCCGCCAGCCAGGACCAGTGCCAGCGTCTTGCGCGTGAGCTCGGTGGCGATTTTCGGTTCGATGTAATAGCGGTACAGCTTGGCCTGTTCCGTTTCGTTCAATGACATGCTCTCGCTCCTTTGCCGGCCGGGTGACCGGCCATTGCTCCCTGCTGCCCTGTTACCTCAGTCGTCGAACGCGCTCGCGATCGCGCCGAGGAGCCCCAGCCGTTCGCTGGTGACCAGAAAGATCGGCGTCTCCTCGACCACGCCACGCATGCGGCCCTTGGCCAGACATGCTGCCATAAAACGCGCCGACTCCATGTGACGGCGCAGGCGCAGCGCCACGCCGCCGGCGATATAGAGGCCGCCCGTCGGCCGGAAGGTCAGCGCGACGTTTCCCACCCACGCGCCATAGGCGCCGATGAAGAGATCGATCGCGCGTTGCGCGACGGCGTCGCCCGCGTCCGCGGCGCGAGCCACCGCAGCGCCATCGCGCGGCGCAGCGTCGTCCGCCGCGCGCAGGAAGCCGTCGATCGCGCCCAGCCCCGGCCCCGAGACCACGCGCTCCCAGGACACATGGCCCCATTGCCTGCGCAGCCACGCCAGCAGCCGCACCCCGTCCTCGTCGCCCGGCGCGAAATCGGCATGCCCGCCCTCGCTGGCAAACGCGCGATAGCGGCCGTCGGCACCGCTCACCAGCCACGCCAGCCCCAGCCCGGTTCCCGCGCCGGTCACCGCGCGCACCCCGCCGGCCTTCACCGGCCGCGGATTGAGCGCCACGACGTCGTGGACGGAAAGCCACGCCACCCCGTGCGCCGCGGCCTCGAAGTCGTTGACGAAACGCACCGCGCCGATGCCCAGCGCCGCGCCCAGTTGCCGGGCATCGAGCGCCCAGTCGAGATTGGTCAGCGTCACCCGCGCCGCATCCCCCGGGCCGGGCAGCGCCAGCAGCAGACGATCGGGCGGGCGTGGCTGGCCCGCATCCGCCATGAAACGGCGCAGCAGCGACACGCCGTCGGAAAAATCCGCGCTCGCATAGCTACGCTCGAAGCGTACCCGCGCCGCCGCCGGATCGCCGCCGCCCACCCACGCCAGCCGGCTGTGCGTGCCGCCGATGTCACCGGCGATGATTTCCATGCGTCTTTCCGCCCCCGCTCGACGCGAGCCGATGACTCGCGCTACCCATGCCGCAATGATACCCTGTGCGCGCGCGGCCCGGGCGAAGGCCGGGGGATCGAACACCGACCCTTCATCGACACGCGGGCGAGCGCCCGCATTAGCGACTTCGCACCACAACGGCAGGAGGCGGCATTGCATAAGCACGCAATGGATTCACCGGAGGACTGGCTGGATGCGCACGGCTCGGCGCTCTATCGCTTCGCCCTGCTTCGCCTGCGTGACGAACAGCAGGCCGAGGAGGCCGTACAGGAGACGCTCGTCGCGGCCTTGCAGGCGCGGGACCGTTTTTCCGGCAATGCAACGGTACGGACCTGGCTCATCGGCATCCTCAAGCACAAGATCGTCGACCAGTTCCGGCTGGCATCGCGTGAGGTGCCACTCGCGGAATCCGGCGTCGATGCGCTCGATTGCCCGGCCTGCGACGACGACGCGGCCTTCGACGAGCGAGGCCACTGGCGCGAACCGCTGTCCGATTGGGGAAACCCGGAAGCCACGCTGCAGCGCCGCGAGCTGATGGCCATTCTGCAGCGCTGTCTGGATGCGCTGCCGGAACGCCTGGCACGCCTTTTCATGCTGCGCGAGCTGATGGATGCGCCAACCGAAGCAATCTGTCAGGAACTGGACATCACACCGACCAACGCGTGGACGATGCTTTACCGCGCGCGTATGGGATTGCGGGCTTGCCTCGACCAGAACGGAATCCGTGCCGGGAGAAAGGACTGAGCATGCAAAGTTGCAGGGTCGCGAGTCGACTCGCTTCCGAAAGTCTTGATCGCCCGCTCGGCTTGCGCGAACGCTTTGCACTCAGGATGCACCTGTGGCTGTGCGCCAATTGCGCCCGTTTCGAGCGCCAGATCCGCGCGATGCGCACGCTGCTCCGCGTGCCGGACGATGCGTCGTGCGATGCCGACCTCACGCCCGAGGCACGCGAACGCATCCGCAAGGCTTTGTCCAGGTCGCGCGCCATGCCGGACTGAACGCCGGCGCGCCCGTATTCGACCCACTTGACGGGGGAGTACACCATGCCTTCATTCTCATTGCGCCGCTACGCCGCGGTGACCGACGCCCTCGACGCACTTGGCAACGCCTTCGCTCCGCTCGGCCTGCGTCTCCTGCTGGCCTGGGAATTCTGGGAATCCGGGCTGGAAAAATACCGCGGCGAAAACTGGTTTTCCGACATTCAGCAGGCCTTTCCGTTTCCCTTCAACCTCATGCCCGTGGACGTTTCGTGGTTCCTCTCCACCTGGACCGAGCTCGCTGGCGCCATTGCGCTGGTGATCGGCCTGGGCACCCGGTTTTTCAGTCTATCGCTCATCATCCTCACCGGCGTCGCCTGGGCCAGCGTGCATGCCGGCAATGGCTACAACGTGTGCGACAACGGCTTCAAGCTGCCGCTCATGTACCTGGTGATGCTGGTTCCGCTGCTCCTCAAGGGCGCCGGAACGTTGAGCCTCGATCACCTGCTCGCCTCCCGCCTGCTCGTCAGCCGCAGCCGTTCCTGACGATACCCTCGCAGGCACTCCGTCGCTTGCGGCGCTCCATTCAGCGGCGCCGTGCATCGTCGGCTTTCAGCGCAGCGATCAGCGGACAGGCGACGGTGCCGCGCGTGCGGCCGCAATCGGCGACGAGTTGCGCCAGAACCGCCTCGATCCGCATCAGATCGCGGCGCCTCTCCCGCACGTCGGCAAGCTTGCGCTCGGCCAAGGCTTTCGCGTCCCGGCAGTGCGTGCCGTCTTCCAGGCGCAGCAGCTCGGCCACCTCGTCGAGACTGAAGCCTAGGCGCTGCGCCGCTTTGACGAACCGCACCCGCGCCACGTCGGCCGCAGCATAGCGACGGATGCCGCCAGGGGGCCTGTCCGGCTCGGCCAGCAAACCGCGGCGCTGGTAGAAGCGGATCGTTTCCACGTTCACCCCGGCGGCCTTCGCAAGGGCGCCGATCGTGAGCCCACCCGGTTCGCTTTTCATGTCGCTTGACTCCGTACCTGACTACGGCAGTAACGTTACCGCATCGTCAAGGTTTGGCAAAGGAGACATGTCATGGCAAACCCGATCAATCTCTTGACCTATCTCGGCGACAAGGCTGCGTCGCTGGGCGCGCTGGTTTCCGCCATGGGCTGCGCGACGTGCTTTCCGGCCATCGCCAGCCTGGGCGCCGCACTGGGAATGGGCTTTCTCGCGCAGTGGGAAGGCCTGTTCGTCAACACGCTGCTGCCGCTGTTCGCGTGGCTGGCGCTCGCGCTCAACGCGCTCGGCTGGTTTTCCCACCGGCAGTGGCACCGCAGCCTGCTGGGCATGCTCGGCCCGACGATCCTTCTGCTGTCGCTCTATCCATGGTTCGAATACGCGTGGAGCAGTTACGCCACCTATACCGGGATCGGCGTGATGCTCGCAGTGTCCATCCGGGACCTCGTCTCACCCGCCAACCGCCGCTGCACGGGCGGCGCGTGCGCCATCCCCAGCGAAGGAGCCGGCCATGAATGAATGCTGCGCAAGCCCCAACGATGCCATCGCGGCCGCATCCGCGTTGCACGTCGCCATCATCGGCAGTGGCGGTGCGGCCATGGCCGCGGCGCTCAAGGCCGTCGAACGCGGCGCGCGCGTCACGCTCATCGAGCGCGGCACGATCGGCGGCACCTGCGTCAACGTCGGTTGCGTGCCGTCGAAGATCCTGATCCGCGCGGCGCACATTGCCCACCTGCGGCGCGCAAGCCCTTTTGACGCGGGCCTGTCCGCCGTGCCGCCGCGTGTGAATCGCGCGGCGCTGCTCGCGCAGCAGCAGGCACGCGTCGAAGAACTGCGCCACGCCAAGTACGAAGGCATTCTGGAAGCCACGCCGGCGATCGACGTGGTCCGGGGCGAGGCCCGCTTCCGCGACGCACACAGCCTGATCGTGAAACAGGCGGATGGCAGCGAACGGGTGCTCGCCTTCGACCGCTGCCTGATCGCGGTCGGCAGAAGCCCGGCCCGCCCCCCGCTCCCCGGCCTGGCCGCCACGCCCTACTGGACATCGACCGAGGCGCTGGCCAGCGACGTCATCCCCGCACGGCTCGCGGTGCTCGGCGCGTCGGTGGTCGCGGTGGAACTCGCGCAGGCCTTCGCCCGGCTCGGCAGCCGGGTCACGCTGCTGGCGCGCAGCACGCTCCTGGCGCGCGAAGATCCGGCCGTCGGCGCGGCCATCACGCAAGCCTTTCGCAGCGAGGGCATCGAGGTCATCGAAGGCGCGCAGGTCGGCGCGGTTGCGTTCGCAAACGGCGAATTCGCGCTCTCGACAGGACACGGTGAGCTGCGCGCCGACCGGCTCCTGGTCGCCACCGGCCGCGTGCCCAACACGCATGGCCTGGCGCTGGAGGCGGCCGGGGTCGGGGTCGATGCTGAGGGCGCGATCGTCGTCGATGCCGGCATGCGCACCAGCGCACCACACATCTACGCGGCCGGCGACTGCACCGACCAGCCGCAGTTCGTCTACGTCGCGGCGGCCGCCGGCACCCGCGCGGCGATCAACATGACCGGCGGCGAAGCAGCGCTGGATCTTGCCGCCATGCCCGCCGTGGTGTTCACCGATCCGCAGGTCGCCACGGCCGGCCTCGCCGAAGCCGAGGCCCGCCGCCAGGGCATCGCAACCGACAGCCGCACGCTCAGCCTCGACAACGTCCCGCGCGCGCTGGCCAATTTCGACCCGCGCGGGTTCATCAAGCTGGTGGCCGAGGCCGGGACGGGGCGTCTGCTGGGCGTACAGGCCGTGGCGCCGGACGCAGGTGAACTGATCCAGACCGCCGCGCTGGCGATCCGCAACCGCATGACGGTCCAGGAGCTGGCCGACACGCTCTTCCCCTACCTGACGATGGTGGAGGGGCTGAAGTTATGCGCGCAGACCTTTAGCAAGGATGTGAGACAGCTTTCCTGCTGCGC
>Ga0272446_1002228_pt1 | contig 26882 bp, 25 predicted proteins | sample YNPCB0061_FD_194587 | JGI IMG/M metagenome (GOLD analysis project Ga0272446, IMG submission 194587) | Hot spring microbial mat communities from Yellowstone National Park, WY, United States - YNP-CB-006-1 | ecosystem: Environmental > Aquatic > Thermal springs > Hot (42-90C) > Sediment | place...
CTGGTGCGCGTGGTGTTTTTCCTCGTGAACGCGGTCGCGCTGTACCTGCTGCTGCGCGGGCACAACCTGCCCGGGGGCGGCTTCATCGCGGGCCTGGCCTCGGCCATTTCGCTCGTGTTGTTGAGCTTGGCGCTGGGGGTCGAGGCCATGCCGCGCGTGGTGCGGTGGGACCCCGTCCTGCTGGCGGGGGCGGGCCTGTTGCTGGCCGCGCTGACGGCGACGGCGCCGATGCTGGCCGGCCGGCCGTTCCTCGAACATTTTCACGTCCACTGGTCGGACGTGCCCCTGCTGGGCGAGGTCCACGCGGGAACGCCGCTGCTCTTCGACGCGGGCGTGTACCTGCTCGTGGTGGGGGTGACCACCAAGCTGATCTTCGTGCTGTCCACGTCCACGCGGGGACAGCGCCCGCTGGGGGCCGGCGAGGAGCGCCGTTACAGTTCCCCGCTGGAAAGCCCGATTGAAGAGGCGGCCTCCGCCCCGGAGCGCCGCCGGGAGTGACGCCATGCAACTGGAAACCGCCTTGCTGATCGGTGTGCTGTTTGGCGGCGCCACGTGGTTGGTGCTGCAACACAGCTTCGTGAAAATCCTCTACGGCTTCATCGTGCTCTCGAACGCCGCCAATCTCTTTCTCCTGAGCATGTCCGGCCCGCCGGACGGCCGCGCGGAGCCCATCGCCGGCCGGGCGGACACGCCGCTGGTGGACCCGCTGCCGCAGGCGCTGATTCTGACCGCCATCGTGATCGGCTTCGGCGTCACCGCCTACCTGGTGCTGCTGCTGTACCGGCTGTTCCTGGACCAGAAAACGACCAACGCCGCGGAGCTGTTTGCCGAACAGGACACCTCCGAGCGCACCTGATCTGCCCGCCGTGCACCTGGTCATCCTGCCCCTGTTGCTCCCGCTGTTGACGGCGGTGACGCTGCTGTTTTGGGGGCGGCCCTCGCCGGGGCGGCGCGCGCTGGCGGCGGTGTCCGCGGCGGGGCAACTGGCCGTGGCGGGCGTGTTGCTCTGGCGCACTTACGCCGACGGACCGCTGGTCTTGCCGGTGGGCAACTGGTCCGCGGCCTTCGGCATCGTGCTGGTGGCGGACCTGCTGGCGGCGGTGATGGTGGGCCTGTCCAGTTTCACCGCGCTGGCGGCGGTGTTGTATGGTTTTGCCGAGTTTCGCCCGGCGGTCGAGCATCCCTTGCGACTGACGCTCATCCAGTTGCTGGTGGCCGGCATCAACCTGGCCTTCCTGACCGGCGACCTGTTCAACCTGTTCGTGGCCTTCGAGGTGATGCTGATCGCCTCGTACGCGCTGCTCACGCTCGAGGCCGATGACTGGGACGTGAAACAGGCCTTTCCATACCTGGCGGTCAATCTGGTGGGCAGCACGCTCTTTCTCTGCGCCGCCGGGTTTGCCTACCGCCTGTTCGGGACGCTGAACTTCGCCGAGCTGGCCCGGCGCGCGGCGGCTCAAAGCGAGGACCCGCGGGTCACGGCGCTGGCGTTGCTGCTGCTGGTGGTCTTCGGGCTCAAAGCCGGGTTGTTCCCGCTCTACTACTGGCTGCCGAACAGCTACCCCATCCTGCCCGCGCCGCTGGCCGCGTTGTACTCGGGCATGTTGACGAAAGTGGGCGTGTACGTGCTGCTGCGGGTCTTCGGCACGGTGCTGCCGCATGACCTGCGCGGCGTGCACACGCTGCTGGCCTGGCTGGCGGGGGCCACGATGATCTTCGGCGTGCTGGGGGCGCTTTCGCGCAATTTCATCCGCGGCATCCTCAGCTACCACATCCTGAGCCAGATCGGGTTCATGGTGCTGGCCATCGGGTTTTTTACGGACTTCGCCTTCGCGGCCTGCATCTTCTACATCATCCACCACATCATCGTGAAGTCCTCGCTGTTCCTCATCGGCGGCACGGCGGCGCTGCTCAACCGCACCGACAACCTGGACCGCATGGGCAATCTCTGGCGGCACGCGCCCGGGCTGGGGGTGCTCTTTCTCTTGCAGGCGCTGTCCCTGGCCGGGCTGCCCCCGCTGAGCGGGTTCTGGGGCAAGTACGCCATTTTGGTGGAAGGGCTCCGGCTGGGCGAATACGGGCTCGTGGCGCTGGCCCTGGTGGCCAGCCTCCTGACCCTGGTGAGCATGTTGAAAATCTGGAACGCGGCCTTCTGGAGTGGCGCCGAGGAACGCGAGGTTCGCCTCGGCGACCGGCGCTGGGTGGGCATGAACCGCGTCACCACCGGCATGGTGCTGGTGTCCCTGGCCATCGGGCTGGGGGCCGAGGGCGTCTTCCGCGTGGCGCAACGGGCCGCCACGCAGGCGCGCGATCCCGCCGCCTACATCCGCGCCGTGCACGCGGTGGCAACGAAAGACACGGCTGAACGACCATGAAGGCGCTCGCGTTCAATCTGGTGCTGGCCACGCTCTGGTTGCTGTTGAGCAGCACCCGCACCACGGCCGACTTTTTCATCGGCTTCGCCCTCGGCTTCACCGGGCTGAGCCTCTTCAGCGCCGTGTTGGATACGGGCGATTACCCGCGGCGCGCGCTGGCCCTGGCGCGGTTCGGGTTGGGGTTTGTCCTCGAGTTCATTCGCGCCAACTTCAACGTGGCCGTCCAGGTCCTGGGCCGCTCGAACCGCGCGCTCCGACCGGATTTCCTGCGCTACGACGTCGCGGGCCTCACCCCCGGGGAAATCCTGGTCCTGAGCTACTGCATCACCCTCACCCCGGGCACCACGGTGGTGCAGATCAGCGACGACTTTCGCACTCTTACCATTCATGCCCTGGACGCCGGCGACCCCGCCGCGCTGCGCCGGGGCATTGACCTGCGCCTCAAAACTCCCTTGCTGCGCCTGACCCGATGATCCTGCTCGCCCTGCAACTCTGCTTTGCCCTGCTCACGCTGGCCGTCCTGCTGGGCCTGGTGCGCCTGGTCCGCGGGCCCACCGTGTTGGACCGCATCCTCGCCTTCGACCTCATCGCCACGAGCCTCGTGGGCATGATTGCCCTCTTGAGCGTGAAATGGCGGACGCCGCTCTACCTCGAACTGGTCCTGATTTTCTCGCTCCTGGGGTTCGTGGGCACGGTCGCCTTTGTGTTTCACCTCCACCAAACCCTGCCCGCGCGCCCGCCCGACCCGGAGGATGCCCCGGCCGGGACCGTGTCTCCCGGGCCTCCCGCGCCATGACCGAGCTGCTCGCCAGTCTCTTGCTCCTGTTCGGCGCGGCCTTTGTGCTCGTGGCCGCCATCGGCCTGGTGCGTCTGCCGGACGTGCTCTGCCGCTCCCACGCCGTGGCCAAGGCCAGCACCTTGGGCATCTTCTCGATGCTGCTGGGCCTGTGGGTCGAACTGGGCGTGGCCGCGGCCGGCCTGAAAATCCTCCTGGCCATCGCCTTTCAGGTGACCACCATCCCCGTCGCCGCGCACCTTGTCAGTCTCCTGGCCCGACAGAAAAACCTCCCGCGCTGGCGCCCGCCCCGGGTCCCCGCTCCGCCTGCTCCGGAGCCGCCGGCCTGAACGCCCGCGCGCGACGTCCGGGCGGCCTCCGGCCCGGTGCCCCGCGGTGCCGGGGTTGGCAAACGCGCCCGGTTCGGGAATCCTCGGGCCCGCATGAGCGCCCAACCCGACCCCGCCCCGCCCGAGCTGGCCGCGCTGCGCCGGGACATTGACGCCCTGGACGCGCAACTGGTGGACCTGCTGGCCCGCCGCGCCGCCAAGGTGCAGGAGGTGGTCCGCCTCAAAAAGGCCGCCGGCCTGCCCGTCTATCACCCGGCGCGCGAGGAGGACCTCATCTCGCAACGCCGCGAGCAGGCCGCCCGCGCCGGGTTGGACCCCGACCACGTCGAGGAAATCTTTCGCGGCATCCTTCGCCGCTCGCGCATGGGCCAGACGGCGCACGTGGCCAAGACCGGGGTGCGGCCCGGCGCCGCCGTGTTGATCGTGGGCGGCGGCGGCCGCATGGGGGCGTACTTCGGCCGCTGGTTCAGCGAGTCGGGTTACGCCGTGCGCGTGCTCGAGCGCGACGACTGGCCGCGCGCGGCGGACCTGTGCCGGGGCGCGGCCCTGGCGCTGGTGAGCGTACCCATCGCCGCCACGGTCGAGGTGATTCGGCGCCTGGGCCCGCACCTGCCGACGGATTGCGTGCTGGCGGACCTGACCAGCGTGAAGGCCGCGCCCGTGGCCGCCATGCTGGCGGCGCACGGCGGCCCGGTGGTGGGCCTGCACCCGCTCTTCGGCCCCACCACCGCCTCGATGGACCAACAGGTGGTGGTGGCCTCGCCGGGCCGCGACCCCGCGGCCTGCCGGTGGGTCCTGGACCAGTTGAGCGCCTGGGGCAACATCGTGCTCACGCTCGACGCCGCCGAGCATGATGCGCTCATGGACCTGGTGCAGGGCGTGCGGCACTTCGCCACGTTTGCCTTCGGCCGGTTCCTGGCCGAGCGCGGCGTGGACCTCGGGCGCACGCTCGAGTTTTCCAGCCCGATTTACCGGCTCGAGCTGGGCATGATCGGCCGGCTCTTCGCCCAGGACGCGGCCATGTACGGCCAGATCATTTGCGCCTCGCCGCAGCGGCTGGCCCTGCTGCGGGAGTACGTCGAGTCGCTCCGCCGCAGTTGCGACCTGCTCGAACGCGAGGGCCCGGCCGCTTTCGAGCGCGAGTTCGCCCGCGTGGCCGCGTGGTTCGGCCCGTTCTGCGGGCAGGCCCTGCGCGAGAGCTCCTTCCTGATCGAAAAACTGGTCGAGCGGTTCTGAGCCGCCCCGGCCGCGCGGCGCCGGGGCCGCCGCTCAGCGCCGGCGCACGTAGCCGTGGGCGCGAAACCACTCCACCGCCTCGGCCAGCGCCTGGCGGGGCGGGGTCTGCGGCAGGCCCAGCTCGCGGATCGCCTTGGCCGGGTTGAAGAACATCTTGTACCGCGCCATGCGCACGCCGGCCAGGGGCGCGCGCGGCGGGCGGCGGGTGAGACGGGACTTGCACTCATCCACGTGCGCGGCCAGCCACGCCAGCCCCCAGGGAATGCGCCAGCGCGGCGCGGGCAGGCCGGTGATTTCCGCCAGCACGGCCAGGGCCTGTTGCAGGGTCCAGTTGCCCTCGGCGTGGCCCAGGATGTAACGCTCGCCCACGCGGCCGCGCTCGGCGGCGAGGAGGTGGCCCGTGGCCACGTCGCGCACGTGCACCCAGTTCAGCCCGGTGTCCACGTAAGCGGGCAGGGCCCGGTTGAGGAAGTCCACGATCACCTGGCCGGTGGGGGTGGGCTTGACGTCGCGGGGGCCGACCGGGGCGGTGGGGTTGACGATGACCACCGGCAGCCCGCGCGCCGCCAGGTCGCGGGCGATTTGCTCGGCCAGCCACTTCGAGTGCTTGTAGGGGTTGGTCATTTCGGCCTCGGTGGCCAGGGCGGTTTCATCCGCCGGCGCCGGGTTGGCTGCGCCGGCCGGGGGCGGCCGCAACACGCCCACGGTGCTGGTGTACACGATGCGGCGGCAGCCGGCCTCCCCCGCCGCTTCGAGCACGGCGCGGGTGCCCTCCACGTTGGCCGCGTAGAGCGGCGCGTAGTCCGGCAACCAGAGGTGGTAACTGGCGGCCACGTGGAAGCACCAGTCGCAACCGCGCATCGCTTCGGCCAGCGCCGCGCGGTCTCGCAGGTTCGCGTGTACCGGCTCGAACGCCGCGCCCGCCAACCCCCGCAGGTCGCTCCCGGGCCGGACCAGCGCGCGCACCGTGTGGCCGGCGGCGTGGAGGACGTGCACCAGGTTTGCGCCGATGAACCCGGTGGCCCCGGTGACGAAACACTTCACGGGCGGGTTTATGGGCCGGGCCCGCCCGGGGGTTCAACCGCAAACCCAGTGCGTGTGGAGCTTTTGCCGCTCACAGTCCGCCCACGCTCAGCCAAAACACGTCCGTCTCGTTGATCAACAGGCCGCCCGGCGGCGCGTGCCGGCCCGAGACGGGCGCGGTCACGGGAAACGTCCGCGGCGGCAGCGTCGCGGGGTCCAGCACCAGCACGCGGAAGGGTCCGCTGAACGGGCGGGCGCGCTCGGCCACGCGCAGCTCGAGGTCCACGCGCTCGGCGTCCGGCGCCAAGATGGCGCTGCCGGCCGAGACGTCCGCGGGCAGGCCGGAGGCGGTCACCGTGAGCAGGGCGTGCGCGGTGTCCGGCCGGCGCACTTGCAGCGGGAGGACGCGGCTTTGCCCCGGCGCCAGGGGGAAGGTGTGTTCGGGCGTGGTGGCGGTGACACGCGGTTGAGGCGGCGCCAGTTCGAGTTCGTAGCCGAAGTCCGGTCCGCCCGCGTCGAAGGCATCCGCCACGGCCAGCACGTAGGCGCCGTCGGCCGGGGCCGTCCATTCGAGCGCCGTTTCCACGCCGGGCACCGATTCCGCCAGGACCGCGCCGGCGGCGTCCAGCACCCGCAGGACGGGCACGAACGCGGAGTCCGGGTTCACCGCGCGGGCGCGGAAGCGGTGGGTTTGCTCGCGGCGGGTCAGGAAGCCGAACCGGTCCTGGTCGCCGGCCGGATTGATGAAGCCGCCGAAGGTGCCGGCCAATTCGGTGGTGGGACTGAGCGTCTCCGGGTGCAACACCGGCTCGGCCGCGGGCGGGACTTCGCGAATCACCACGCGCGCCGCCGTGTCCGGCCGCGGCGCGCCCTCGAGCCAGGCGCCGGCCGGGATGAGCGCCGCCGTGCGTTCCGCGCCGCGCGTCGTGACGGTGATCCGATAGAGGATTGGCGCGTTGGCTTGGCGGGCCGGTGAAGCGGGCGTGTCCGGTACGGCTGCGGGGAGGACCTCGAGGGCGTAGGTCCCGGACGTCGCCACGAGGCACTCGAACTCCGGGTCGGCGGGCGGCGCGTTGGTGGAGCGGCCGAGCACCGCCCCGCCCGCGTCGCGCACCGTCAGGCGCACCGTGCCGGGAGAATCAAGCCGGCTCGCCACCGCCACCAGGTGCAAGGTCGCCGGGCCCGGCAGGGCCAGCGGCCAAATGTGACCCGGCGCGTCGGTCTCGAGGCGGCCTTGCAGGGTCACCGGCGGTGCGGCCGGCGCGAGGCGCGCGTCCGGCGGCGCGTTGGTGTCCGCGGTTTCGGGCCAGAGCAGCTCGGGGAATTCGCCCGCCACGAACTGGCAGGGCGCGCTGGCCCCGGCGGAGTCGAAAAAGCGGATCAAATGCGGCCCGGGCGCAGTGTTGGTGGCCAGCGTGACCTCGAAATGGCCCGGCGCCGCGGCGGCGCGAAATTGCAGGCCGGGGTCATCGCACCACACCGCCAGCGGCCAGGCGCTCAAGCGCCCGCTCAACTGCACGCGCACCGTCTCGCCCACCCGGGCCCCGGCCGGGTAAAGCCAGTCACATTCGGTCCCCGCCGCGGTCGCCACCGCCAGCACGCCGCAAGCCGTCGCCACCGCGGCCGCCCGCCGATGAGCCGCGCCACCTGCCCGCTCGCCGACGCAGCGGTCCGCCCGACCGAGCCGGGCGGGCACACGCCCCGTCGTGGTCTCAACCGATTGGCTTGCGGGAAAGCGCACGCCTTGAGTCAAGCACCCGCCCCGTGGCGTCGCAATCGCCGAAGGTTCGGCACCCGGCCCACGATAAGACTCAACGGGCTGGTTGCCGGAGCGGTGCGGAGTGGGGCGGCCCGGCGGCGCCGATTGACTCGAAAACGGGGTTGCCGAGCCGGGCAAACCCCAGGGAGCCAGGCCACCCGCCAGGAAGCCCTCGCGCAGCGGCGTCAGCGCCGCGTCCGCGCGGGGCGCGTGCGCTCTCCTGTGCAATTCCGTTTTCCGAGTTTAATCCAGCGCGGGCAGGCTGGCGGCGGCGATGGCCTGGCCGTGGCGTTTCTCGGTTTCGCCGGGCAGGTGCAGGGTGAGGCGCGCCGCCAGTTCGGGAAACTCCGCCTCGAGCACCGCTCGCGCGCCGCGCAGGAGGATTTCGCCGGCCTCGCCGCTGGTCACCCGGCCCAGCACGAGCAGGTGGCGGAAGTCGTAGAAATCCGCGAAGTGGGCCACGGTGTAGCCGAGCCAGGTGCCGATGGTTTCAAAAATCTTGCGGGCGCGGTAGTCCTCCGCCGCCAGGAGCGTCTGCACGTGCTTGAGGATTTCCGGCAGGCCGAGGCCGGGGGGCGCCTCGATGCCGGCCACGTCCAAGAGCCGCCCGACCGCTTGCTGCGAGAAATACTTCGCGCCGGTGCCGGCGTCCTGCGACCACTCGTCCACCGGGGCGTGCGGCTGGTAATCCACGGGCACGAAGGCCAGTTCGTTGAGCCAGGTGGTGATGTTGCCTTCCGGGGTGACGTAGCCGCCGGCGGTGCTGGTGCCCAGGGCCAGGCCGAGTACGGCGTTGTCGCCCAGCGCCATCGAGCCGGCCAGGGCGGTGACTTCGCCGTCGTTGACCACCTCGAAGGGCACGTTGTTCCAGGCGCGGCGGATTTCGAGAAACAGGTCCTTGACGCGGCGGTCAAACAGCTCACCAGGCACGCCGCGAAAGAGCGAGGCCACCTTCACCCGGTTGTTCACGTACACCCCCGCAGCGCTGCCGCCGATGGCGTCCACGCGCGGCAGGTGCGCCGCCGCAGTGCGCAAGGAGTCCATGATGCCGTCGAAGTGGTACTGCGGGTCGCTCTGCCGGATGGGGTCCCAGACCACTTCCTCGCTGAACACCACCCGGCCGTCCTGCACGGCGGCCACTTTTCGGTCGCTGCCGCCCAGGTCGAAGCCGATGCGGCAACCCTCGAGATGCCGGCCCAACGGGCGCGAGGTGATGCGTTCGGGGGGCAGTTCCTCCGGCCGGCACGCCTGCACGGTGAAGGGGCGTTCGTAGATGCGCGTGCCCATCATTTCCGCGTCGAACCGGCCGGTGGGGCTCTCGCGGTAATGGCGTTGGAGGGCCTCGACCAGCTCGGGCGGCCCGGCCACGTGCAGGCGCCAGCCCCCGCGCGACCAGAGCAGGAACTTCACCCAGCGTTCGAGGTAAAAGAAGTTGCCCGCCGCCTCGGGGTGGTGGGCCGGCAACACCTGCGTGGCGAAGCGGAAGACCGAGCCGTCCGCCTGTTCGAGCGCCACGGCCACCGGCACCGGCGCGCCGCTGGCTTGCACCCGCGCTTGAAAGGCGCGGTGGGTCAACACCGGCGGCCGGAACGCGGGGTCCAGGACCGGCGTGAGGCGGGGCGCCACGAGGAACAAACCACGGTTGCGCATGGCCCGGGACTTTGCGCCGGGCCGGCCCGGCGGTGAAGGCAAAAGGGGCCCGAACCGGGCAGACCCGGTGATTGCGAAGCCGGAAAAACCGCGGGAAACTCGCGCCATGCAGTCCCCATTGTTGCGCCGCGCATTGCTGGTGTGCGGCCTGGTGTTGGGCCTGTCCGGACCGGTGGCCCGGGCGCAAGGGGCGGCACCGCCGCGTCAGCTCTGGCTCTACGCCTCCCAGAATCTCTGGGTGGAGGCCAACGTCGCCGCCCTCGAGCAACTCCTGGCCCGCGCCGGGGCGGCCGGGTACACGCACGTGCTGTTGGCGGACTCGAAGTTCGCCCGGCTGGGTGACATGGACGCGCGCTATTTCGCCCACCTCGAGCGGGTCAAGCGCGCCGCGGCCGGCCACGGCCTGGAGATCGTGCCCGCTCTGTTCAACCTCGGCTACTCGAACGACCTGCTCTGGCACGACCCGAACCTGATCGAGGGGTTGCCGGTGACCAACGCCCTGTTTGTGGTGCAGGGCGGGGAAGCGCGCCTGGTGCCCGACCCGCCCGTGGCCTTTCCCGGCGGCGATTTTGAGGACTTGTCCCGCTGGAGCTGGAAGGATGACACCGTGGTGCCGGATCACGGCACCGCGCGGGTGAGCGACCCCGCCGGCCGCAACGCCCGCCTCGTGGCCCGGGTGGCGGTGCGGCCGTTCCGCCAGTACCACATCCGCGTGCGCGTCAAGACGCAGGATTTCCGGGGCACGCCCGAGGTCAAGGTGCTGGCGGACGGACGCGAGTTGAACTTCAACTCCCTCCAGGTCAAGCCCACCCAGGACTGGCAGACGCATCACGCGGTGTTCAACTCCCTGGACCATGCCGAAGTGGCGGTGTACTTCGGCTGCTGGGACGGCCGCACCGGCACGTTGTGGTGGGACGACGCCCACCTCGAGGAAGTCGGCCTGCTCAACGTGATCCGCCGCGACGGCGCGCCGCTCGAGGTGCGGACCGAGGCGGGGGAGGTCCTCGTCGAGGGCCGCGACTTCGAGCCCGTGCGCGACCCGCGCATGGGCAACCAACCCTGGAACGGCGCCTACGAAGTCTTCCACGAACCGCCGGTGCTGCGTGTGCGCCGCCCGGACGGCACCCGCCTGCGGGTCTCGTATTACCACGCGGTGACGGTCCATGACGGCCAAACGATGATCTGTCCTTCCGAGCCCCGCACCCTCGAGTTGCTCCGCGACCAGGCCCGGCGGATGCACGCTGCCTGGGGCGCGCGCGGTTACCTGATGAGCCACGACGAAATCCGCGTGCTCAACTGGTGCGCGGCCTGCCGCCGGCGCGGGTTGGACGCCGGCGCGTTGCTGGCGGAGAACGTGCGGGCCTGCATCCAAATCCTGCGCGAGGTCAACCCCGGCGGCCGCATTTACGTGTGGAGCGACATGTTCGACCCGCACCACAACGCCCGGCCGGATTACTACCTGGTGCGCGGCGACCTGCGCGGCTCCTGGGCGGGCCTGGACGCGGAGGTCATCATCGTGCCGTGGTATTTCGAGAAACGGGCCGAGAGCCTGGCGTGGTTTGCCGGGCGCGGCCACCGCCAGGTCATTGCCGCCTACTACGACGCGGCGCCCGAGCGGGTGCTGGACTGGTTGGCGGCGGCGCGGGCCCACGCCGGCATCGAGGGGGTGATGTACACCACCTGGCAGCAGCGGTACGCGGACCTGGAGCGGTTTGCGGCGCTGGTGCGCGGGGTGCGGCCCTGAGGACCCGCGCGGGGCTTAGGGCCGGAGCCTTCTTATTGCGGGAATAACGCCGCCGGAAAACTTCGCGCGAACTCGGTTCGGGACTTGTCGCCGGTCGGGGAGGCCCCCACAATCGCCCCGCGTGTTTGCCCGACAAACACGCCTTATTGTTTGCGGGCCAGCCCGTCCGGGCGCCGGTCGTGAGGCGGGCGGCGGGGGCACCGCGTGACGGACGGGGCACTTGCCGGTTGACGCCCGGAGCGCGGCCCGGCTCACTTTGGCGCGATTTGCATGTCGGACATTTTTCCGAAATGGACCAACAAGCTTCCGGCCTACCTTCTGGCGGCCGGGGCCATGATGGGCACGGCCGTGGTGGCGGGCGTGTGGTATTACTTCACCCCGAAGTACACGCGCGTGGGCTACCAGCCGCTCCAGCCGGTGAGCTTTTCCCACCACATTCACGTCGAGCAGTTGGGCATGGACTGCCGCTACTGCCACAGCGGGGTGGAAAAGTCCTACCACTCGAACATCCCGGCCAGCAGCTTGTGCCTGAACTGCCACAACCAGGTGCTCAAGGATGACCCCCGCCTGGCGCTGGTGCGCGAAAGCGCCGCCACCGGCAAACCCATCCCCTGGGTGTGGATTCACAAGACCCCCGACTTCGTCTTCTTCAACCACGCCGTGCACGTCAACCGCGGCATCTCCTGCGTCCACTGCCACGGCCAAATCAACCTCGCGGACGAGGTCCGGCACGAAAAACCCTTGAGCATGACCTTCTGCCTGGACTGCCACCGCCAGCCGGAGGCGTTCATCCGCCCGCCCGAGCAGGTCTTCAACCTCAACTGGCAGCCCGAAAGCCCGACCAAACAACTCGCCGACGGCGCCCGCCTGGTGCGGGAGTGGAAGGTCGAAAAACTCGAGAACTGCTCCGCCTGTCACCGATGAAGACCGTGCCCCCTCCCTGTCCCCACCCGGAGACCGGCCCCCGGTACTGGCGCAGTCTCGAAGAGCTGGCCGACACGCCGGCCTTCCAAGAATGGCTGGAGCGCGAATTCCCGGACGGCGCCAGTGAGTTGACCGACCCCGTCTCGCGCCGGCATTTCGTGCGGATCATGTCCGCCTCCTTCGCCCTGATGGGGCTGGGGCTGACCACCGGGTGTCGCCGGCCCGAGGAGCGCATTCTCCCCTTCACCAAGCACCCGCCCGGCTACACCCACGGCGTGCCGCAATACTTCGCCACGGCCATGCCCCTGCGCGGCCGGGCGGTGCCGCTGCTGGTCAAGTCCTACGACGGCCGGCCCATCAAGCTGGAAGGCAATCCCGACCACCCCCTCAACCGCCGCGCCGACGGCCCGGCGCACGGCCCGACCGACGCCCTCACCCAGGCGTCCTTGCTGAACCTTTACGACCCCGACCGCGCGCAGCGCTTCACCTACAAGGGCGAAAACGTCGCCCGGGAAAAGGCGCTGGACGCCCTGGCCGCGGCCGGCCGCGCCGCGGCGGCCCGTCAGGGCAAGGGCCTGGCGTGGTTGAGCGGCCGCACCAGTTCGCCCACCCAGCAGCGGCTGGTCGAAGAACTGCGTCGGCGCTTCCCCGAGGCCCGTGGATACGTGTACGAGGCCGTGGATTTCGACATCCACCGCCAGGCGGCCACGCTGTTGTTCGGGCAGCCCGTCGCGCCGCGGTTCCACTTCGAGCACGCCCGCCGCATCCTGGCCTTGGACTGCGACTTCCTCGGCACCGAAGAAGACGCCTGGCACTGGACCGGCGGCTTCGCGCGCGGGCGCCGGCCGATGTCCCCGGCCGACCCGATGAACCGGCTCTACGCGGTGGAAGCGGTGATGACCCTCACCGGCGCCAACGCCGATCACCGCCTGCGCCTGCCGGCGGGGCAGGTCTTCGCGCTCGTGGCGGCGATGTTTGCCGAGTTGATGGACCAGTCCGGCGCCACCCAAACCGTGGCCGGGGCGAGTGAATTCGCCGCCGCACTCAAAGAGCGCGCACAGGCCCTGCCCGCCGAGGCGCGGCGGTGGGCCTCGGTCTGCCTCAAAGACCTGGCGGCGCACCCGGGCGAAACCTTGGTGGTGGCCGGCCACCGGCAACCTTTGGCGGTGCACCTGCTGGCCCACGCGCTGAACTTTTACCTCGAGGGCACCGGCCGCACGGTGAGCTGGCTGCCCGCGCCCGAGCCCAAGGAAGGGTCCCTCCAGGACCTGGCTCGCGCCCTCAACGCGGGTGAGGTCGAGACGCTCCTCATCCTGGGCGGCAACCCGGTCTATGACGCCCCGGCCGACCTTGATTGGGCCGCCACGCAGCGCAAGGCCAAGACCATTTTCCGCCTCGGCTACCACGAGGACGAGACCGCCGCGCTCTGCGACTGGCACCTGCCCGAGGCGCATTACCTCGAGGCGTGGGGCGACGCGCGCACCCTCGACGGCACGCTGGTGCCGGTGCAGCCGTTGATCGAGCCGCTCTTCGGCGGCCTGACCGCCATCGAAGTGCTGGCGCGGCTGGCGGGGCACCCGGTGGTCAAGCCCTACGACCTGGTGCGCGAGACCTTCCAGGCGCTGGCCGGCGGGGACCGCTGGGAGGAAAAGTGGAAGCGTTTCCTCCACGACGGTTACCTCGCCGATTCCGCGGCCCCGGCGGTCACGCCGACCGAGGTGGCCTGGCCGGCGGCGGCGCCGGCGGTTTTGGCGCACCGCCCGCCGCCCGCGCCCTCCGGCCAGAGTTTCGAGGTGGTTTTCCTGCGCGACGCCAAGCTCGACGACGGCCGCTTCAACAACAACGGCTGGCTCCAGGAACTGCCCGACCCGGTGACCAAGCTGACCTGGGACAACGCCGTGCTGCTCAGCCCGGCCACGGCGAAGGCGCTGGGCGTGTACCGCGTGCAGGAGGGGTATCAGGGCAATCCCAAGGCCCTGAAGACCCGGGTGCCGGTGGTGCGGATCGAGCTGGACGGCCGCCGCATCGAAGCGCCGGTGTGGGTGCAACCCGGCATGGCCGACCACGTGGCCGGTCTGGTGCTCGGCTACGGACGGTTGCGCACCGGCCGGGTGGGCAAGGGCGCCGGTTACAACGCCTACGTCCTGCGCACCACGGCCGCGCCGTACATCGCGACGGGCGCCCAACTCGCCGCCGCGGGTCGGGACTACGAGCTGGCCACGACCCAGAACCACTGGGCCATGAAGGGCCGGCCGATTGTGCGCGAGGCCAACCTGGCCGAGTACGCCAAGAACCCGCGGTTCGCCCGGGCGATGGACACCCCCGAGCCCAAGAGCGGGGCCGCGCCGCTTTACCCGAACCCGCTGGACGAGCTGGCCAAACACGCGCCGCACCAGTGGGCCATGACGATTGACCTGAGCGCCTGCGTGGGCTGCGCGGCGTGCGTGCTCGCCTGCCAGAGCGAAAACAACATCCCCATCGTCGGCAAGGAGCAGGTCAGCCGCAACCGCGAGATGCACTGGATGCGGCTGGACCGCTACTACGTCGGGCCCGAGGACAACCCGCAGGTGGCCCAGCAGCCCATGCTCTGCCAGCATTGCGAGGCGGCGCCGTGCGAGAACGTCTGCCCGGTCAACGCCACCGTGCACGACCAAGAGGGCCTGAACCTGATGGTGTACAACCGCTGCGTGGGCACGCGGTATTGCTCGAACAACTGCCCGTACAAGGTCCGCCGCTTCAATTTCTTCGACTACAACCGCCGGCCGCTGGACCAGCTTTACCGCAGCCCGCTCACCTCGTTCAACGACGGGGAGTGGGAGCTCAAACGCTGGTTCAAAAACCGCGACCGCGGCAGCCGCGCCCAGGACGAGTGGGACCTGATGAAGCTGGCCCGCAACCCCGACGTGACCGTGCGGATGCGCGGGGTGATGGAAAAATGCACCTTCTGCCTCCAGCGCATCGAGCAGGCGAAGATCGCCCAAAAGGTCCGGGCCGGCGCCTCCGGGGACATCGTGGTCAAGGAGGGCGCCGTGCGCACGGCCTGCCAGCAGGTGTGCCCGGCGGAGGCGATCACCTTCGGCAACCTCAAGGACCCGAACAGCGCCGTGGCCAAAGCGCGGGCGCACGAGCGCAGTTACGTGGTGCTGGATTACCTGGCGACCAAGCCGCGGGTGACCTACCTGGCCCGCATTCGCAATCCCAATCCCGACATGCCCGATTATCACGACGCGCCGCTGAGCACGCGCGAGTTTCTCGAGCACGGCGGCCTGTTGCACGAGGCCGCGCACGCGCCCGGATCGGCCGCCCACGGCCCGGCCGGGGCCGGCCCTGAGGCCGCGAAAGGAGGGTCGCACTGATGGGCGCCGCGGTGAAAGTGGACGTGCCCGTGCCCCCGCCCGAGCTGGCCCGCCCGCCGCTGGTGGCCAACCAACGGCCGCTGGGCTGGATTTCCGACGCCGTGGCGCGGATTTCCGAGATCAAGACCCCGACCTGGTGGTGGCTCGCCTTCGGGATCAGCTTCACCATGATGCTGGTCTGCTTCGCGATGATCGCCTACCTCATGTCCACGGGCGTGGGCGTGTGGGGCTTGGGGCATCCGGTGATGTGGGGCTGGGCCATCGTGAACTTCGTGTGGTGGATCGGTATCGGCCACGCCGGCACGCTCATCTCGGCCATCTTGTTCCTGCTGCGCCAGCGCTGGCGCACGGCGGTGAACCGGGCGGCGGAGGCGATGACCATCTTCGCCGTGATGTGCGCGGGTATCTTCCCGGTCATCCACGTCGGGCGCATTTGGCTGGCGTGGTGGCTCTTTCCGCTGCCCAACGCCAACAGCATCTGGCCGCAGTTCCGTTCGCCCCTGATGTGGGACGTGTTCGCGGTCTCGACCTACTTCACCGTGTCGGTCCTGTTCTGGTACATGGGCCTGATCCCCGACCTGGCGGTGTACCGTGACCGGGCCCGGACGAAGCTGCGGAAGTTCTTCTACGGCCTGTTCGCGCTGGGCTGGACCGGGTCCAACCGCCACTGGAGCAACTACGAGAAGGCCTACCTGATCCTGGCCGGCCTGAGCACGCCGCTGGTGCTCTCGGTGCACTCGATCGTGTCGCTGGACTTCGCGGTGTCCCAGCTCCCCGGCTGGCACACCACGATCTTCCCGCCGTACTTCGTGGCCGGCGCCATCTTCTCCGGCTTCGGCATGGTGCTGACGCTCCTGATCCCGATCCGCAAGCTCTGCGGTCTGGAGGACATCATCACCGTGCGGCACGTGGACCTGATGTGCAAGGTGACGCTGGCGACCGGCTCGATCGTGGGTTACGCCTACGGCATGGAGATGTTCATCGCCTGGTACAGCGGCAATCCGTACGAGCGGTTTGCCTTTTGGAACCGGGCCTTCGGGCCGTACTGGTGGGCGTACTGGATCATGATCCTGTGCAACGTCGCGCTCCCGCAATTGTTCTGGTTCCGCAAGGTGCGGCAGAACTTGGTGCTGGTCTGGGTGCTCTCCGTGCTGGTGAACGTGGGGATGTGGTTTGAGCGCTTCGTGATCGTGGTCACCACCCTGGCGCGGGAGTTCCTGCCGGCCAACTGGGGGTACTACACGCCCACCTGGGTGGACATCTGCACCTACCTGGGCACCTTCGGCCTGTTCTTCACCTTTTTCCTGCTGTTCATGCGCTTCCTGCCGGTGATCGCCATCGCGGAGGTCAAGGGCGTCACGCCCCAGGCCGACCCGCATCACCCGCTGGGGGGCGCCAAGGAAGGAGGACACCACGGATGAGCGAGTCCGGCGCCAATGTTTACGGCTTGATCGCCGAGTTCGACACCCCGGCGGCCACGATGCGCGCCGCCGAGCGGCTGCGCGACCTGGGTTTCCAACGCTGGGACGTGTTTTCGCCCTACCCGATCCACGGCATGGACCAGGCGATGGGACTCAAGAACTCGAAGGTGGGCTGGTTTTCCTTCCTCGGCGGAGTCACCGGCTACACCTTGGGCATGGTCATGATCTGGTGGATGAACGCCGTGGACTACCCGATCGTGGTGGGCGGCAAACCGTTCTTCAGCCCTTTCTCGGCCTTCCCGCCCTCGTATGAACTGACCATCCTGCTGGGGGCCTTCGGGGCGTTGTTCGGCATGCTCTTTCTCAACCGCCTGCCCCGCCTGCACCACCCGCTGCTCAAGCACCGGCGCTTCGCGCTGGCCAGCCACGACCGCTTTTTCATCGTGATCGAAACCGCCGACCCGCAGTACCGGCCGGACGCCACCCGCCAGCTCTTGGAATCGCTGGGCAGCGTGCGCGTGGAAACCGTGGAGGAGTAACGATGCGCTATTTTCTGGCCGCCTTCGTTCTGTTGTGCCTGGTGGTGGTGAGCGTCGCCGGCTTCCGCGGCGGAATGTCGCGCCGGCCGCCGATCGAGCTGTTTTCGGACATGGACCGCCAGCCCAAGCTGCGCCCGCAGTCGGCGAACGAGTTTTTCCCCGACCGCTTCAGTTCGCGGCCGCACCCGGCGCACACCGTGCCCCGCGCCGCACCGCTCGCGGTGGGCGATACGACGGTGTATCCCTTCGAGGACCATCCGGTGTTCACCGGGATGGTGCCCGGCACGCCGCCGGGCGCCACCAACTTCGTCGAGGTCAATCCGCTGCCCATCACCGCCGAACTGCTGGCGCGGGGGCGGCAGGTCTTCAACATCCACTGCCAGCTTTGTCACGGCGCGGCCGGCGACGGCAAGGGCGTCACCACCAAGTACGGCATGGTGGTGATCGCCAATCTCCACGACCCGCGCATCGTGCAGCAGACCGACGGCGAGATTTTCAACACCATCACCCACGGCAAAAACCTGATGCAGGGCTACGCCGCCACGATCGAGCCGCGCGACCGCTGGGCCGTGATCAGCTACGTGCGCGCCCTCCAGCTCAGCCACCTGGCCCGCGCCGAGGAAGTCCCGGCGGACCAGCAGGCCGCCCTGAGGAAATAACCCATGAGTGCCGCCCACGCTTCCGCTTCCCCCGCTCCCCCGCCGTTGGACCTGAGCCGCTGGCGCAACCTGCCGAACGTGCTCATCGCCGCCGGCGCGGCCGGAGCGCTCTTGGGACTGCTCCTGCGGCCGGTGCAGTTCGGGTACTCCTGGCTGGTGGCCTTCATGTTTTTCCTGAGCCTGGGCCTGGGGGCGCTTTTCCTGGTGATGGTGCACCACCTGTTCGACGCCGGGTGGTCCGTGCCGCACCGCCGCTTCTGCGAGCACCTGGCCAACCTGGTGTTTCCCTGGCTCCTGGTGTTTTTCCTGCCCATTGCGTTGCTGGCCCCGCGGCTCTACGGCTGGATGCAGGTGGCGGACCCGCACACGGACCACGCCCTGCACGCCAAGCTGCCGCTCTTCACCAAGCCCGGCTTCTACCTGGTGGCCGCGCTTTGCTTTGCCATTTGGACCTGGCTGGCGCGCGGCCTGCGGGCGGCCTCGCTGGCCCAGGACCTGGACGGCGCCGCGCGGCACACCTACCGGATGCGCCGGTTGGCGGCGGGCGGGATTTTCCTGTTCGCCATCACCCTGACCCTGGCGGCCATCCTGTGGATGAAAGGGCTGATGTACGAGTGGTTCTCGACGATGTACGGCGTGTACTACTTCGCCGGCAGCGTGTGGATGACCCTGGGCACGGTGTATTTCATCACGATGGTGCTGGCGCGCAACGGCACGCTCACCGCGGTGCTGCACGAGCACCAGTTCTACTTCCTGGGCTCGCTGATGTTCGCCTTCACGGTCTTCTACGCCTACATCCACTTCTCGCAGTACTTCATCATCTGGAACGCCAACCTGCCCGAGGAAACCTTCTGGTACGTCCTCCGGGAAAAGGGCACCTGGTGGTACGTCGGGCTGGCGTTGATCTTCGGCCATTTCTTCCTCCCTTTCCTGGCCATGCTGCGGATTGACCTCAAGCTGAGCTTTGCCTGGATGACTCCGATCTGCGCCTGGACCTGGGTCATGCACTACGTGGACATGGCCTTCAACGTCCATCCCACCCTGCACCCGGACGGCTACCCCTTCCAATGGGCCTGGCTGGACCTGGCCTGTGCCGCGTTGATGGGCGGGCTGCTCGCCAAGGCGTTCCTCAGGGACTTCGCCGCGCATCCGCCCTTCCCGCTCAAGGACCCCCGCCTGCACGAGGCCATGGGGATCATCCTGGTGCATCCCTCGCCGATTTCCGGCGGCGACCTGGATGAAGTGGACGAGCTGAACCATGCGCCGGAAACCAACGGAGGTGGCCGATGAAACTCTGGGAACGCTGCTGCGGCGGCTGGGACGCCGCCAAGGCCGGGGCCTGGTTCGTGGGCACGGCCGGCACGCTCTTGCTGGTGGGCGGCCTGGCGTGGTGGGTCTTCCAACGCACGCAACCGCCCGGGGTGGACACCGCCCGCGCCGCGCTGCGCTACAGCAACCTCGCCGAAATCCGCGCCGCCGCGCACACCGCCTTGACCACCGCCGAGCCCATTGACAAGGCCAAGGGCATTTACCGCATCCCCATCACCAACGCGATGGAGCTCCTGCTCCGCCTCTGGCAAGACCCCGCCGCCGGCCGGGCCGACCTGCTCCAGCGCCTGGAAAAGGCCACCGCCAAGCCGCCTGAAAAACCCAGTGAGTACGAGTAAGCCGCCCGCACTCGCGCCCGCCGTGCCCGGTTCCGCCCGATGAGTGTCCCGGAAGCCAACCCCGTTCCCGCGTCCGCCCCCAGTGCGGTCCCGACCCGCGCCCCGCTCGAGGCGATTGACCGGTCGTGCCGTTGGCCGGTGCTGGTGCTGGTGCTTCTGGCGGCGGGTTGGCTGGTCACCGGCGGCCTGCTGGCCGTGTTGGCCGCGGTGAAACTTCACGCGCCGGGGCTCCTGGCCCAGCACGCCTGGCTTACCTACGGCCGCGTGCAACCGGCCGCGTGGAACGCGCTGGTGTTCGGCTTCGCTTCCCTCGCCGGGCTGGCCCTGGCGCTGTGGATGACCGCCCGCCTCAGTGGCGCGCCCTTGCGCGGGGGCGGTTTCATCATCTTGGGCGCGCTGGTGTGGCACTTGGGGTTGAAACTCGGCCTGCTCGGCATCCTGGCGGGCGAGTCCGCCGGTCTGGAGGGGCTGGAACTGCCGCCGTACGCTTCGCCCCTGCTCCTGCTCGGGTACCTGCTCATGGCCCCGTGGGCGTTGCTGACCTTCGCCCGGCGGGTCGAACCGGAGGCGTACGTGGCGCAGTGGCATCTGCTGGCCGCCCTGCTGGTGTTTCCCTGGGTGTTCGCCACGGCGCACCTGGCCGTCGTTTTCCTGCCGTTGCGGGGCGTGCTCCAGGCGGCGGCGCAGGCGTGGTACCTCCAAAACCTGCAACTGCTCTGGCTGGGTTTTCTGGGGCTGGCAGCGGTGTTCTACTTCGTGCCCAAGCTCACCGGCGCGGCCCTGCCCAGCCGCAGCCTGGCATTGTTCGGGTTCTGGACGTTGCTGGGCTTCGGCAGCTTGGCGGGCATGACCCGGTACGCCGGGGGACCGTTCCCGGCCTGGATGACCAGCGTGGCTGCGCCGGCGGGGGTGCTCACTCTCTTTGGGGTGTACGCGGTGGCGGTGAACGTGGGCGGGGCGTTGGGCGGCCAGGGGGCCCGGTTGCGCGAAAGCGTGGTGCTGCGGTTCGCCGTGCTGGCCTGGATGGTTTTCCTGGTGGTCGGAGTGGTCGGCGCGGTCAATTCGCTCATCGCGGTGCGGCGGCTGACCCAGTTCACTTTGATCACGCCGGGACTGGACCAACTGACCCTGCTGGGCGTCTGCGGTCTCGCCTTGCTGGGCGCGCTTTATTTCATGGTGCCGCGGCTGTTGGGCCTGCCCTGGCCGGCGCCGGCGCTGGCGCGGGCGCATTTCTACCTCGCCGCGGCGGCCGTGCTCGTGTTGGGCGGAGCGTTTCTGGTCGGCGGCCTGGTGCACGGCGCGGCGTTGAATGACCCGGAGACCGGCTTCATCCAGGTGGTGAAGCGTTACCTGCCGTTCGCCTCGACCGGCACCCTGGCGCATCTGCTGTGGCTGGCGGGGGCGGTGCTTTTTGCGCTCAACCTGCTCCTGGCGCTGGTGCGGTACTTCCGCCAGGCCGCGCAACCGGTGCTGGCGGCGTGGACCGCGGCAGCGCCGGCCGTGGCGGCGCAACCGGCGGAGGTGAAGCCATGAAGCACGGGCCGCTGCTCTTTCTGGGCGTGCTCAGCACGGTGCTGGCCTCGTGGCTGATCGGCGTCGTGGCGCCGCATTTTCAAATCGGCAGCGAGGAACCGATCCTCCTCGAAGACCTCGGCGTGAACTACCCCGTGGACCGGCCCGGCGAGGCCAAGCAGGGCGCCGAGGTCTATCGCGCCCAGGGCTGCCACTACTGCCACACCCGGCAGGTCCGCCAGGAACCCTTGATTGCCGACCTGACCGTGACCGACCTCGGCACCAACGCGGTCGAGGCGCGCGCGGTGGTCGCCTCGCTGCGTCGCGACCTGGCGGGCGTGGACGGCAGCCGCCTGCCCGCGGAACTGCCCCGGCCGTTGCTCGCAGGCGTGCCGTACGCCGCGGCGGAGGCCGCGTTGCGCCGCCTCACCAACGCCGGCGCCCGGGTCGAGTTGAAACTGGCCAACCTCGGGGCCGACATCGCCCGCGGTTGGGGTCCGCGCCGAACCGTGGCGCGCGATTACCTGCGCGACCGCCCGGTGTTGCTCGGCCAGGTGCGCTACGGGCCGGACCTGGCCAACCTCGGCGCGCGGCAGACCAACGCCATGCGGCTCTTGCTCAAGCTCTACAATCCGCGTCTGGAAATGCCCGGCTCGACCATGCCGCGGTACCCGTACCTGTTTGAAGAGCGCCGGCTCCGGCCGGGGCAGGCGCCCTCGCCGGAGGCGTTGAGCGGTTTGGGCTTTGTGCCGCCGCCGGGGGTTGAAGTGGTGCCCAAACCGGAAGCGCAGCAACTGGTGGCCTATCTCCTGAGCCTCCGGGCCGACACGCTCTTTTACGAAACCTTCGTGCCGCGCCCGTCCGCCGCGGCGGCCCCGGCGGGCGTTGCCACCAACACGCCGGCGGTCCCGTCGGCCGGCGCCGCCGCTTCGCCGCCCCAGCCATGACGCCGGAGTCTCCCACCCCTGCGCCCCGTGACCTGCCGTCCGCTGGCGGGGTCAACGACCTGGTCCCGGGCCCCGAGCCGGCCGAGCCGAGGGTCGCCACGCACTTCTACACGCCCACGTGGCTGGTGGCGGTCTTCGGTGTGTTCCTGTTCTGGGGCACGATGTACGTGGACCGCCACGGCGGCGGCTTTCATCCGATGGTTTTCACCCCGGGGGAAATGCTTGCCGACGTCGAGGCGCGCGTGCCGCGCTCGGAGGCCGACGCCCTGCTGGCCCGGGGCCGCACGGTGTACAATGGTTACTGTTCCGCCTGCCATCAGCCCAACGGCCGCGGCCTGCCGGGGCAGTTCCCGCCCCTGGCCGGTTCGGACTGGGTGCTCACCGAGGGCCCCAACCGCATGATCCGCATCGTGCTCGACGGCTTGCAGGGCCCCATCACTGTCAACGGGGTCGAGTTCAACAACGTGATGCTGCCCTGGCGCGACCAGCTCTCGAATGAGGACATCGCCGCGGTGATTTCGTTCGTGCGCGGCAACAAGGACTGGGGCAACAACGCCGGTCCGGCCACGCCCGCCCAGGTCAAGGCCATTCGCGAAGCGACCGCCTCCCGCGGGCGAAACTGGACCGCCGCCGAGTTGCTGGCCGTGCCGGTCAAGGACTGACGCCCTGCCGGGCCAACCACGCGGGTGGTTCGGCGGCCGGGGTTACGTTCGCCGGGAGCTCTCGCAAGTCACGGGTGTGGTGGGTTCCGGCGCTGCGGCTGCTTCGGACGGCGCAGGGGCCGGGCTGTGCGGAGATTCGGCGGGCGCGGTAAGCGGGTTGGCGGATGCCGGCGTGCTCGACGCGTTGGGTTGGTTGACGTCACGGCGCAGCAGCCAAGCGCGGAGCCGTTGCCATTTTCGCCACAAGGTGACCCGCAGCGCCCGGGTGGTCCGGCGGGCCTTGCGTTTGTTCACCATGCCGCGGGCGCGGCGCAGCCAGCGCCGGGCCCAGACAAATTCCGTGGCCAGTATGGCCAGGCCCACCGGAATGACCAGAATGGCCGGGCCGGGCAACACCAGCAGAGCCAGGCCGAAGACCAAAACGGTCCCGCCCACGACGGCCACGACGATTTTCTTGAACGGCATGTCGAGTTGGACCTGCGCCGGGTGCGGACGTTGAAAACGGGCCACTGCCGCGCGCCGCATCGGAGTCGGCGGGACAGCGCGGTCCGCGTCACCGGGGACCGGCCCGCGAGGTCACTGCGTCGGGACGGCTTTCACCTGGCCGGTGGCGGGGTTGTAGTCGAGTTTGAGCCCGGCGGGCAACTTCGGCAGCGCGGCAAGGTAGCCTTCCTTGACCAGTTCCTCGAGCGTCGCGGGGTTGCGTCCTTCACCGGCCTGGAATTGCCGCAGGGCCTGCTGCACCTGCACCAGGTCCACGACCTTGGCCGCGGTCTTCTGCGCCTGGCCCACGGCGCCCACGTAATCCACTGGTGCGGTGAGGGGATTGCCACTGGCGGCGTTGGTGGCCGGCGCGGGCGTTTCCTTCGGCTTGCCGCCGCACCCCACGCTCAGGACCACGGCCAGCAGCCCCGTGCTCCACAACATTTTCATGCCCCCAACATACGCCGGCCACTCCGGCTGCCAAGCGGGCGCATTTCAGTTTTTGAGCGCCGACGCCAGAAAGCCCCACCCACAGCCGTTCTTCCTCCATACTGCCGCGGCCCGGACTGGCGAAAAGCCCGGGAATGTTGCGGGTGGTTCAAAAACTGAAATGCACCCCTGCCAAGCCCCGCGGCACCGGCCTCCGCACTTCCGGCTTGCCAAAACGGCGGCCGGGCGTCGCCATGTGCCGGACATGCAAACCCCTGCGTTTCACCCCATGAAAACTGCCCGTCATCTCCTGGTCCTGGCTGCGCTGACTTCCCTGGCGGCATGGCCCGTGTCGGCCGCCGACAACGTGCCTCCGCCCGGCTTCACCGCGCTGTTCAACGGCCGGGACTTCACCGGCTGGAAGGTGCCCGCCGGCGACCACGGCCACTGGAAGGTCGTGGACGGCGTCATTGACTACGACGCCGAGAGCGAGGCGCCCGGCGACAAATCGCTCTGGAGCGAGCGCGAGTTCGGCGACTTCGAGTTGCGCGTGGACTGGCGCATCAAGGCCACCCCCTACGTGAATCCGAACGTCCCCTACATCCTGCCCGACGGCACCCACGCCCGGGACATCACCGGCAAGGAACACCGCTTCGCGCTGCCGGACTCGGACTCGGGCATCTTCTTGCGCGGCGAAGGGCGCTTCCAGGTGAACATCTGGTGCTGGCCCATTGGCTCGGGCGAGATGTACGGCGTGCGCACCGACCCGAAGACCTCGCCCGAACTGCGCGCCGCCGTCACCCCGCGCCACCAGGCCGACAAGCCGGTGGGCGAGTGGAACCGCTTCGAGATCACCGTGCGCGGCAAGACCGTGACCGTGGTGCTCAACGGCGTGACCGTGATCCCCGGCGCCACCATCCCCGACCTGCCCCCGCGCGGGCGCCTCGCCTTCCAGCACCACGGCGGCAAGGATCGCAACGGAAACTGGAACAGCCCGCCCAGCCTGGTGCAGTTCAAGAACGTCTTCATCCGCGAGCTGAACTGAGGCGCGCGGTTCCGTCGCTGGTGGCCGCCGGCAGCGCGTGAACCGGCCGGCGGCCGCCCAAAACACGGCTTGCCAGCCCGGAGTGCGCCGGGCAAGTTGACCGGCCCGAATATGGCACACGTCAAGTTGCACATCCCCGGTCCGGTCGAGGTCAGCGAAAAGACCTTCCGCGCGTTCTGCCAGCCCATGATTGGGCACCGCGGACAGGGCTTCAAAGACCTCTACGCCCGCATCCAGCCCCGGCTCCAGGCCCTGTTGTCCACCAAACAACTGGTCTTCCTGTCCACCTCCTCGGCCTGGGGGGTCATGGAGGGCGCGTTGCGGAACCTTTGCGCCAAAAAGGTCCTCAACTGCATGTGCGGCGCGTTCTCGGACAAGTGGTACGACGTGGCCAAACGCTGCGGCAAGGACGCCGAGCCGCTGCAAGTGCCCTGGGGCTCGCCCATCCGGGCCGAGGCCGTGGACGCCAAGCTCGCCACCGGGCAGTTCGACGCCCTGACCTTCATCCACAACGAAACCTCTACCGGCGTCATGTCGCCCCTGGCCGAGGTGGCCGCGCTCAAGGCCAAGTACCCCGACGTGATGTTCATCGTGGACTGCGTCAGCTCGCTCACCGCCGTGCCGGTCGAGTTCGACAAGCTGGGCGTGGACGTGGTGCTGGCCGGCACCCAGAAAGCCCTGGCCCTGCCGCCGGGCATGAGCCTGTTCGTCTGCTCGCCCGCTGCCCTGGCCCGGGCCGCCACCCTCCGGGACCGCGGGTACTACTTCGACTTCCTCGAGTTCCAGAAAAACGCCGAGCAACACATGACGCCCAGCACGCCGAGCATCGCCCACGTGTACGCGCTCGAGTCCAAGCTCGAAGACATCTTCACCGAGGGGCTCGAGGCCCGCTACGCCCGGCACGCCCGGCTGGCCCGCATGACCCGCGACTGGGCCGCGCGCCACGGCTTCACCCTCTTCCCCGAGCCCGGCTTCGAGTCGCACACCCTGACCTGCGTGAACAACGGCGCCAAACCCGGCGGCCGGGTCATTAACGTGCCCGAGTTCCAGAAGCGCGTGAAGGACCGCGGCTTCCTCATTGACGGCGGCTACGGCAAGATCAAGGGCACCACCTTCCGCATCTCGAACATGGGCGACGAAACCGAGGCCACGATGAACGCCCTCTTCGCGGCCATGGACGACGCCCTGCAGGGGCTTTGAACCGTGCCCGCGCGCGCGCCTGTTCGCTTCGGCTGGCCGGCCCTGCTGGCCCTGGGCGCCGCGGCCGCGCGCGCGATGATCTTCCTGGGCACGGACGACCCGGCCCACAACACCACCCCGCCCGCGGGCGAACTGGCCGAGAGCGGCTGGCAATGGCAGGGCAACTGGCGCGGCTTCGCCGGCACGCCCGTCGCCCCGCAATGGTTCCTCACCGCCCGCCACCTGGGCGGCAGCGTGGGCGAGGAATTCCACTTCGCCGGCCGCGCCTGGCGCACCATCGCGCGCTTTTACGACGACGACAGTGACCTGGCCCTGTGGCAGGTCTGCGGCGAATTCCCCGCCTACGCGCCCTTGTACGGCGACACCAATGAAGTGGGGCAGCCGTGCGTGCTCTTCGGCCGCGGCCGCGCGCGCGGCGCGCCGGTGGTGGTCACCAACGAACTGGGCGAAACCCAACTGCGCGGCTGGCTCTGGGGCGGCGGCGCCGGCACGCTGCGCTGGGGCGTGAACCACATCGCCGCCCTGGCCAACTACGGCGGCCACCCGGAAAACGCCCTCGCCGGCACGTTCGACGCCGCGGGCGAGCCCGACGAAGCCATGCTCACCGGCGGCGACTCCGGCGGCGGCGTCTTCATCCGGCGCGACGGTCGCTGGGAGCTGGCCGGCATTGCCCTGGCCGTGGACGGGCCCTTCCGTTTCAGCGCGGACGGCGAAGACATTTACGCCGCGCTGTTCGACAAGACCGGGCTCTTTGAAAGAGGCGATTCCGGCTGGGCGCTGGTGGAGGCCACGGAAGCCCCCCAGCCCGCCGCCTGGTACGCCTCGCGCATCGCCGCCCGCCGCGACTGGATTGAAACGATCATCGCCACCCATTCCAATCCGGCCGACCCGCCCGAACTCCAGATGGCCGCGGACGTGGCCGGCCCGTACACCAACGTCGTCGCCGTGGTGGACCCCGACGCGCAGACCTTGCGGGTGCCCGCGCCGGACGGCCCGGCCTTTTTCCGCTTGAGCGCCTGCCGGCCCACGCGCGTGCGCGGCATCACGCGCGAAGGCGGTGACCTGGTGATTCGGTACGAGTGACCGGGCAAGGGGCGGGGTGAGGAGTGAGGAGCGAGAAGATGCG
>Ga0272446_1002229_pt1 | contig 26875 bp, 23 predicted proteins | sample YNPCB0061_FD_194587 | JGI IMG/M metagenome (GOLD analysis project Ga0272446, IMG submission 194587) | Hot spring microbial mat communities from Yellowstone National Park, WY, United States - YNP-CB-006-1 | ecosystem: Environmental > Aquatic > Thermal springs > Hot (42-90C) > Sediment | place...
GACCCTTTCGTGGTGATTCCGGCCACCCGCCCGCCCTTGAGCCAAACGCTCCAACCGGATCGGCCCGGTAGCTTAGAACAGCAGCGCCGTTACGTCTCTGAAGCGGACATGAAGGCGCTCTGGAAGCAGATCGGCGAATTACAAGAGGAGGTCGCACGGGGGGTGAGGGCTACCCGCACCCACACCGATACCTACCAACAGGACTTGTTGTACGCCACGCGCCTGTTGTTCCGTTCAGAGACGAACTACGAAGAAGTTCGGCAGATCATCTTCAACATTCGAGCGGAACTCAACCGCGAAAAGCGCATCGCGGCGGATATTGCCCGCTACCGGGCCTTGCTGGTCATGTACCACATCTTCTGGATTGTCGTGACCGTACTGGGTATCAGCCTCGACGACGAGTTCCGCGCCCTGATTCCCCCGACGGTGTCGATCATGCAATTGGCGTGGATTCCGATCTTGGCGGGCGTGTTCGGGGCATTACTCAATGGCCTGATCGCCCTCCATGAACATTGCACTGTCCGCCGTGACTTCGACGCCGATCACGTGGCATGGTATCTCACCAACCCGATCTTGGGCGGCATGTTGGGGTTGGTGGTCTTCGTCTTCTTTGTGGTGACCGGGTCTACCCTGACCAATGACCTGCTCACCACGCCCCAAACCCGAATTGACCAAACCAGCCCTATGGTGATCTGGTTGTTGGCGTTCATCGTCGGTTGGCAGCAAAACATCATTATTCAATTGCTGAACCGGTTCTTGCGCTCGTTCTTGCCGCCGACGCAGCCTCCCACGCCCAGCCCGTCGGCCAATTCACAACCGGCGACGCCCCCCGCTGCCCCGACCCCACCTCCGTCAACGGGAGCGGGTTAAGCGCCTGATCAGGGCATCCCATAACACCCATAGCCCCAACGCTGCGAACAGGGTTGGGGCTAAACATCCAAAATAGAAACACCCTACGATCCGCCGCCGACTCATGTCAGGCCTTGCGCCTCCGGTAGCGTGCGTGTAGGGCCGCTGCCTCTGTGAAGTAGCTTTCTAATTGGGCCATGACGCTCGGCCATGCGCACGATTCGGCGTAGCGGCGAGCCGCTGCACCCATCGCCGCCCGCCGATCCGCATCACAAAGCCGAAGCGCCGCCGCACAAAAGGCGGCCCCATCGTCCACCGGGCAAACGAAGCCGCTCACACCGTCCGCCACGTAGGCGGCGGGGCCGCCCCGCGCCGTCACGATGGCGGGCAAGCCAGAGGCCATCGCCTCCAAGACCACTTGGCCGAAGGTCTCTTCTGGGCCGGGAAAGGCGAATACATCCCCCGCCGCATACGCATCGGCCAGATCGTCGCCATACAGTGGCCCAGTGAAGTGTGCCGACCCGCCGTCGGCACATAAGGCGCGTTCGGCCTGTGTTCGGTAGTGCCCGTCCCCGATCAGGGTCAAGGCAAGGGCCGGATGACGGGCGATCTGGTGGAGCGTTTCGAGGTGCTTTTCTTTGGAAAGCCGCCCAACGTACAGTACTAGCAACCGATCTGCGCTGCGTCCGGCCAACAACCGCTCCCGCCATGCTGGACGCCGCCGCGCCGGGCTGAACCGCCGCGTATCGACGCCGCGCCCCCACAGCCGCAAACGCCGGAATCCCCACGCTTGCAACTCCACCCGTGTGTTGGGCGTCGGGGCGAGGGTGAGCGTACACCCATTGTGAATGAACCGCAAAATATCGATGAACAGCCGCCGAACATGTGGCGCGTTGTAGCTATTGGTGTAGCCGGGCAGGTCGGTTTGGTAGTTGGCGAGGACGGGGATGCCGAGCAACCCGCCCCCAATCAGGCCGATGGCGCCCAGACTGAACGGGCTGAACAGGTGGATCAGGTCGGGGCGGAAGCGGCGCAGAGGAATCAGGGCGGGTGGGTAGGGCGGGGCCACGCGTGTCTCTGGGTTGGGCGGGAAGGGGAACGACGGAATGGCGACTACACGGCTTTCCCCCACGTGGGAAAGGGTCGGATGCGGGGCAAAGATTAGGACTTGGCGGCCCGTTTGCTGTAAATGCTGCACCGTGAGTAAGGCCGTCCGCGTTACGCCGTCAATTTTGGGGAGAAACGCCTCCGTGAAGAGCGCTACCCGCCGCACCGCCGGACTAACCCCGCTCAGATCGGGGATTGGGTCGGCAATAGCGGCCCCCTCTGCCGCGATCAGCGCCTGTAACCAGTCGGCGGCGGCCTTTCCCCCCCCGCTCGCGGGGGAAAGGGGGTGAGGTTCATGGTCATTCAGCATCAGCAATGGCATAATTCAGGATAGGATTCGGTATAGGGACTCGCTAGGCCAAATGGAATATCACGAGCAATGAGCGTCAAGACCCCGCCCACCCACACCCAAATCTTACAAACCGCCGCCGATCTCGCGCAACTATTCGCTGCCCGCGCCGCCCAACACGATGCTGCCGGAACCTTCCCGCACGAAAACTACACCGATCTGCGGGCGGCGGGCTACCACAAGCTAACCGTTCCGCTCGAATATGGCGGGTGGGGAGCAGGCCTGTACGATGCCGTCCGCGCCCAAGAGACACTAGCGATGGGCGATGGGAGCACCGCCCTCGCCATTGGGATGCACATCCAGACTGTGGGCGGGATCGGCGGTGGGCGCGGGTGGCCGCCCGCGTTGGCCCGACGCCTCTTCACCGAGATTACCGAGCGCGGGGCGCTGGTCAATTCCTGCGCGACGGAGCCAGAGTTAGGTAGCCCCAGTCATGGCGGATTGCCCGCCACAACCGCCGTTCAGGGCGGCGCTGAATGGGTGATCAACGGCGTGAAAACGTTTGCGAGCCTCTCCCCCGAACTGGACTACTTTATCATTCCAGCCCGTGTGGAGACGCCTGAAGGCCCCACCATTGCTCGGTTTTTGGTGCACAAGCAACCGGCGCTCACCGTCCGTCCGGCGTGGGACTCGATGGGGATGCGCGGGACGGGCAGCCATGACCTAATTTTGACCGATGTCCGCGTGCCGAACGATGCCCTGATCGTGATGGCCCCCAGCGGCGGCCCTGATCCGGCTAAAACCATGCACAATGCGTGGTTCGTCCTGACCTTTTCAGCGGTCTATTTGGGGATCGGGCAAGCGGCGATCCGTGCAGCGGCCCAATTTGCCCATCAGCGCGTACCGACTGGGCTGGGCAAGCCCATCGCCACGCTGGAGAGCGTTCAGCGGCGGTTAGGGGAAGGGGAATTGGCCCTCCAAGCCGCCCGCGCCGTCCTCTACCACGCTGCTGAGCAGTGGGATGCGCATCCCGATCAGCGTGCGGCGCTCAACGAGGCCCTGATCGTGGCGAAGGTGGCGGCTACCAATGCCGCAAAGCAGGCTGTAGACCATGCCATGCGGGCCGTCGGTGGCAGCAGCATGACCCACGACCTCCCGCTCGAGCGCTACTATCGGGATGTGCAGGCCGGGTTATTCCACCCGCCGAGCGATGATAAAGCCTTTCTGGAACTGGGGCGGGCCGTGCTTGGCCGCTACACCTGACACAGGCAAGCCGGCAACAGAAACGGGGGCCATGTGGCCCCCGCAAAATTCTCGATCTTGGCTTTGGTCAGGCAGACACCGCCTCTAGGACGCCGTAGCCGCCCTCCTTGCGGCGGTAAACCACGCTTACGGCCCGCGCCCCAACATTGTAGAACAGGAAGAAATCATGGCCGAGCAGCTCCATTTGCTCGATGGCTTCTTCTTCGCTCATCGGGCGCATTTCAATTTGCTTGCGCCGTAAAATGTCGGCGGCCGGATAGTCTTCCTCCTCATCAATTGGAAGGGGTTCAGCCGCAGCTAACTCCGGCTCAAGAGCCTCCCATCGATCCCCAGCACGGCGGCGGCGCTTGCCCTTGTAACGGCTAATCTGCCTGTAGAGCTTATCTACGACCAGATCAACCCCCGCAAAGGGGTCACTTTGGGAGCGGTCTTCCGCACGGAGGATCGTCCCCCGGCTGTGGCGTACCGTGAGTTGCACCACGACGCGATCCCCACCGTTGCGGTGGCGTTCTTCAGCAAACTCTAACAAGATGTTGTCAATATCGGGGAGATAACGGTCTAGGCGGGCAACTTTACGTTCGGCGTACTCCTGCAAGCGGTTGGAAAGGGTCATATTCTTCGCGTGCATCTGGACGTTCATTGTGGCTCCAATCTGCGGTGCGAAACGCCTTCGTGGGGGGTATCCCCTCTACTCTAAATGTTGGAGTATTAAATCCATTTTAAGCTAAAAGTGCAAGCTGGGCATCTCCAAAAAGTGGGAAAAGCCGGTTTTGAGTCTCGTTTGTGATAAGGTTACGGGGCGGGGGCCTCCGCGACGGTAAGGGCATAGACGGCCTTTGCCCCCACAGACCAGAGCGCAGCCGCACACGCCCGAAGTGTTGCCCCCGTCGTCAACACGTCATCGATGAGCAGAACGGCACGCCCCCTCACCACGCTCGGGTCAGCAGCGAAGGCCCCTGCCACGTTCTCCTGACGGGCGGCCCGCCCCAACCCAACTTGGGTGTGCGTCTCGCGGGTGCGGCGGAGGCCATCGGCGTAAGGCAACCCGGCCCGCCATGCCATCGCCCCGGCCAGCAACGCGGCCTGATTGTAGCCACGTTCCTTAACGCGCCCTTCGCTGAGTGGGACGGGCATCACCACCTGCACTGGCCAACCCGCCGCCCGCCACACGGCCGCGATCCGTGCCCCAAGTGGGCCAGCCATGCGCCGTTCACCTTCGTATTTCAGGGCGTGGAGGGCGTCCCGAATAGCCCCGCCAAACACGGCGGTGCTGCCCCAAGCGGTTAGGCGATCATCCTGTGAAGGGTGCAGATCGGGGATGGGGAAGGCCGCCAGACAGCCCATGCAGAACGGGCTACCGGGCCGCCCACAGTCGACGCACGCAGGCGGGAAGAACGCATCGAGGACGGCGCGGGCAAGGTGACGGGGAAGGGGTTCGGGGGGCGGCCATAGCCGCCCCAAGCGTGTACCCATCGCAGCTCAGCCGAGGGGCGTGTTGGTCGTCATCAGGATGATCAGCGACGGGCCGAGCAGCACGAGCCAGATCGACGGGAAGATGAGGAACACCATCGGGATCATCATCTTGACGGGGGCTTGGTGGGCTTTCTCTTGGGCGCGTTGGCGGCGCTTAACGCGCATCTGGTCAGCCTGAATCCGCAAGATTTTGGCAATAGACACCCCCAACTGGTCGGCTTGGATGATGGCGGCGGTGAAGCTGGATACGTCCGGCACGTCCATGCTGAGCGCCATGTCCCGCAGGGCCTCGCGGCGGAGTTTGCCGAGCGCCACTTCCTGAATCACGCGGCCGAAGGCGATGGCAAGTTCGTTGTCCCACTTCTCGTACACCTTGCCCATCGCTTGGTCGAAGCCCAAGCCGGCCTCCACGCAGATCGTCAGCAGGTCTAGCGCATCTGGCAATGCCTTGATGATGTTGGCTTGGCGCTTCTTGATCTGGCTTTTGAGTTGGGAGGCGGGTAAGTAGTAGCCCACGAAAGCCGAGAGCGCCGTGAGGCCAAGGGCATTCAGCGGGGTTTGCTTCGCCACAAAGAAGAAAGTAATGAACCCCCCCACCCCCATCAGGACGGTGAGCAGGATGCGCGTCCCGAAGAAGGTGCGGGCATCAGTGGTTTGGGCCTTCCCCGCCAATTCAAGCATCTTCCGCGTGGCTTCGATGCGGCTTTCCGGCGTGAGGTTCGCCGCAAAGTTGGCTAGCCCCTTAAAAATCGGTAACAGCACCCGCTCCGAAAAGCTCATCGACATTTCGATTTCGGAGAGTGACTTCACATCTTCGCGGTCTGCCATTTCTGCGAGGCGGCTGGCGAGGGGGTCTGCCCCCGCATTTTCGCGCATGCCAACCCAGATCAGCCCCGCCAGCAGGCCGACCCCACCTAGCGCGATAACGATAATCGCAATCAGTTGTGCGTCCATCGTGTCTGTCTTTCTTGCTGACTATACTTCAATATCGACGATGCGCTGAATGACCGCCATCCCAATGCCGATCATCCCGAGACCGACGGCCAACATGGGCCAACCGCACCCACGATGGTTAAACAGGTTCCCCATATACTTCGGGTTGATGATGGACAAGAACGCCCCAAGCGCAATCGGGAGGAACGAGATGAGGTAGCCCGTGATCCGGCCTTGTGCCGTCAACACCCGAATTTCGCCCTTGATCTTGATCCGCTCGCGGATGGTGTGCCCAATCGTCTCCAGCACTTCGGAAAGGTTCCCACCGACTTCGCGGTTAATATTGACCGCCGTAAAGCACAAGTCGAGGTCTTCAGAGGGCATACGCTCTAGCATATGCTCTAAAGCCTTTTCCAGCGGGATGCCCAGTTGGACTTCACGCACCACACGCTTGATCTCGTCAGAGGTGGGGGAGGGGGCTTCGCGGGCAATGGCTTCGAGGGCTTGCATCACGCTGTAGCCCGCCCGCATCGAATTCACCCACAAACCGAGAAAGTCCGGCAGTTGGCTTTCAAACAGCTTCATGCGTTTGCTCTGCTTATTCCCGACCCACAAACGGGGTAAGAAGAAGCCAACTGCGCCGCCGATGATGGCTTGGACCGGCTGACCGGGGCTGAGGACGAAGAACATCAGTGCTCCGACCCCAAGCACCGCCACAATGTGGAGGGCGAAGTACTCGCCGACGGTTAACTTGACATCCGCACGGGCGAGCGCCGTCCGTGCTGCATCGCCCCATTTGGTCTTGCCGACGGCCTTATCGACCTGTTCCGTGAGGGCGCTTTTTTCTTTCTTCTTGGCTTTGGCCTTCGCTTCTTCCTCTTTCAGAAATTCTTCAGAGAGGTTGAGGAGCGACGTTTGGGAGTACACGCCAAGCCGTTCTTCAATGTCGTCCTTGCGCCCTCCGCGAATGCTCATCACCATAATGGCTAACAAGGCCACCACGATGGCTGCAATGACGATGATCAGAATTGGGTTCATACCGATAACCTGTTGGGCTTCTATACCTTACGATAATTATATGCGAAAACCGCAACCCTGCGGGCGAAAGCGTGTATGAAGATGGTTTCCCCCGCCCCGATCTGGAACGAGGGAAAAACGGCTAGCCGCGCATTGCCTAGTAGCGCGTTGAATTGATGCCGAACACCGAAGCCGGTAGATGAATGCCGATGGCCTCGATCTTCTCAATGAACTTCGGACGCAGGCCCGTCGGCTTCATGCGGCCAATGACCTTGCCGCCCTCAACGCCCATGCGCTCAAACTCAAAGATGTCTGACATGGTGATGATCTCGCCTTCCATGCCCTGCACTTCCGTGACCTTGACGATCTTGCGCGACCCATCCCGCAGGCGTTCCTGCTGGCAGATAACGTCGACTGCCGCCGCGATCTGTTCGCGGATGGCCTTGACGGGCAAATCCATACCGGCCATCAGGCACATCGTCTCCAGACGGGCGATGCAGTCACGCGGGCTGTTGGCGTGGGCTGTCGTAAGCGACCCATCGTGGCCCGTGTTCATGGCCTGCAACATGTCCAACGTCTCGCCCCCACGACACTCCCCAACGACGATCCGGTCAGGGCGCATACGCAACGAGTTAATCACCAAGTCGCGGATGGTGACTTCGCCCTTGCCTTCGATGTTGGGCGGGCGCGTCTCCAACCGGACGACGTGTTCCTGCCGGAGCTGGAGTTCCGCTGCGTTCTCAATGGTCACGATGCGTTCATCGTTGGGGATGAAACTGGACAACACATTCAGCAGCGTCGTCTTACCGGAACCCGTACCGCCCGATACGATCATGTTCAGGCGGGCACGCACGCACGCCGCCAAAAATTCGGCAATTTCCTTCGTCATCGCCCCAAACCGGATCAGGTCTTCGACGGTGAGGGGCTTTTTGGAGAATTTACGAATGGTGATCGACGGGCCGTCAATGGCGAGCGGGCGAATGACGGCGTTCACACGGGAACCATCGGGAAGGCGGGCGTCCACATACGGCGAACTTTCGTCGATGCGGCGGCCCAGCGGCGAAACAATGCGGTCTAGCACGCGCAAGACGTGTTCATCATTCTCAAAAACGACGGTCGAACGGCTGAGCCGCCCGCCTTTTTCGATGTAGACGTTCTTCGGGCCGTTCACCATGACCTCGGTCACGGCATCGTCACTCAGCAGGGCCTCAAGCGGCCCGAAGCCCAAAATTTCTGCGACGATCTGGTCAAAGAGGCGTTCTTTTTCGCCTTTCGTCAGCACCGCTGTCTCTTCGCTGAGGATCGCGTTGAATGTATCCATGATGCGCTCCTTGACCTCCGGCGAACGGGGGTCAATGGACGAGTCCAATTCAGAGAGCAAACGCTGCTGAACACGGCTCCGCAAGTCAGCGTAGGTGCTGGCCCCCCCTGCTTGGCCCGGAACCGGCACACGGCGGCTACGGAAAGATTCCAAACGGGAGGAATCTTCGGCGGTGGGGGTCGGCTGAGAGAGGGGTCGGCTACTTGGAGCAGGCTGCTGCCCACTTTGGGCAGGTTGTTGCCCGCCTTGCTGGTTCCGTTCGATACGCTTCAGGATTCCCACGATGTATACTCCTCAGACTCAAGTCAGGTTGGCGGGGAACTTGGCGATCCCCCGCCCGATGCAAGCGACAATGGCGGGTTTAACCCCCGAATAAACGCCCCAACCGCGATTGCTGCGCTTTGGCCGGTTGCTGTTGCGGCGTCGGTGCAGCTTCGGTCTGGGGGGTGAGGCTAGCGATCAGGGCGTCTGCAAGGGCGATCAGCTCACGAGCGGGCGATTGGTTGCGGTCTTTCGCCACGACAGAAATCCCCCGATTCACAGCAAATAACACCTTCCGCTCGTCATTGGGGATGCTGGCGAGGGCCTTGCGGCGCAACTTCTGTTCGATGGCCGCCCCCGAAATGGTGACTCTGTTGCGTTCCAAATCCGACGAGACGCGGTTCAGGACGAGTTGAGTCTTTTCTTCGGGGTATTCAAGGTTAGCCATGATGCCCATGATGGCCAGCGCATTTTTGAGGCTCGGCAACGTCGGGTTGACCACGAGCAGGATGCGGGCGGCCATATCGAAAATGGCTAAGGCCATTTCATCAAGGCGGGTGGGCAGGTCGACCACGATGTAATCGAACAAGCCGCGCAGTTTATCCAGCAGCAGCGGGATTTTATCCTGCGGGACGAGTTCGGCATCTTCCGGACGGAGTGGGGCCGCCAGTACCCGCAACCCGGAATCGTGGGTCACCAATACGGTATTGACCAAATCGGTATCCAGATCGTCTACCCCCTTGATCAACTCGACAATGGTCGCCTGTGGTTTCAAGTTCAGGAACACGCCTACATCGCCAAATTGTAGGTCAAGGTCAACCAGCAGCACGCGGGTTCCCTCCCGCATCAGCGAAGCGGCAAGGTTGGTGGCGACGGTGGTCTTTCCAGCCCCCCCTTGCGGGCTGTACACCGCGATCACATGGGTGTTGCGTTCGGCCGGAACCTCTAGCTTTTGCGGCCCCTTCTTCTTCTCGTCGACGATAGTCGCCCCGTCGAACATTTCACGGGTGATCTCGGCCACGCGCCGGACGGTGGCGTACAATTCTTCGGCGGGTGGGGGCTTGGTCAGGAAGTCCCGCGCTCCTGCCGCCATAGCTCGGCGGATGTACTCCGCCTCGCCCTGCACAGACATCATGATCACGCCGACGCCGGGGATCGTCTTCCGCAACTCGTTGGTGGCGGTGATGCCGTCCATATCTGGCATGTTGATGTCCATCAGGATAATATCGGGCAGGTGTTCCCGCGCCTGACTGATCCCGTCACGGCCACTGCTCGCCGTCCCGACGACCTCAAAATCCGGCTCAAACGCCAGCAGCTTTTTGAGGTTCTCGCGTGCTTCTGGGATGTCGTCTACGACGAGGATTTTAATCTTCTTGACCATGATCCCTCCTTCCCCCCCAGCAGTTACTTGGTACTCTCACCAAATGTGAACTCGTTGCCGATAATCAAACGGCGGATCGAACGGATAGCAGGTTCCAGCGCATACGGCAAGCGGGGCGGCTGGGGCACGTTGTACGTGCTGAGCATGTATTCCAGCGTGACCGCGTTTGTTGCCGTCCGGTTCAGGTCGTTGGCCGAACGCAAGGCCAACGTAATCGGTAGACGAGATTCAATTGCCCACACCAGCACGACGGCATCTTGGGGTTCAACCGCCAACGTAATAATATCTTTGGGTGGGGTGGTAGGGGTTGGGGGCGGCGGCGGCGGGGTGGGGCCGCCTTCGGCGTTCGGGTCTTGGGTTGGGACGGGCGTGGGGGTCGGGCGGCGCATCAGGAAGTCCCCATCGGGCGGGAATTCGCCAACATGCACCACAAACGCCGTTTGGATGGTGCGTTGGGTGACGAGGCGGGGCCGCTGCACTTCAGACGGGCCGACCACAATCGGGAAGGGGAAGTCTCCGCTGGGTTCGACGCGGCCTTCAATGCCGGTTTGGAACTCTAGCGAGCCGTCCTGCTTCAGTGTGGTCAGGGTGATTCGGTTGGGCAAGCGCGATTGGAATTCTTCGTCCACGTCCACGAACAGAAACGAGAGGATAATATCCACATAATCGCCACTCATGGGGGCATTGGCGACGTTCGTCAGGCGGTCAACGGGGACGGCAACAGCCACGAGGCCCGTCGGCAGCACCGCCGCCGCATCTGACCCCTTGCGGCCAATTTTGCCGAGGTCTTCCACCAATTGGTTAAAGAGGACGGGCGCTTCCCGCACAATGTCGGTACGAGCGATCTTGCCGATCACAGAGCGCAGGCCATCTTGCCCTTCAATCGCGTTATTTGGGGCAGCTTCTTTGGGCCAAGGCCGAAGGGCAACCCCATCTTCAGGGATGACGATACCACGCGGCAAATCTTGGATAGCGACGACGATCTCGACGAACTCCACCGGAACGGGGGTGGGCAATACTTCGACGACGACAGGGGTTGTGTCCGGCGGGGGGGTCTCGCCCCCTTGCTGTTGCTGGCTCAGCAATAGGAAAGCCGCTGCACCACCACCAAGTACAACAACCAACAACAACAAAAAGAGAACACGTCGATTCATTCAGTTCCTCCCAAGAATGGCGGGGGCGTTGTCCAAACGCTATTGTGCAAGTCTAGTGTAGTCTTTGCCGACAAAATGGCAAGCCTTCCATTTGTCCTACTCTGAAAACTGGATTAGGCGTTGTCGGTAGGCAGGGTGATTTCGACCCGGTTAAGCTCGCCTTCTAGGTTGGTCACCTCAATGTCCCCACCGATGAGTTGAAGCCGTTCCCGTAACGTGGCAAGGCCGAACATCCGGTTTTTATTTTGTTCGACCTGCGCTTCGATTTCCTCAATTGGGCGGCCCGTAAAACTGACTGTTGCTTTGACGGGGTTGCTGCTGATGTCCAGCACGACTTCAATACGGGTGGCTTGAGCATTGTCGCGGGCATAGCCCAACAATTCCTGAAGGCTGCGGAACATCATCACTTCATTATGGGGTTCGATGCGGCGGCGCTCTTCCCCGACGATGTTAATGCGCGTTTCAATGCCGCTCTTTTCCCCGAACACGTCCACATAACGGCGGACTGTCGGCGTCAGGCCGAGATCGTCCAGCATCATCGGGCGCAGTTCAAAGATGAAATCCCTCACGCGCTGGAAGGTGGTGCTGGCCGCCGTCTTGAGGTTGTCTAGTTCTTCGCCGGCCCGGTCTGGGTTACGGTCAAACAGGCGGCGGCAAATTTCGGCCTGCAAAATGAAGTTGGTTAGGGATTGGGCGGGGCCGTCGTGCATTTGGCGGGCTAAGCGTTGCCGTTCGGCCTCTTGCGATTGCACGATCTGCACGATTTGATCGCTGGAGAGGTTCGTTTGGACGGGTTCATCTTGGGGAGGCGCTGCAATCGGGTTCGGCACAGCCACGCCCTCCATCATGTTGAGCAGTTTCGTCACCAATTGCCCAAAGTGTTCCAAGTTGGCGCGGTCACTCTCGAAGCGCTCCATCTGGCTTTGGGTGGTCAGCAAGCGGCTGCGCGTGTCCAGCGCTTTGGTGTACACCTCACGAATTTCAGGGCGGGGCACGGAGTCGAAACTTTCTTCAATGCGCTTCATCTGCGCGTTAACATCGATGCTGCGCTGCTGTAGGCGGCGCACTTCGGCCCGGCTCTGTTCGATGAGCGATTGAAGTTCCTTCAACCGCTTCTGGATCGTCTCTTGCTCATTCCGCAGTTCGTTGATGAGCGTCTCTTTGGTGCTGGTCGCCCCTGAATTCATGATCCTTATTCCTCCCACTGGTGAAGGGTATCTGGCTTAATCCTCGTTATCGGCGTTTTCCGGCGGCGGGTTAAATTCATCGGCACTGACCCACCCGCGTTTAAGCGCAATGACGGCGGCCCCCGTCCGTCCGCGCACATTTAGCTTGGTCAGGATGGAGGTGATATGGTTACGCACGGTTTGGTGGCTAATGCCTAAGGCTTGGGCGATGGCCTTGTTATGCAATCCCCGCGTCAGATGGCGTAAAATCTCCATCTCACGCGGGCTGAGGGGCACGTGGCGTTCGCCGTCTTCGGGCGTGCCCGCCCCACTGAGCGCCTCGCGCTGGCGGTCTAGCCATTCTTTGACGCCCCGCGCCGTGTATACCCGCCCGTCGATCACATAGGCCCCCGTCGCCACCTTACGAATCACGTCAAAAAGCCGCTCCGGGTCGATTCCCTTTGGACAATAGGCCGCCGCCCCTGCCCGCATCGCATGGAAGACCTGTTCGGTTTGGTCATAGGCGGTCAGCACGATCACCGCCGCCCGGTTCCCCTCCGCACGCAGACGGGCCGTGACTTCGAGGCCGTTGAGGGTCGGGAGGTTGATGTCTAGCAAGACCACATCGGGCGCAAGCTGACGGGTGAGAGCAAGCGCTTCTTCGCCCGTGCCAGCTTCGCCGATGACGATAAATTCTGGCTCCAGTTCTAGCAGCTTACGTAACCCCCCCCGCATCAGCGAATGGTCATCAACGATGATCATTCGTATCTTGGGGGCTACTTCCGGCGGCCCACCTTGACCCGTCATGCCATGGATTCCCCTCAGTGATTCGCTTTTAGTATAGTACACTTTATGGTGGGCAGGGTCCTACGTTGTAAAATTCGTAAATTCTCATACCCCCCATCAACCCATTGGCGTCAAAGCGCAGGCAAAACCGCCTCGCATATGGGATTTCTTGGCCGCGCCACAAGGCCGCCCACTGGTCGGGGAGCACCATCAGCCACCGCACTGAGCGGCTCTCCATCAGGGCCGCCATGCCCACCGGATCGCGGAAGAATGGGATCACTTCCGGGCTGACCAGCCCCGCGAGGTCGAGGATCGGGCGGGGGGCGGCGGGCGAATTGGCAAAGTAACCAATCGCCCCAATGTCGTGCACGGCCAATAACTGATCCGGCGGGATGTGCGCTTGCACCCATTGGGCGGCGGTCACCATTTCGGAGTTTATGGCCTGCACGTTTTGGCCCATCGCCAGCGCCCCATACACCGTGAAGGCGATCTGGAACGCGACGGCCGCGACTCTCAATACCCTTACAAGGAACGAGCGGCGCACTAAGGCCCGGTTGGTCACGAGGATCAGCACGCCCCCCACACCCACCACGATCAGACCGGGCACGGCAGGTAGGAAATAGCGCCCCTGATGGTAGCCCACGGGCAGCCGCAACGTATACAGTAATGCCAAACTAAACGCCCAAATCAACGGCAAAAGGCGGATCGCCCGCCCCGACCCCGCCCGCCACAAATTGGCCACAGCAACCGGAACCCCGATTAGAAAGATCAGCGTTCCGCCGACGATGGCCGGGTGAGTCACTTCGTAGAAATTCACAATTGGGCCGCGTGCCAGTAACTCGGCGTATTCGGCTTGCTTCGCGGCGGCTGTCGTCGGGAGGGGGGAACCGTTCAGGGCGAAGTTGAGCGCCAAATACGGGCTGATCCCGACTAGCCCGCCAAGCGTGGCCCCCGCGATCCACGCCGCCAGATGCCGCCCCGTCGGGTGTGGGCGGCTGGTCAGGACAGCCAACCCCGCCAACCCGCCAAGGAGCGCCCCTTCTGGCCGCAGCGCGATGAAGGCCGCACACGCCAGCCCAAATCCGGCCCCGCTGAGCGCAGTTTGGATGGGGCTACGCCCGCCCTGTTGCTGGTCAATGGTGAGGAACAGGATGAGCGCAACACAGGCTGCCGAAAGGGGCGTTTCCATGCCCGTGACGGATGTGCCGAGTAGCTGCGCGCACGTCACGACGGCCACGCCCGCCCCTACCCCCACCCAACGCACCGTCGGGAAGAGCCGAATCGCTAGCATGGCCGAGAAAAGGCCCGCCCCAAAGAGGGCGATCCCGCCCACCACATACGCCCACAAGCGATAGTCTACGCCCAGCACGTAGCCCACCGCGAGGATCACCGTGTACAAGGGGGCCGTACTCCCTGCGCTCGGGATGCCCGGCGTGAAGGCCCATTGGCCAGTTTGCGCTAAATTCCGAGCATAGGTCTGGTGAATCCACGCATCATCAAGCGGGAAGCCGCCGCCGACCCGTGCCACGCTGGCGGCGTACAACAGCACCCCAATCAGGGTCACAACTCCAATGATAAGCGCCCGTCGGCGGGGCAGCGCGTCAGTCCGTGCCAAGTGCCTCCGCCTTCCCCCGAACGGAATATACGCGGAACTCACCATCGTAGAATTCGTGCTTCAAGAAGAACGGGATGCGCTTACGTTCCCAGAGTTCTTCGAGCGGCTCTGGGACGGCTTCGTCTAAGACGATGTGGGTAATGTTGTATTTATTGGCGATGTCCAGCAATGTTTCAGGCGGGGCGTTGGGCACGACGACGCCCGGAATCCCCTTGTAATAGTACAGGGCGGGCGGGTCGTTAATCACCACGACGGAGTCTTTGGAGAGCAGGCTGAGCTTGTTGTAGCGTTCCCCGTAAGTGTTCCAGTTCCCGGCCTTATCGAAGCCCGCGTACAGGCTGAGACCAACGGTGAACACGATGCACGCCGTACTGAAAAATGCCCGCGCCTGACGGAACGGCCACCGCCGCTTGGTGGCCATCCAGCGCACCCCCGAATCCACGCCCATGATGCTGAGTGTGGCCCAAAACGGCACGAGGGCAGCCGACGAGTGAAACAGCGCACCATGAGTCCCGGGAAAGGTGTAGATGATGGTCAGGGTGAAGAACATCCCCGGCGCATACAGCAAAAATGCCGCAAGGAAGGGGTCTTTGCGCCGCCGCCAATAGGTGTACAGCATAAATGGCCCAAACAGTAACATGCCCTGTTCAGCGAAGAAGCGTACCCCGTTGCTAGCCAACCCATCCAACCGGCTTTGCAAGATGTTCCCCAGCCCCCACGAAAGGAAATGTTGGAGGTCTACGCCCTTCGGGTAATTGACGATTTCGGCGTATTCACGCAAGAACACCGTCTCGATCCCCGCGCCGGGGAGAATCGCCGCCGTGATCGCGTAATTCCGTGCAAACCAAGGCCCCATCACGATCAGGTAGCCCATCGCAATCAGGACGACGGCCCCCACCGCCTTGCGAATCAACCACTTTCCGCCCAAGCCGCCCGGCCATACCGCCGCCGGGCCAATGGCGAGCAACAGCAGGAAGCCGTCGTTGCGGGTGAGATGCCCAAAGCCCGCCGCAATTCCGGCGAGTAGGAACCACCGCAACCCGCCGTATTTGCGACCCATGCCCGCCGCAAACAGGCTGAATGCCCCAGCGACCCCGAATGGGGTATAGGTCGCCGTCGTAACCCAGTACGGCCAAAAGAAGCCGCTGAACAACGTGATCAGGGCGGCTAGCCACGCTATCCGCCGCGTGCCGCTCACTTGCCACCCGACGAGGTAGCCCAACACCACCAGCGGGATGAACATCAGCACATAGAAAACCTGCGCCGCATCGAAGGATTGACCGAACAGCGCGATGCCCGGCGCGGCGAGGAAAGTTGCGCCCGGCATCCAGTATAGGTTGCTGGGGACGGGTAGGGCGTGCGGGGCCGCAATGAACGACCAAGGCGCGGCATCCGTCAAGCCCTCGCCGCGCATCCAACGGGCGGCGATGTTGTAGTAAAGGAAGGCATCCGTATAGCCGGGATGCCGAATAATGGCCGCCATGAACGTTGTCACCACGAGCGCCAATAGGCTGATGAGCAGGATGTCTCGGCGATGGACTTTAGTCACCTTTGGCTCCGATCACGTTCCGCAACGTCCCAATCCCTTCGATGTCTAGCTCGACTACGTCGCCGGGTTGCAGCCAGCCGCCCACTGACTCCGGCCCCAATTCCAAAATGCAGCCCGTTCCCACCGTCCCTGACCCGATCACATCACCGGCTTTGAGCGGGTTGGCTTGGGAGGCACGGGCGATCATCTCGGCGAAACTCCAGTGAATATCCGCCCACAAGCCCAGCGAGAGCGTCACCCCGTTCCGGCGGGCGCTCATGCGGAGCGCGTAGCCTTTCTTGAAGCGGTAGGCGGCCAATTCGTCCGGCGTGACCACGACGGGGCCAAGCGAAAGGGCGAAGTCTTTGGCTTTGGCCGGGCCAAGCCCAACGGCCATCTCCACGCGCTGCACATCCCGCGCTGACCAGTCGTTCATTACGGTGTAGCCAAAAATGTACGATTCGGCCTCTGAAACTGGAATGTTCACGCCCTCCCGCCCGATGATCGCGGCGATTTCGAGTTCGTAATCCAGCTCCGCTGTGTAGGATGGGGGCGGGATCACGTCGTCATGGCCGTAGATCGGCGGGGCGCAGAAGTAGAACACCGGTAGGGCATACCACTCCGGCGGGACTCCTAGCCCCCGTCGGGCGCGGGCTGCCCTGACGTGCTGTTCAAAGGCATAGAAATCCCGCACAGTTCCGAGCGAGAAGGGCAGTTCAGCGAGCGTGTAGCGCATAGCACCCTTTCTGAGATTCCTTCTAATGGCGGGCGGGAAGCCAGCTAAAGGCATAATTCGGGTCTTCGAGGGCGGCGGCGGCAGCGGTCAGGCGCAAGGGCCGGAACGTATCGACCATCACGGCCAATTCATCGGTGCGCGCCTTGCCAATCGACCCCTCATACGTGCCCGGATGCGGCCCATGCGGAATCCCGTTGGGGTGGATGGTGAACGCGCCGCGCTCCACCCCCCGCCGAGACATAAAATTCCCCTCCACGTAGTACAGCACCTCATCGGAGTCGACGTTGGAATGGTTGTACGGGGCGGGAATGGCCAACGGGTGGTAATCGAACAGGCGCGGCACAAATGAACACAACACGAAGCCCGGCCCGTCGAAGGTCTGATGGACAGGCGGCGGCTGGTGAATACGCCCCGTGATCGGCTCGAAGTCCGCGATGTTGAAGGCGAACGGCCACAAGTGCCCATCCCAGCCGATCACGTCGAGCGGATGGTGATCGTAGATAAACCGCGTGAGTTGCCCCCGCGCCTTGACGCGCACTTCATATTCGCCGCGTTCATCATGCGTGATCAGTTCGGCAGGCGGGCGGATGTCGCGCTCACAATACGGGGAATTTTCTAAGAATTGGCCGTAATCGTTCAGGTAGCGGCGTGGCGGCGTGATGTGCCCATGGGCCTCTACCACTAACATGCGTTGGGCGCTGTTGGGGTCGGGCAGCAAGCGCCACATCACCCCCGTCGGGATCACCAGATAATCGCCGGGGCGGTAGGGCAGCCGCCCGTATTGGCTCTCTAGCGTGCCCGTCCCTTCATGAATGAACAGCACGTCATCACCTTGTGCGTGCTTGTACCAATACGCCATCGGTTCGGTTGGGCGGCAGATGTACAGCACCACTTCTGCGTTACCCATCAGGGGAACCCGCCCCGTGATGGCGTCGCCGCCTTCGGGCAAGGTGGCGGCCTTCAGCAGGCGGTGGCGCAACGGCCCCACCGGTTCATAGGCGATCTCCGTGCTGCCGAGGGGTTCAATCTCCCGAATTTGGGTCGGGGGCGTTAGGTGGTAAAGGATAGACTGCACGCCGCTAAAGCCGTGAATGCCCATCACTTCTTCATGGTAAAGGGAGCCATCCGGCTTGCGGAATTGGGTATGCCGCTTGGGGGGCAATTGCCCAAGCCTGTAATAATAGGTCATTGCAACAAGCCTCATCTCTGTGCGGCCGCCCCTCAATTTTTAGGGGCGATTGCCCCATTATAGCGAACCTTTGCAACTTCCCGCGTTCCTATCGCGTAATAGATACCAGAATTGACCATGAGTGAGTCGAGAGGAGACAAAACAATGAATGGTCGGCCTTTCGGGATTACCATCCTGAGCGCGTGGTACGTGATCACGGGTGCATTGGGCGTGTTGGGCGGCTTGGTCGCTAGCATTTTCGGGGTGTTCGCCATCTGCTTCAACCCCGGCGTGTTGCCGAGCGGTATCGTCGGGGTGGTGATCGGCGCGCTCGGCGTGATTCTGGGGCTTTCGCTGTGGGCCGGGAAGGACTGGGCGCCGGGCGTGGTGACGGTCTTGGCGATCATCGGCCTGATCGGGGGCGTGCTGAACCTGATCGCGGGGAACGGCCTGCCCGTCGTCAACATGGCGATCAATGCGCTGGTGCTGTTCTACGTCAACTCAGACGGGGTCAAGCGCTACTTCGCTACGCGGTAACACCGCCCCTCTGGTTCCCCCTCTCCCTTAGGAGAGGGGGGCTGGGGGGTGAGGTTTATTCAGCGATGCTCAACACGGCGCGGGAGACGCCGCCCTTTTCGGCCATGTTGGAGCTGATCGACGTGCTGCTAAAGATGCCCGCAACCTGCCGGATCAGCCCTTGAATCGCCTCAAACTGGGGGATGTCTTGGTTCGGAGCGGGAGTGGGGGTCAAAGTGCCCTGCAAGCCCCCCGAAATGTTGCGGAATAGCCGGTTATTGACAATGGTGGTCGCGGCGATCAGGTCGCCAATGGTGACGACAACATCCGGCCCCAAGTACCACACCTGAGTACTGTTGGGCAGGATGTACTTCGCGGCGTCGGTGTACCCGGCGCTCCCCAGATAGCCGCCCTTCCCCGCGAGGGCAAGTTCAGCCTCTGGCTTGGTTGCAATTACGAATACCTTATCGTTGGCAGCCACGACAGCTTCCACTGGAGCCATAAGGCTCGGCGCGGTCAGAGAGATGGTGAAGCGGCCTTCGCCCTTCGTGACCGTCACGCCTTGCGCGCTGCCCAGCAGGTTCGTGAGCGAATCGCCCATCTTGGTGACCACATTGGCGGCCTTCGCCGGGTCAGTGACCTTGACCAGCAGGCCTATGCCAATCCCCTCCAGCGAGAAGGTTTGTTCCCCCGCGACGATGCTCCGCGCAAGGGAGGGTTGCCCAACGGCGGCAGGCGTGTAGCTCATGAACAAGGCGAAGTCTTCGGTCATCCAGCTCAAGAACTCATCTTTGAGTTCGAGGCCCGTCGCAAGTTTGAAGGCCGCCCCGATTTGCCCCAACTGGCGGTTGATGTCTTGTTCGCTGAGGTTCATCGACTGGGCTTGGGCGCGGAGCGCCGCAATGAACATGTCGTAGAAGGCGTTCAAGTCGGTCAGTTGGGCGGCGGCAATCGTATTGGCGGGCAACAGGTCGGCAAAGGCGGCGTCGACGGGCTTGAAGGCACTCATGCCCATCCCCAGCCCCTCAAAGACCTTCGGGTCGGACAGGTAAGAAGCCGTATCGATGGTCAGCGAACGCCCGTCAAGGATGGTCAGGCCGACGGCGAAGCCCACGGGGCTTTCAGAGGCGGCGCGGAAGGCTTCCGGCAAGCCCGCTTGGGCCAACATTTCCGGCGGCAGGGCACGGAAAACAGCCGTTGCATCCATATACAGGTTGATGTTGTAGGGGTTGGCGGGCAGCATGGCGAAGGCTTCCGTAAAAGTCGGGTTCGCGTTGAGCTTGGCATCCCGCTGCAGGGTGGAGCGCACGCCGTTCTTTGTGCCCAGCAGAATCACATCGTTCATGAGCATGATTTCGACAGGGGCGCTGGTCGTCTCATAGATGACCACATCCGTGCCAGACTTGGTGAATTGCGCGGCGAGGTTAGCGGCCTTCAGCAAAGCGTCGAGGGCGGCTTCGGCCTTCGCCTTGTCGGTGATCTCTACCGCGATCAGGATTTTGGCATCAGCATCGTTGGCGCGGTCACGGTCAAAGAAGACGTTGATTCCGGCCAACCCAACGGCTACGTGCCCGCCCAACCAAGACCGCACATCGGTCTGGAGGGCGCTATTGGCCGCGTTCAGGAGTTGGTCGATCTGGGTTTTGAGCGAGATGGGCGGCACAGCCCCCGGCGGCAACTTGCTGAGGATTTTCTGTAGGACGGCGTCTAGTTCGGAGACGTAGCCATCATCCACGCGCAGGCTGAGGAAAAACGCCGTATCTCTGGGCATGAAACGGGCCAACGCCAACCGATCCGGTTGGGCGGCGGCGGGCGTCATCGTCAACGGCCCGACGAGCGTCAAGGTCAGGATCAGGGCCAACGTAAACAGGGCGGCCCGGCGGAGTAAATTCGTGTTCAAGACAGCACCTCACTCGGTCTGCATCTGCCACACGAATCTCATTATACGTCCGAGATTTCGTTAAGTGTCAAAATCACTTGATGAGAAAATTAATGCGCTACGCATTGGGGGCGGGGCGGCCCTTCCGCATTCCGAGCCATTCGTAGTACAGTTCGTTTTCGATGCCCATGCGGGCCAACGCCCGCCCCACAATGTTATTGACGATGTCCTCTACCGTCTCCGGCTTGCTGTAGAAGGCTGGCACGGGCGGCATAATGATCGCCCCCGCTTCGGCGGCCTGCACCATCAGGCGCAAATGCCCCACATGCAAGGGCGTTTCCCGCAGCATGAGCAACAACGGGCGGCCCTCTTTGAGTTGCACGTCGGCGGCGCGGGTGAGCAAGTCTGCATCGTAGCTATTCGCCACCCCCGAAAGCATCTTGATGCTACACGGCGCGACGATCATGCCCCGCACTCGGAACGACCCACTCGCAATGCTGGCCCCAATATCGGCGGGGTTGTGGACGACATCGGCGAGCGCCTCCACTTGGCTGACGCTGTAGGTCGTCTCTTGGACAATCGTCACCCGCGCAGAGGGGCTGATGATCAGGTGCGTTTCGTACTCATTGCTTTGGGCCAGCGTCTCCAACAGGCGGATGCCGAAGATCGCGCCGCTGGCCCCAGAAATTCCGATAATCAGGCGTTCGGGCATGGGGAACCTCACCGTAAGGGGTCGTAATGTGTGCTAAAATGGCCGCTCATAACGGCTAAAGGGACAAATCAATGACACAGGACACACAGAATATACAGAATATACAGTGGTGGCAGCGCGGCGTCATTTATCAGGTTTACCCACGCAGTTTTTACGACTCCGATGGCGACGGCTTGGGCGACCTCAACGGCCTGATCGCCAAGCTGGACTACCTGCGCGATCTGGGCATTGACGCGGTGTGGGTATCGCCCTTCTACCCCTCCCCCGATGCCGACTTCGGCTACGATGTGACCGACCACACCGCCGTAGACCCCCGACTCGGCGATCTGGCGGCCTTTGATCGGCTGTTGGCGGGCCTGCATGATCGCGGCATGAAGCTGATCATCGATCTGGTGGTGACGTATGTCAGCGATCAGCACCCGTGGTTCATCGAAGCGCGGGCCTCCCGCACGTCCCCAAAACGGGACTGGTTCTTGTGGGCAGACGCCAAACCGGATGGATCGCCGCCCAACAACTGGCTAAGCGCCTTCGGCGGCAGCGGCTGGCAATGGGACTCCGCCACTGGGCAATACTACTATCATTCGTTCACCGCCCAACAACCGGATTTGAACTGGCGCAACCCAGATTTGCAGGCCGCCATGTATGAGATCGCCCGCTTCTGGCTCGAGCGGGGCGTGGACGGCTTCCGGATCGACGCCGCCCACTGGATTCTGAAAGACCCCGACCTGCGCGATAACCCGCCCAATACCGCGCCCCCCTCCGATGTGGCCCGTTCGATGGGCGAATACGATACCCAACTCCACCTGTACGACAAAGGCCACCCAAATTGCCATGCTGTCTTTGCGGCCTACCGCCGCCTGATCGATTCGTACAGCACGCCCGAACATCCCCGTTTCGCCGTCGGCGAGATACACGTCTTCGACTGGCCGGAATGGGCCAAATATTACGGGGAAAACCTGACCGGCCTCCACATGCCCTTCAATTTTGGCCTCGTTGGGGCGGCGTGGCGCGTGCCCGTGATTCGGGGCGTGGTGGAGGGGGTCGAAGCGGCGGTTCCGGCAGGCGGCTGGCCGAATTACGTGCTTGGCAACCACGACGAACCCCGCATCGCCGGACGGATCGGGCGGGTGGCCGCCCGCGCCGCGATGCTGCTCTTGCTGACCCTGCGCGGCACGCCGACGATCTATCAGGGCGATGAGATCGGCATGGAGAACGGCATCATCCCACCGGATCGCATCCTCGACCCTTGGGGGAAGTTCAACCCGGCCATGAATCGGGACGTAGCGCGGACGCCCTTCCAGTGGTCAGCCGGGCCGAATGCTGGGTTCAGCCCGGCGGGGGGGCAGACATGGCTCCCGACCCATCCCAACGCCGACTCCGGCGTGAATGTGGCCGATCAGGAGCCTGACCCGGCCAGCATGTTGAACCTCACCCGCGCCCTGCTGCGCCTACGGCGGGGATCGGTGGCGTTGTACGGCGGCACATACCAGACGATCCCGCATACGCCGGAGGACGTGTATGCCTATTTACGCTCGCACGGCGCCGATCGCTTGCTGATCGTGCTGAACTTCGCAGCAGACAGCCGACCAGTCGGGGTGCGCGGCAGTGGGGACGTGCTCCTTTCCACCGATCCCGAACGGCCCAGCGGCACAGTCGACCTCGCCGCGCTTCGGTTGCACCCCCACGAAGGGCTGATCATCAAAATCGGGGCAGAAATCGGGTACAATAGCCTTCCATAACTCCCCGAACGGAAAACAGGAAATCAGATAACCCATGCAAGGTTATGAAATACGTCCGCTTTACAGCTTGGCAGAACTCAAAGCTGTTGAACACCTTCAGCGCGTGACGTGGGACGACCCCACGACGGTGATCTATCAGCATATGCTCATCTCGCTCACGCGTAACGGTGGCTCTGTGATTGGGGCGCTGCACAACGAGGAGGTCGTTGGGGCAGTGATCAGCTTTATTGGCGTCGAAGATACGGACTCGGATCGGCCTGCGATGGCGAACCTCAAGCTGGTCTCCCAGCGGATGGCCGTCCACCCCGATCACCGTAACGCAGGCATCGGCTACGAGCTGAAGTTGGCCCAACGGCAATTCGCCATACGGCAAGGCATTCGCCTCGTCACGTGGACGTTTGACCCGCTGATCAGCCGGAACGCGCATCTCAACATCCGCAAGTTGGGGGCGATTTCGCAAGGCTACTACCGCGATTACTACGGCACGGACGACTCGCCGTTGGTGAAGGCCCAAAACTCTGACCGCCTCTTTGTCGAGTGGTGGGTAACCAGCAATCGGGTAGAACAACGCATCAGCGGGCGGCGTGGGGCGCTTTCCTTAAACCAGTACCTAGACGGCAACGCCTCCATTTTGAACCCGACGACGGTCAATGCGGCTGGCTTGCCCCGCCCGTCGGAATCTGTTGGGACGCCGCAAAGCACGTTAGCCCTGCTGGAAATCCCCACTGACTTTGATGCTATCGTCGCGGCGGATTTGCCGCTTGCCATTGCATGGCGGCAACACACCCGCGAATCGCTGGAAAATATGGTGGCAGGGGGCTATGCCGTGACGGACTTCCTGCACGGCGAATACGAAGGGCGATCCCGTAGCTTCTACGTGCTCAGCTATGCCGAATACAGCGATATTCGCATCACCCGTTTCAGCAGTAACTAGCGCCGTTTCGAGGCGACTTTTGCTTGTGCTGTGCCTATCGGGGCGGGTGGAGCCGCCCCACACCGAAGGGATTTTTGACACTCATGGCCGAACATTACCCCCTCCAATCTGCTTCCCCCATCCGCCGCGTGACGTTGCACCCGATTGCAATGCCGCTTGTCGAGGTGTTAGTGACGAGTTTTGGCAGCGACGCCGGACGCGATGCGCTTCGGGCGGCAGTGCTGGCCGAACTTGAACTCGCCGACGGCACGACGGGCTGGGGCGAATGTGTGGCGTCGTGGTCGCCCGCGTATAGCTACGAAACGACCCAAACTGCCATGCACGTCCTGAACGATTACTTCATCCCCGCCGTGATCGGCAAGCACGATCTGGGCGGGCTGAAGGCCTATCGCGGCCACCCGATGGCGCGGATGGCCCTCGAATCGGCGTTTTGGGCCGCCGTTGCCGCCGAACGGAATGTGCCCCTCGGCGACCTGTTCACCGACAGCGCCGGACGGCCTTACCAGCGCAAGGCGCGGGCGTTGGTCGGCGTCAGCATCGGGATTCAGCCAACGTTAGACGAGACATTAGCGATCATCGATAAGCGCATCAAGGAGGGCTACCGCCGCATCAAGCTGAAGATCAAACCCGGTTGGGATTACGAACTGATGCACGCCGTCCGCAGCGCCTACCCAGACATCTTGCTCATGGCCGATGCCAACTCCGCTTACACGCTGGACGATGTGGCGATGCTCAAAAAGCTGGACGGCTTGAACCTGCTCATGATCGAACAGCCGCTCGGCTACCTAGACATTTACCAGCACAGCAAGCTACAACCGCAACTCGGTACACCGATCTGTCTCGATGAGAGCATCCACACCGTCGACGACGTGCGGCTGATGCACGAACTCGGCGCGGGGAAGATCATCAATTTGAAGCCGGGCCGCGTAGGGGGCATCGTCGAATCGCTCAAAATTCACCGCTACTGCCATGAAAACGGTATCCCGTTGTGGATCGGCGGCATGTTGGAGACGGGCGTGGGCCGCGCCGCTAACCTTGCGCTCGCTTCGCTGCCCGGCGTCACCCTACCCAGCGACCTGAGCGCCACCAACCGCTACTACGACCCCGACCTGACCTATGAAGTCTTTACGCTGAACGCCGAAGATAGCACCATTGACGTGCTCACGGCGGCAGGGTTGGGCGTCCGCGTTGTGCCGGAGCGGCTCGCGGTGGCAACGGCGGCCTACTACGCAGCGTAAATAGCATTCTCCCCGATTTCCCCCTCCTTTGGGGGCGGGGGAATCAGGGGGTGAGGTTCCTCTCGCTTACGCGAAATTCACGGAAGGTAACGCTACGCATGTTTGAGAACACGATAAGCGCATTTATCGGAAGTGGGGTGATGGCCGAAGCCATGATCGGCGGCCTGATCGGTCAATCCATCCTAACGCCGAGCCAGATCATCGCCGCCGACCCGCTGCCCGAACGGTGCGAGGCCCTCAGGGCACGCTTCGGCATCCATACGACGACCAACAATCGGGAGGCCGCCAGCCAAGCCGATATTCTGATCCTCAGCATCAAGCCGCAAGTCCTAGACCGCGTACTGGACGAGCTACACCCCATCGGGCATACGGCCAAAGTCGTCCTCAGCATCATTGCAGGGGCGACTATTCAGCACATTAGCGAGGGGCTGAACAACCCCAACATTGTGCGTTCCATGCCCAACACGCCCGCCCGCATCGGACAGGGCATCACCGTATGGGCGGCCTCCCCCAACGTGAGCGAGCGAGGCCGCGCCCAAGCCCAAGCCATGCTCCGCAGTTTAGGGCAAGAGGTCTACGTGGAAGACGAGCACTACCTCGACATGGCCACGGCCCTCAGTGGCACGGGGCCGGCCTATGTCTTCATGTTCATGGAGGCCATGATCGATGCAGGCGTGCATCTGGGCTTCTCGCGTCGGGTGGCAGAACAACTCGTCCTCCAGACCATGCGCGGCTCCGTCGAATACGCCATCCAAACCAAAGAACACCCCGCCACCTTGCGGAACCAAGTCACCAGCCCCGGCGGGACTTCCGCAGAGGCCATCTATCACCTTGAAAAAGGCGGCTTGCGGACGGTCTTGGCGCGGGCAGTATGGGCTGCCTACCAACGGAGTGTGGCGCTTGGGGCCGGGCAGAAGGTCGCCCACCAACCGAAGGTGGCCCGCAACCCCGATGAGATTGGCGAAGGACGGTAAAGTATGATCTCCCCAGCCCCGACCTTGCTCACGCCCGGCACGCTCGACCACGTCGTGATCGCCGTTGGCATGGACCTAGACGCCGCCATGAGCGCTTACCGTAAACTTGGATTCAGCGTGGTGTATGGCGGAGTCCATGCCAGTGGGGCCACCCACAACGCCTTGATCTGGTTCCCCGATGGAGCCTTTATCGAACTCATGGCGCTCACTGGGCAAGCGGCCAAAACCGGCGAGGTGGACTATTCGCCCATGATCCGCGAGCGGCGCGGGGTGGCGGGGGTGTGTCTCCGTCCGACGGACTTTGCAGCGGAAATCGCGGCGCGGCGGGGGCGGGGCGAGTCTGTCTCCGCGCCGGAACAGGGGGGCCGCCTCCGCCCGGATGGGGTGCAATTGACGTGGCAAGTGGCCTTTATCAACGGCGGGATCGATCCGTTCCTGATCGAATGGCTTTCCCCGCCCGATCCAGTGCGCCTCCCCCGCGATCCGGCGGTGATCACCCACGCCAACGGGGTCACCGGCCTGATTGGGGCGTCGGTCAGCGCGGGTCAAGTGCGGGTTAAAGCCCCCGCCCCCCCCGATCCCGATTTGCAGTGGGGGGTACGCTTTATCACGGGGTAAGGGACCAACGAAGACCTTCCTAGAACACGGTTACTGTGCTTGTCTGAGCGCCCTTGCTAGGGCTGGTGCGACTCCGGCAAGGGCGCGCCCCCCCGCTTTGGCTGGAAACCTGCTACAATCGCCACGAATTTCTGTCGAACGTTACAGGTAGCTATGACGACCCCATCCGAGAATGTCCCCACACGGGGGCGGGAACCCTACCGCCCGACCCTTGCAAT
>Ga0272446_1002230_pt1 | contig 26865 bp, 23 predicted proteins | sample YNPCB0061_FD_194587 | JGI IMG/M metagenome (GOLD analysis project Ga0272446, IMG submission 194587) | Hot spring microbial mat communities from Yellowstone National Park, WY, United States - YNP-CB-006-1 | ecosystem: Environmental > Aquatic > Thermal springs > Hot (42-90C) > Sediment | place...
TCTCCACCTGGTGCGGCCCGCCTCCACGCCCTTCGGCATCACCGCGCTGCCCGACGGCGGCGCGCTCATCGACGACACCAGCGGCTTCACCGTCGGCAGCGCGCTGGGTGACGCGGGCCTGTCGCTGGACTGGGGCTTCCCCGGGCCGTCCGACGATCCCCGCCTCAACGTCGATGACTCCGGTGACGGTCCGCTGGTCGAGAACGTGTCCCTCGACGCGCCCGAGCACGACCCCGCCTGCGCCGCGGCGTCGTGCGCCTGGGGCCTGTGGGTGCACGCTTTCCGCGACAGCCGCGCGCTGGCCTCGCCGCCCACGTGCTCGCTGCAGGGCTGCACCGAGGGCGAGGCGTGCGGCTGCCCCGCGGGCCTGCGCTGCGTGGGCGACGCCGCGCCGAAGGACGCCGGCGTCACCGGGAACGGCCGCTGCCGCCCGCCGACGGACGTGCGGCTGCGCGTCTACGCGCACGGCGTCGAGCTGGCGACGCTGCCCGTGCCGACGCTGGCGCCGCCCGACGCGCTGTCCCTGGCCGCGCCGTGCCAGTTGGTGCACGTCGCCGACGTCGTGTGGCCCGCGCGTGGAACGGACGCCGGCGTGCAGGTCGTGCCCGTCGGCGTCGACGGCCAGGGCCGCTTCACCACGCCCGAGCTGCACCGCTACGGCTGGCGCCCGGCCGGACCCCAGCCGAACCTCACCTGTGCGCCCAACACGCGGCGCACCATCTCGTCGGGCCAGGTCCCCTGGTACGCGGAGGAGCCGCGATGAACCGAGCACTGATGCTGGCCTGCTGTCTCACGGCGGCCGCCTGCGGCACGAGGCCCGCCGCCACCACCGACGGCGGGTGCACCTCGACCGGCTGCCCGGCGGGCGAGTGGTGCATTGGCGACCTGTGCCAGCCCCACGGCCAGCCCGACGGCGGTGGCATCTGCGAGCGTGACGAGGACTGCCCCACGGGCCAGCAGTGCGTGCGCAGCACCGGCGCGTGCGTCGACCCCTCCACGCTGGACGGTGGCGACCCCACGCTGGACGCGGGCACCGATCCCGATCTCTGCCAGGCGGGCACCAGCGAACCCTGCGGCATCTCGAAGATCGGCGAGTGCCGCCTCGGGGTGCGCCGGTGCGCGAGCGACGACGCGGGCGTGCTGCGCTTCGGCGAGTGCGAGGGCGCGGTGTCGCCGCAGCCCGAGGTCTGCAACGGCAAGGACGACGACTGCGACGGCGACGTCGACGAGGGCTTCGCGCCGGCGTCCTGTGGCGTGGGCGCGTGCCTGCGCGTCGTGGAGACGTGCCTCGCGGGCGTCCCGCAGACCTGCACCGAGGGCACGCCCGGCCCCGAGACGTGCAACGGCCTCGACGACGACTGCGACGGCAGCACCGACGAAGACCAGCCGATGCTGACGTGCGGCGTGGGCGACTGCCTGCGCACTCTGGCCAGCTGCGCGAACGGCGTGTCGCAGACGTGCACCGCCGGCGCGCCCGTGTCCGAGCTGTGTGACGGGCGCGACAACGACTGCGACGGCACGGTGGACAACGGCTTCGGCACGGCCACCTGCGGCGTCGGCGCGTGCCGGCGCACCGTCAACACCTGCGTCGGCGGCGCGCCGCAGACGTGCACCCCCGGCGCCCCGGCCACGGAGACGTGCAACGGCATCGACGACGACTGCGACGGCACCATCGACCAGGGCTGTGCGTGTGCCCCCGCCTCGACGCGGCCCTGCTACTCGGGCCCGCCGGGGACCCAGGGCGTCGGGCGCTGCGTGGCCGGCACGCAGACCTGCAGCGCGGCGGGGCAGTGGGGCACCTGCGCGGGCGAGGTGCTCCCGGTGGCGGAGACGTGCAACGGCCTCGACGACGACTGCGACGCGACGCCCGACGACGGGCTGGGCACGGTGAGCTGCGGCGTCGGCGCGTGCGCGCGGACCGTGCAGGCGTGCGTGGGCGGGGCTCCGCAGGTGTGCACGCCGGGCGCCCCGGGCACCGAGACGTGCAACGGCATCGACGACGACTGCGACAACACCGTGGACGACGGGCTGGGCTCCATTTCGTGCGGGGTGGGCGACTGCCTGCGCACCGTCACCGCGTGCGTCGCGGGCGTGCCGCAGACGTGCACGCCGGGCACGCCGGCCACGGAGGTTTGCGACGGGCGCGACAACAACTGCAACGGCTCGACGGACGAGACCTACCCGCAGTCGGGCGCCGCGTGCATGACGGGCCTGCCTGGGCCCTGCGGCACGGGCCTCTACCAGTGCGCGGGCGGCATGCTGTCCTGCCAGCAGACGGTGACGCCGGTGGCCGAGGTGTGCGGTAACGCCATCGACGAGAACTGCAACGGCATTCCCGACGACGGCCCCACCTGCTGCATGAACATGGCGGACAACGACCTCGACGGCGTGAACGCCTGCAACGACTGCAACGACAACGACGGCAGCATTCGCCCCGGGGCGCTCGAGGTCTGCGACGGCAAGGACAACGACTGCGACGGCCTGACCGACGAGGGCTTCGACGCCGACGGCGACGGCTTCACCACCTGTGGCACGCGTATGGGCGGCGGCCTCGACCCCGCGCGGCGCGACTGCAACGACATGAACGCCTTCGTCTTCCCGCTCAAGGTGATGGACTGCGGGAACGCGGCGACGCCCACCACGCCCAACTCGGTCGACGACAACTGCAACGGCTACGTCGACGAGACGTGCGGCTGCCGCAACCAGGATCGCGACGGCGACGGCGTCACCGAGTGCCAGGGCGACTGCGATGACACGGACGCCACGGTGGCGCCAGGACGCCCCGAGCTGTGCGACGGCAAGGACAACGACTGCAACACGGCCACGGTGCAGAACTGCGGCGTGTCGGACAACTGCGGCCGGCGGCAGGGCGCGTCGTGGACGCAGTACCTCCCGGGCACGGACGTCTGCCGCACGGGCCTGGTCTGCGTGTCGAACGTCTCCACGGGCCAGCTGACGTGCGGCAGCTTCTGCAACCAGACGACGGGGCAGGGCCTCAACGACAGCTGCGCGGCCGGCGAGGGCTGCCTGCGCAACCTGGTCGACTCCGACAACCTGCACCTGTGCAGCGTGCTGACGGTGGGCGCGGGCACCACGGGCGCCGCGTGCACGCTGTCGTCGCAGTGCCGCAGCGGCGACTGCCTCACCACCGACGGGCCGACGGACTACTGCTCGGACAAGTGCACGCACGAGGCCGGGTGCTCGAGCAACACGACGTGCGTGGTGCAGGAGTCCAACCTCACCTCGGGACCGTTCGTCATCGGCTCGTACCTGTGGAGCTACTGCCGGCTGGACTCGAACATCACCGCCACGCGCACGACGGGACAGAGCTGCTCGACGACGTCGCCCTGTCGCGCGGGAGAGGTGGCGTGCTTCAACGGCACGTGCGTGGAGCCGTGCTGCAACCACGCCGACTGCCCCTCGGGCTCGAGCTGCACCATCAACGGGCCAACGCGCACCACCGGGTACCAGAACTCGATGAGCGAGAGCATCGTGTCGGTGCTGCCGTCGTGCCGCGCGTCGGGGACGGCGACGAAGGTGTCGGGCCAGGCCTGCACGACCTCGGCGGAGTGCCGCAGCGGCATCTGCGACACCGCGCTGGGCATCTGCGCCGACCTCTGCTGCAACGACACGTCCTGTCCGAACGGCACGACGTGCAAGCCGGTCAACCTGAAGCTGGCGACGGGCACGGTGACGCTGGTGCGGGCGTGCGTCTTCTCACCGGTGCCGGCGCGGCTGCAGCAGCGCTGACGTTCAAAGGGCTGCGCCGCAGCGTCCGCGGTCCGTGGCATGCTCGCCACCCATGAAGACACTCGCGCTTCTGCTGGTGACGGCGACGGTGAGTGGCACGGCCCACGCGCAGCAGATCTCCAGCCCGTCCGGGTGCGGCGCCGCGAAGAAGTCTGAGCGCTCCAAGTGTCAGGAGTGCACGGGCGGCGGCGGCACGTGGGAGCGCACCGGCTCGTCCTGGGGCTGCGCCATCCCCGCGGGGATCGGTCGCATCGGGCAGTTCCACCGCTCGAAGTCGGTGGGGCGGGACAAGCCCATCCCGAAGCCGAGCTCGGGCGGCGCGTGGTTCAAGAAGTACGTCGACGTGGCGGCCGGCGAGTTCGACATCGGAACGCCCCAGAGCCAGTCGCAGCGCGACGGGAACGAGTTCCCCAACCACGTGAAGCTGACCCGCGCGTTCAAGATCAAGGCGAGCGAGGTGACCCAGGGCGAATGGCACTTCGTGATGGGCAACCCCAACGAAGGGTACGACCGCGCGTGCGGCGTCGACTGCCCCGTGACGGGCGTCTCGTTCTTCGAGGTGCTCACCTTCCTCAACAAGCTGTCTGCGATGGAGAAGCTCGAGCCCTGCTACGCGGTGAAGGGCAACAAGGCGACGTGGCTGAAGGGCCTCGACTGCAACGGCTATCGGCTGCCGACCGAGGCCGAGTGGGAATACGCGGCGCGCGCGGGCGAGAAGGAGAACACCTGGGCCCCGCTCACCGACGTGGCGTGGACCGCCGACAACTCCGGTGGGGTCTTGAAGCCGGTCGGCAAGAAGAAGCCGAACGCCTGGGGCCTCTTCGACGTGCTCGGTGGCGCCGCCGAGCTGGCCTGGGACGACTACGTCTACGACGCGTTCAATGACGCAGAGGGCACGGGCGCCGGCCTCACCGACCCCATCATCGGCGGCATCGAGATGGTCGACGACCCGTCGCAAGGCCTCAAGTTCCGCTCCACGCGCGGCGGCTCCTGGCGCGCCAACGGGTACCAGGTTCGGCTTGGGGTTCGCGGCCAGGTGCTCCCCGCAGGGGATTCCGGCGTCGGCTTCCGGCCGGTCCGCACCGCGCCCTGAGCCCGAGCGACTCCCGCTCGAACCACCGGCCGCGTCTTCAAGCGAGGCGGCCTCCCCGAGACACGGCTGCTGACGACCGGCGCCGTTGCGGGGACGAGCAGTTGTCCCCGAAACTGCCGTGGTGCTTCGGCGTGTCGTCGTCCCCGGCCTCGTCCTCGCCTTCGGGCTCGTGCTGCTGTGGGCACGTCGGTCGCCACCGGATGCCTCGTCCGCCGCGGATCAGGCGACGCCCGTCTCGGCCGCGCCGCGCCTGCGGGCACCCCAGGGCCAGCCAGCCAGCGCGACGCAGCAGACGCTGCCGGACAGTCCCGCGCCGCCGCCGCCAGCCGCGGAGCCCGACGACGTTGCGCACGCCTGCAGGCCGCGCCTCGCGTGGGAGGACCCGGGGGCGTCAGGCTGGGTGGCGGTCACGCTGGAGCTTCCGGAGAGCGTCCTGCCGCGGGGCCAGGTGGAAGTCAGCGGTCCCCGCACCGGCTTCTTCAGCGCCCTCGAGGACGGCGGGCACTCGGACGTGCCCGAAGGTCCGATGCTGGTGGCGCCGCTCAAGGGGTGGCGCTTCTGGGTGCAGCCCTGCGCGAACCCGAGGGACACGCCGAGCCTCACCGTGGCGCTGGCGGACGGCCGGCGGGCCTGGAGCCGCCTCGGCAACGCGTCCACGCTGCGCCTCAAGCCGCTGACGCCTCTGGTGAAGACGGACCTGTCCGGGCGCCTGCTGCGCCGCGGCGCGCCGGTCGCGGGGGTGAATGTCGACGGCCTGCTGTGCAATGGGACGGTGACGGACCAGGGAGGCCGCTTTGCGCTCTCCTGTGTGGTGCTCCCGGGCACCGACATCCTGCGGGTGCGGGCGCCCTGGTACTTCCACGCCACCCAGAGCGAGAAGTGGTTTGCCTTCGACGGCGGCCCCCTGGGCGACCTCGAGGTCCGCCAACGCGCTCCGGTCGACCCGGGCCGCGTCGGGCTTGTCCTGGAGGATGCGCGGGGGAGCGTCGTGGTCACCTCCGTCATCGACCTCGGCCCGGCCTGGCACGCCGGCGTCGAAGTGGGCGACGAGGTGCTGGAGGTCGACGGCGCCGGCGTCGCCACCGCCGACGAGGCGCGCGCCCGCCTCAGCGGTGCGCCCGGCGCCCCGGTGCGGCTCAAGCTGCGGCGGGGCGCCGACGTCTTCTTCCTCGAGGTCGAGCGTCAGCCGCCTCCGGACTGACGCGGCTTCAACGGCACACGCGCAGCGATTGCAGGGCTCCGGGCGGGTCCGGCTGGCCGGCGAGGCGCTGCGCGGTGCCTACGCGGGCGAGTGACGCCTCACACCCACGTGTCGGGGATGAGGCTGGGCTTGAGCTCCTTGAAGTCCTTCAGCATGCCCGAGAGCGTGGTGGCCGCCGGCGACGGGTTCGGCGTGGCGGCCAGCTTCGCCTCGAAGTTGGCGATGGCGGTGAGCGCCTGGGCGCGCGTCATGTTCTTGAAGCTGGGCGGCGGGTCGATGCCCACCGCGCGGAAGCCTGCCTCGATCTTCGCGCCGTGCACCTCCTGGAACTTCGAGGCCACCACCGGGTGGAAGATGAGGCGAATCGTCTGGTCGCGCTGCGCCTCGACGGCCTTGCGCTCGTCGCCCTGCAGCCCGGGGTTCTGGATGAGCCGCTGCAGCGAGTTGTAGTAGTCGCGCACCGGCCCGCGCTGCGTGTCGGGGATTTCACCGCCCGCCCACGCCGCGTCGAAGCCCGACTTGAGCGAGTCGCGCCGGCTGCGCAGTTCGTCCAGCGACGCCTTCGGCTTGCCGTCGTCGAAGCCGCGGGTGCGCGTCCACACGGTGACGTTCTCGCCCTTCCGCATGCCCTGGAAGATCTCCCGCTTGATGCCGTCGCCCGAGCCGCGCGTGGCCAGCTCCCACGCCTTCTGGTGCGCGGTGGCGCCCGACGCCGCGCCCGGCGACGAGCCGTCGTACGCGACGATGGTCTTCGCGTTGGGGAACATGGCCGTGTACTTCTCCATCATGCTCTCGCCGCCCGAGTAGCAGCCGGCGATGAGCAGGTCCTCGACGCTCCTCGCGCCCTTCGGCATCGCCTCGGCCAGCGCGCCCACCGTGGGCCAGTCCAGCCTGCCGTTGTTCTCGCCGTACACGCCGTAGCCGACGTGGTGGCCCGACAGCACCAGGCGCGACGGCGGCTGGCCGCCCTTCTCCGCCACCGCCCACTGCTGGGCGATCGCCGCCAGCTCGTCGCGCGCGTCGCGGCCGGCGTTCACCAGGACGTCGGCGATCTTCGCGGTCTGCTCGGCGGGCAGGCCCAGCGTCAGCGCGAAGGACGTGGCGCCTGCGCGGGTGGACAGGTCGTGCGTGGTGGCCACGCCGCGGGCGTCACGGGTGGTGATGGTGTCGTCCACCCTGGCGTCCTGGACGACGGTGACGTTGGTGCCACGGGCCTTGAGCGCGTCGGACTCGAGCGTCGAGCGGTGCGCGTCGGAGTTGTTCATCGCCACGAAGAGCACCTTGTCGTTGCTCTTGGGCGTCCAGCCCTGGGCGGGCGGCGCCTGCGGAGCGGTGGTGGTCGTCGTGTTGCGGTTGTCGGTGGTGGTGCTCGACGTTGACGGCGTGGGGCCGGTGGGGCGGTTGCCAATGGGCGCGGGCATGAGACCTCTCTGGGAAGCAGACGACGAGGAGGCGATCAGTTCACCCCGTCCTTCGGGTCTCCGCAATCCCGCGGCGGCAAAACCTCTCGCGCGCTCAGCGAAGCCCTTCGGGACGGGCGGCCTCCCGCGGGAAGAAGCGCCGCTGCGCCCACAGCGCCACGTGGACGAGGCCGATGAGCACCGGCACCTCCACCAGCGGCCCGATGACGGTCGCGAAGGCCTCGCCCGACTGGATGCCGAAGCTGGCGACCGCCACCGCGATGGCCAGCTCGAAGTTGTTCGACGCCGCGGTGAAGGACAGCGTGGCCGACTGCCGGTAGTTCGCGCCCACCCGCTTCGACATGACGAAGGACACCGCGAACATGATGAGGAAGTAGACGAGCAGCGGCGCGGCGATGCGCAGCACGTCGAAGGGCAGCTGCACGATGGCCTCGCCCTTGATGGAGAACATCACCACGATGGTGAACAGCAGCGACACCAGCGTGATGGGGCCGATGCGCGGCACGAAGCGCTGCTCGTACCACTCGCGCCCCTTCGCCTTCACCAGCGCCAGCCGCGTCAGGAAGCCCGCCGCGAAGGGGATGCCCAGGTAGATGGCCACGGACTTCGCGATCTACCCGATGGTGACGTCCACCGCCGCGCCCTTGAGCCCCAGCCAGCGCGGCAAGACGGTGGCGAACACGTACGCGTACACCGGGAAGAAGAGCACCTGGAAGAGCGCGTTGAAGGCCACCAGCCCCGCGCAGTACTCGGTGTCGCCCCTCGCGAGGTCGTTCCACACGAGGACCATCGCGATGCAGCGGGCGAGCCCGATGAGGATGAGCCCCAGCATGTACTCCGGCGTGTCGCGCAGGAAGACGACCGCCAGCGCGAACATGAGCAGCGGGCCCACCACCCAGTTCCACACCAGCGACAGCGCCAGCACCTTCTTGTCGCGGAAGACGCGGCCCAGCTCCTCGTAGCGAACCTTCGCCAGCGGCGGGTACATCATCAGCACCAGCCCGATGGCGATGGGAATGGACGTGGTGCCGACGCTCAGCTCTTCCAACGTCCTCGGGAAGTCGGGCGCGAAGGAGCCCACCGCCACGCCCAGGCCCATGGCGAGGAAGATCCACACCGTCAGGTACCGGTCCAGGAAGGACAGCTGCTTCGCCACGCCACCCGTTGCGCTCGACATGACGTTTCCCGGGCTCGCTGTGGAGACACCCACGCGCGTCGTGCCCCACTCAACCACCGGTGTCGGCCCGGCTGAAGCGATCTCGCCGCGGCCGGTGCATGCGCCGCGCGAGGTTGCATGTCCGACAGAGGCTCGGCAACGCGCCCTCCGACGGGGCGTTCGTGACCCGGCACGTCCCCTTCGACCCATCTGCCCCGCGCGCTCGGAGCGCCCTAGCCTTCGCGTCATGTCCATTCAGCCGCTGGGCTCGACGGCGACGGACGTGATGCTGGGTCACCGCGGTCCAGTCGTCGTGTCGTGCTTCTTTGGCTGGCCCAACGGGTCCTCGCTCAAGGCGGCGGCGGATGCGCAGCGGCAGGTCATCGCCCAGTACGGCAAGGTCGTCACGCTGAGCATCGTCCCGCCCGTCGACCTGCAGCGGGCGAAGAACGCAGCCGTCACGCTCGACGTGCCCGCGGAAGAGCGCGACGCGTCCACGCGGAAGACGGCCGAGGTCACCGAAGAGCTGGCCGCGCACACCGTGGCGAGCGCGATGGTCATCCTGACGCCCGGCGTGGTCGGCGTCATGGTCCGCTCCTTCCTCGCCGCGGTCAGCCTGATGTCGCGCTCGCAGGTTCCGTTGAAGACGTTCCGCTCGCTGGCCGAGGCCGTCGCCTGGCTCGAGACGGTCCCGGAATCGCCAGGGCTCTTCCCTCGCCTCACGCAGGACATCGAGACCTGGCTGAGCGAAACAGCGACCGCGACCGACGCCCGCTGAGCGCCCGGAGCAGCCCGCGTCGAGGCTCTCCCGGTTCCTGCGCTCGCGACCGGTCGCCCGACGCGCAGCACGCCAACATCGCCCCGCCGTCGAAGCGCCTGCGCCCGCGAACGGTCGGCAGCGGCCGGCAATCACCTCAAGCCCCGGTCCTCCGGGGCCGCGAGGAGCACGCGCTTCACCGCCGAGGGCTCGAACTCTGCCGTCACGCCGCCGCGGTTACGGCTCAGCCGCCATCCACCCCGCCGTCGAGCGCGCCCGCGTCGGTGCCAGCGCCCGCGTCGCTGTCGGCGCCTGCGTCGGTGTCAGCGCCTGCGTCGGTGTCAGCGCCTGCGTCGGTGTCAGCGCCCGCGTCGGTGTCAGCGCCCGCGTCGGTGTCGGCGCCCGCGTCGGTGTCGGCGCCCGCATCCGACGTCGGGCGCGGCCAGAAGGCGTCCAGCGTGTACGAGGCGAGCTCGACGCACCGCGCGTTGGGCCGCGCCCGGTCGGCGTTCCGGTCCCACTCCACGAAACGAAGGTCGCTGCCCGAGCCCTTGAGCTGGCCGGGCGTCGCCTGGTCCGCCTGGGTGAAGGTGACGCTGCCCGACTGCGCGAGGAAGAAGCTGGCGCAGTTGACGCCGCCGCCGGTGCAGCCTTCCTGGTACGTGAGGCACACCTCGCAGGCGCCGTACGTCGTCGGGCCGAGCGTCACGTCGTAGGGAAACGACGGGTTCTGACTGGCGCCGAAAAACCAGAGCTCGACGCCGAAGACATCGACGCGGCCCGCGTCCGCGCCGGGAATCGCGAAGAGCGCCCAGTCCCACGGCGGGTTCTGCCCGTTGCGCGGCACGTGGTTCGCCGCCTGGTAGCTCTCGGGAGGAAACGCCACCTGCTTGCAGCTCCCGCCGCCGCCGCCGCCCGCGCCCGCGTCCGTCGTGCCGCCACCGGCGCCGCCGCCCATCGCGCCACCACCCGTGCCGCCGTCGACGCCAGCGTCGGGGCCGCTGGTGCTGCCGCCGCACTGCATGAACCCCAGCGCCGCCAGCAGCGCGACGACGACGAACCACGTCCTCCGAGTCTGCGTCATGGCGCTCGCCTAGCAGGCCCGGCGCGACGCGGCCACCCGGCCTCCGGCGTCTCCTCGAGCGCTCGCGCACGTTCGCCTCGTCCTCCAGCACCAGCTCGCTGCGCATGCGGTGGCCTCCTCGAGACAGACATCCACCTCACCCTTCGCCACGATGAAGCTGGCGCCGTCCGGGCCGCCCGGCTGGAAGGTGGACTCGCCGGGCCTTCAACTCGAGCTCGTCGATGCGCTCAAAGGAGCGGGACCGACGCCAGCGGGCTGGTTGGCGGCGGCCATGAGCGGCGCTCCTTGCGCGCGAGAGGACAACTGGCAACCCGGGCAGCGCGCCGGGGCCCGGGCGGGTGAGAATGCGCCGCGTGGCGCGCGACGACGACGCTGGACAGGGCCCGGGAGCGCTGAAGGCCGCGGGCCTGGCGACGGCGCGGGCGCTCTTCAAGGCGGGCGCGTGGGTCGGGCGCGCGGCGAAGGCCGGCGTCGACGCGGTGCACCCCGACGTGTGGCGGCACGCGGCCGACCTGCCGCTGGTGGCGCTCACGATGCTGGGCCCCGGCGCGCGGCCGGTGGATGAGCTGCCCGACGACGGCCGGGTGCCCGTCCTCTTCGTGCACGGACTCGGCGGCAGCCCGGGCAACTTCCTGCCGATGCGCACGTACTTCCGCGCGCTGGGCAGGCCGCGCACGCTCGCGGTGGCGCTGCCCTCCGACTGCACCGTGGCGGTGCTGGGCGGCGTCTTGGCCGACGTGCTCGAAGCGGCGGCGAGGCGCGCGCCGGGCGGCGAGGTGGACGTGGTGGCCCACAGCCTCGGCGGGCTGGTGGCGCGCGCGGCGTTGCTCGAGCTCGAGGCCCGCCGCGCGCTGCGCCCGGCCGGCGGCCCGCCGTCCGACGCCGTTCCCGGCGCGCCAGGCGCTGGCTCGGCCACGGACCAGGCCAGCCCCGCGCGCGGCGCGGCGCCGGGAGAGACGCCGTGCCGGGTGCGGACGCTGGTGACGCTGGGCACGCCGCACGCGGGCAGTCACCTCGCGCGCTACGCAAACACCGTGACGACGCGGGACCTGCGGCCGGGCTCGGCGATTCTGCAGCGCCTCGACGCGCAGCTGCCGTGGAAGGGCCCGCCCACGCAGCCGCGCCTCATCGCCTTCTGGAGCGCTTCGGACGTCATCATCCTGCCGACGGAGAAGGCGACGGTGGACGGCGCGGAGAACGTGGAGCTGCCCGGCCTGTCGCACAACGGGCTGCTCGTCTCGCCGACGGCGTGGGAGGCGGTGTTCCGAGCGCTGGACGACGGGCGCGCCGAGGCGAGCGAGCGCCTCCCACCGCCGCGTTGAGGCCACGGTGTGACGACGCTGGCGCACGGCGAGTCGGACACCGCGCCCTCGCCTCGGGCGTCGGCACACGACGTCGACGGGGCGGTCAGTCGACGGTGACTTCCTCGAATTCCCGGCGGGCCTCGTCGAAGCGCCACGCGCGGGGCGCCGACGCGCCGGCCTTCGTCACCGGGACAATCACCGTCCACCGCCCGGCCCAGGCGAACTCCGCGTCCTTCGCGGACGGCACGGCGGGCGCGTCCGGGTGCGAGTGGTAGAAGCCCAGCACCGTCCACCCGCGCGCCTCGGCCTCGGTCTCCACGGCGAGGCAGTCGCGGGCGGACAGCGAGAACGCGCGCCCCGGCTCCGGCGCCGCGTTCCCGAGCGGCCGCACGTGTACCTGGCCGCGCTCGTCCCCGAGGAGCGCCCCACAGCACTCCCCGGGGAAGCACGCCTCGGCGTGCCGCATCACCTCGGCGCGCGCCTCGGGCGGCAGCCTCACGCGCGGCTACTTCACGGCCTTCACGCGGGGGCGCTTCTCTTCCGCCTCCGCCTCGGGCTCCGGCACGGCCTTCACGACGGGCGCCGCCTTCACGCCGAACTTCTCGAAGAGCTGGCCTTCGATGTCCCGGGCGATCTCCGGGTGCTCCTTCAGGTACTCCTTGGCGTTCTCCCGGCCCTGGCCGATGCGCTCGCCCTTGAAGGCGAACCACGAGCCGCTCTTCTCGACGATGCCGGCCTCGCTGGCCATGTCGATCAGGTCGCCTTCGCGGGAGATGCCCTGCCCGTACATGATGTCGAACTCGACTTCCTTGAAGGGCGGGGCCACCTTGTTCTTCACCACCTTCACGCGCGTGCGGTTGCCCACCACCGCCTCGCCGTTCTTGATGGCGCCGATGCGGCGGATGTCGAGGCGCTGCGACGCGTAGAACTTGAGCGCGTTGCCGCCGGTCGTCGTCTCGGGGTTGCCGAACATGACGCCGATCTTCATGCGGATCTGGTTGATGAAGATGAGGCACGTCTGGCTCTTCGCCACGGTGCCGGTCAGCTTGCGCAGGGCCTGGCTCATCAGGCGCGCCTGCACGCCCATGTGCGCGTCGCCCATCTCGCCCTCGAGCTCGGCCTTGGGCACGAGCGCGGCGACGGAGTCCACCACCAGCACGTCGATGGCCCCGGAGCGCACCAGCATCTCGGCGATCTCCAGCGCCTGCTCGCCGGTGTCGGGCTGCGAGAGCAGCAGGTCGTCGGTGCGCACGCCCAGCTTGCGCGCGTAGCCCACGTCCATCGCGTGCTCGGCGTCGATGTACCCGCACACGCCGCCCTTCTTCTGCGCCTCGGCGACGATGTGGAGGCACAGCGTCGTCTTGCCCGACGACTCCGGCCCGTAGATTTCCACGATGCGGCCGCGGGGCACGCCGCCCACGCCCAGCGCGATGTCGAGCGAGATGGACCCGGTGGAGATGGCCTGGATGTCCTTCGCCATCGGCTCGTCGTTGCCGAGCCGCATGATGGAGCCCTTGCCGAACTGCCGCTCGACGGCCTGCAGCGCGAGCTCGATCGCCTTTTCCTTCTCCGGATTCATCGCCATCTCGTGTCTCCCTCCCGTGGTTCAAACACCTGAACAACCGTTGAGTATCACCGCGAGCGCTTCTAGACCAGAGGTCTGACATCCACCCGCCCGGCTGCCCGCATGACCACGGAATTCCTACGCCTTTGGGCTCACGGCCTCACCAGAGCGGCCACCACAGGGGCCAGGTGAAGAAGGCGACTTCGCCGGCGAGCACGAGCCACAGCCCCACCGCGACCAGGTTCTTCAGGTTCTTCCGCCACCACGGCCGCTGCGCGTCGCGCAGCCACGCGAGGTCCTCCGGCTTCATCTGCAAGGCCCACGGGTAGCCGAAGCGCAGGAGCGCGAGCAGCGCCACCACCTTCAGCGGGCGGCCCTGCGCGTCGGTGTCGGTGCCGAAGGTGTCGGCGTCGAGCAGCGACAGCAGCTCCTTCGCGTTGGCCTCGGTGGCCGGCGCGGACTCGAGCCAGGCCACCACGCGCGCGAGGGCCCCGGCGCCGCTCAGCGGACCGAGCGAGGTGTACTCCGCGACGAGGCGGGCGAGGCTGGTGCCGGCGAAGGCGTCGGCGGCCTCGAGCGACGCCGGCGACGACTCCACGGGCTGGACGGACTCCACGCGCTCCATGGCGCGCGGACTCTAGCGCGCCGGGCTGATCCAGCGGCACGGCAACGCGCCACTTCAACAGTGGCCTTCGCCCGTCCGCCCGGGCAGGATTCCCGGCGCTTTGGACGAGGGCTTCATCGACGAGGTCGCGCAGACCATCGACCGCTGCGCCGCGGTGGTGCAGGACCTCGACGCGCTCAAGGACGCGCTCCACGAGCTGCGGCTCTCGTCGGATCCCCGCGCCCAGTTCGCCACCGCGCTGTTCGACCTGGACCGCGCGCGCCGCGGCGACTCCGAGGCCCGCACCACCATGCTGCAGGTGGCCGACGCCCTGCTCGTCTTCTGGCGCGAAGGCACCGGCGAAGAGCTGGCCGCCGCCCACCCCGAGCTCGCCCGCCTGTGGCGCGAGGCGTCGGCGCTGCTCATCACCTTCGAAGAGAAGCGCCTCTCGAAGCTGCTCACCGCCTGCTGGGACGCGCGGGAAGACGCGGCGCTCCTCAAGGTGGCGGTGGAGGACCTCCAGCCCGACGGCTACCGGCGCGTGGAGTTCGCCCGCTGCCTCTACCACCTCGAGCTCGCGCGCCTCTTCGTGCAGGAGAGCCGCGCCGAGTTCACCCGCCGCGCCGGCCTCCTCACCGAGGCCTACCAGGACCCCGAGGTGGCCAGGGAGCTCATCGGCAACGACGCGGGCCTCGAGCACCTGTGGAAGGAGCTCGTCCCCTACCTCGACGAGTTCTTCGAGCACCAGGAGCGGCAGGCGTACCTCGCGCGCACCAGCAAGGTGACGGGCAAGCTGCCGGCCATCAGCGACGCCCAGCTCGCCACCACGCCCGAGCGCCAGGCCGTCGACGTCACCCCGCCCGCCTCGCCCGCCGTCGCCCCCGACACGCTGGACGAGGAGGACGACGCGCCGCCGCCCGAGCCCCTCGCCGAGAGCCACCAGGTGCCCAGCTTCCGCACCCTCGTCGGCGGCCGCCTGCCCCCGCCACCCCTGACGCCGCCCGCGGGCACGCCGCCCTTCTCGTCGTCGCCGTCGACGTCCAGCGCGCCCACCCAGCAGCTCCCCGCGGTCGACGTCAGCCTGCCCACGCCGAGAGAAGCGACGCCGGCCCTGGCGCCGCCGCCCCCGCCGACGGACTTCACGCCCCACGGCGGGTGGAAGCCTCCCGCCGAGGAGGCCGAGGTGGTGTTGGACGCCGAGCTCGAGGCGGGCCCGCCCGCGCCGCCGCCGCCGCCCGTCGACTTGACGCCGCCCGGCTCGTGGCAGCCGCCGCGCAGCGAGTCCGGTGAGGTCGAGCTGGTCGACGACGTGGAGGTGGACGTCGCGCCCCCGCCGCTGCCCGCCGTCACCCCCTCGCACGGCCTGCCCGCCGCCGACATCGACGTGGACGTCGCCGAGCCCGAGGTCGAGCCCGAGCCCGACCTCGCCACCCTGGACTTCTGGGCCCACACCTTCGAGACGCTGCAGATGAACCCCGGCGCCGACGGGCGCGCCGCGCAGCGCCTGTTCGCCACCGAGACGCGCGCCGACCGCAAGCGGCTGGTGGAATACCTGGACACGCTCGAGCGGCACCTCGCCGTCCCCGAGGCGCGCGCCTTCGCCTGCCTGGTGCGCCTGCTGCTCGCCGCGCAGACCAAGGAGAAGAACCTCTTCGGCAGCGCCAACCCGGTGCGGCAGGAAGCGGTGCACGCCGCGCTGTCGCTTCTGTCCGCCTCGCCCATCGCCGCCGGCCACGCCGCGGTGTGGTTCGAGCTCGACGGCCCCGAGACGCGCGCCACCCTGGCGAAGGGCCTCGAGGTGGTGGCGAAGTACCTGGCCTTCTGTCACCGCGGGCAGGTCGACCCGCTCGACCCGGCCGCCGTGAAGCGCTTCGCTTTCGGCAGCTAACTCCGCGAAGGAAGGGCCCTCTTTGGGCCCGCGCAACCGATGGCCTCGTCCCGGGTTCAACCCAGCGTGCAGGCGTTCAGCGACGAGGACGCGCGCGAGATGCTCCAGGTCGCGAAAGGCGACCGCCAGGCCTTCGCGCGGCTGTTCGACCGGCACCAGGCGTCGGTGGTGCGCTTCTGCCGGCGCTTCGTGGGCGACGGGGCGCGCGCGGAGGAGCTGGCGCAGGACGTCTTCGTGCGGTTGTTCCGGTCGGCGAAGTCGTACCAGCCGTCGGCCCGCTTCAAGACGTTCCTCTTCCGCGTGGCGACCAACGTCTGCCTCAACGACGTGCGCCGCCCGGCCGCGAAGGCCGAGGTGCTGGAGGACCCGGTGAAGGACGACGGCCCCACGGTGTTCGAACAGCAGGCCGACGGTGTGACGCCGCTGGCGGCCCTCGAGGCGAAGCAGCTCGAGGCGGCGGTGGACCGGGCGATGGCGAAGATGAGCGAGCGCGAGCGCGCCGCCTTCGCCATGTGCCGCTTCGAGGGCCTCGCGTACCGCGACATCGCGCAGGCGCTGGAGTCGACGGAGGCGGCCGTGAAGAGCTTGATTCACCGCGCGACGGTGCAGGTCGCGAAGCAGCTGGCGGCCGCGTCTGCTGAAGGGAGCGCAGCATGAACGAGGACCTCGCAAACGAGCTCACCGCGTACATCGACGGAGAGCTGGACGACGCGCGCGCCAGGCAGGTGGAAGCCGCGCTGGCCGCCGACCCCCAGCTGCGCGCGTTGGAGCAGCAGCTGCGCGCCACGGTGGCGGCGTTGAAGACGCTGCCCGAGCCCGCGCCCTCGGCGGCGCTGCGGCGCGCGGTGCTGGCGAAGGTGGACGAGCCCACCTGGCGCGAGCGCCTCGCGAGGTGGCTCACGCCCCCGCGGCTGGTGCCCGTGGGCCTCGCGGTGGCGGCGGCGCTGACGGCGGTGGTGGTGTGGCCGCGCGGGGCGGACGCGCCGGTGGACGAAGACGCGCTGCTGCTGGCGCAGAACCTGGACGTGGCCGAGGACCTGGACCTCGTGGGGCTCGACTCGCCCGACGACGTGGCGGTGGTGGCCCACCTGGACGAGCTGGAGGTGCTGCGATGAGGACCCTCTTCCTGATGGTGCTGGTGTCGGCGGCGGCGTGGGCCCAGGAGGCGGCGCCGCAGACAGCCGCCGAGCGCTTCAACGCGCTGCCCGAGGCCGAGAAGCAGGCGCTGCGCGAGAAGCTCAAGGCCTTCAAGGCCCTGCCGCCGGAGGAGCGCGAGCGTCTCAAGGCCAACCTCGAGCGCTTCAAGGCGCTGCCGAAGGAGGACCAGGAGCGCGTGCGGGAGAACCTGAAGCACTTCCTCAAGCTGTCGCCCGAGGAACGGCAGGACCTCCGTCGCCGGCACGCGGCCTTCAAGCAACTGCCGCCCGAGGAGCGCCGCGAGATGCGCCAGCGCCTGCGCCAGTACCTCAAGGAGAACCCCGAGGCCCGCGAGCGCATGCGCGAGAACATGAAGCGGTGGCGCTCGCTGTCGGAAGAGCAGCGCCAGCAGCTGCGCGAGCGCGCCCGGGAGCGGCGCCAGCGATGATGCCGCTCGCGTTGGTGGTGCTGCTCGCCCTCGACGGCGGCACGCCCGCGCCGCCGCCGCCCAGGCCCAGCCCCGCGGACCAGGAAGTCATCGACAACCTCGAGCTCCTCGAGAACCTCGACGGCGCCGACAACTACGAGCTGCTGGAGGAGCTGTCCTTCGAGCGCTGAGCCCCCTGGGGTGGGCGGATTCGCATCAGGGTCCGCGTCCACCCGGGGGCGTCGCGCGGCGGGCCTCATGGAGGTGGTCTCATTCTGTTGCAGCGGGCGCTCCCCGCTGCGGCGCTACGGGCCGTCCTCGCCACCACCAAGAGTGAGCCGTGACCCTCGCCCTCGTGCTGTCACTCGTCCTGACCGCGCCAGCCAAGAGCCCCCCGAAGCCGGCGCCGGCCGCCGCGCCGCAGGAAGACCCCTCCACGGTCCAGGCGCGCGAGCTGTTCCAGTGGGGCCAGCGCCTCTACAAGCAGGCGCGCTATGCCGAGGCCATCGCCAAGTTCGAAGAGGCCTACGCGGTGCGCCCGCACCCGGTCATCTATTTCAACATCGGCCGATGCTACGAGCAGCTGGGCGAGACGGCGAAGGCGCTGCGCGCGTACCGCGACTACCTGCGCCTGGCGCCCGACGCAAAGGACCGCGAGACGGTCGCCGACGCGATGGTGAACCTCGAGCGGCGGCTGCGCGAGAAGGGCGTGCAGCAGCTGATGGTGTTCGCCGACCCGCCCAACGCGCGCATCGAGGTCGACGGCAAGGACCTGGGCACCTCGCCCGCGTCCGTCGAGTTGGTGGCGGGCAACCACACGCTGGCGGTGCGCGCCGAGGGCCACGACACCGTCGAGCGCGCCTTCGTCATGACGACGGCCCGCGCCACCGAGATGACCATCGCGCTGAGGCCTTCGGCGAAGGAACCGGTGGTGGTCGCCACGCCGCCGCCGCCCCCGCCGCCCGTCGAGCCGAAGAAGGACGAGAAGCCGCCCGAGGTGAAGGCGCCGGCGGAAGAGCAGAAGGCGCCGACGTTCCACCGCTTCTTCGTGGGGGCGCGCGCGAACGCCGCCATTCCGCCGCAGGCGGCGGGCTCGACGTCCATCTTCGCGTCGGTGCTGGCGGGGGCGAACCTGGTGCCGTCGGTGTCGCTGGCGGCGGGCGTGCTCATCACCAACCCGGTGGGCTTCCTGGTGCAGGCCAGCTGGGTGCCGTGGAACGTCGACGGGCGCTTCAAGCCGGTGGTGTCGCTCGAGCTGCCGCTGGTGCTGCCGAGCGCGAGCCAGTCGCTGTCGTTCGGCGCCGCGGTGGCGCCGGGCGCGCGCTTCGACGTGACGCACTGGCTGTCGCTGGGCCTCGACGTGCCGTTGACGTACTTCTTCGTCGCGCCCGAAGGCGCGCCGCGTTTCTACGTGTTCGTCGCGGGCGCCGCGACGCTGCGGTTCCTCTAGAGACGCAGCACCAGACCGTGAAGACCTTCGCCCGCACCGCGACGTGCCTCGCCCTGCTCCTCGGCCTCACCGCGCTGGCGCAGCAGCCCGCCCCGCACTGGCTGTAGGAGCGCTTCTCGCCCACCGGCAACGACCTCTACGACGTCGCGGTGGTGGACGCGTCGAACGCGTGGGCCGTGGGCTCGGCCGGCACCATCTTGAAGTGGAACGGCTCGACGTGGACGCAGCAGGCGTCGAACACCACGCGCAACCTGTACGCGGTGGACTTCTTGAACGCCAACGTCGGCGTCGCGGTGGGCAGCAACATCATCTGCCGGACCACCAACGGCGGCGCGACGTGGACGGCCACGCCCGTGAGCGGCGTCTTCCTGGGCGTGGACATCAGCAACTTCAACAGCAACTACGTGCTCGCGGTGGGCAGCCGGAGCTCCTACGCGTTCTCGAACAACGGCGGCGGGACCTGGTCCACCACGGGCCTCTCGTTCCCGCCGGGCACCTACGACATGGTGGACGTCGAGTTCACCGGCGCGACCAACGTCTACGTGCTCACCGAGGTGGACCAGAACATCACCACGCCGTTCAACCTGAGCAAGGAGCCGCTGCTCAAGTCGACCAACCTCACCAACTTCGCCCCGGTCATCAACATCAACCTCAGCGCGAGCTTCGTACCCACGCGCATGGACATGCTGACCGACTCGGTCGGCACCATCGTCGGCGAGGGCGGCGTGGCGTACCGCATCGACACCAGCACCGGCAGCCAGACGTCGCAGACGACGGGCACGACGAACGACCTCACCGACGTCTACTTCGCCGACACCAACAACGGGTGGATCGTCGGCCGCCCCGCCAGCTCGACGACGGCGCCGGTGTACCTGCGCACGACGAACGCGGGCTCGACGTGGACCAGCATCCCCACCGGGGCGAACACCGGCGTGCCCATCACCGCGGTGCGCGGCGTGAGCGCGAGCTCGACCGTCCTCATCGCCGGGCCCGGCGGCCTGCTGGCGCGGCACGCGAGCGGCGGCGGGGGCGCCTTCACCTTCACGGCCAACCCCATCGGCTTCCGGCACCTCGGGCTCAAGTTCCTCGGCTCGACGCTGGGCATCTCGGTGGGCGCGGAAGGCAGCATCATGCGGAACACCGGCGGCTCGATCTGGTCCGTCACCTCGTGCAGCGGTGCGTCGGACCTGCAGGAGGTGGTGCTGACGGCCACCAACGGCGTCGCCGTGGGCAACGCGGGCACCGTGTGTCTCGCCGCGTCCGCCGATTGGAACTCGTGGACCAAGGTGGCGCTGCCCAACGCTGCGCTCGACGGCATGTACCTGCGCGACGTGGCGCTGGCGTCGGGCTCCACCTTCGTGGCGGTGGGCGACGACCTGACCAACGGCGTCATTCTGCGGTCGACGAACAACGGCTCGTCGTGGACGCGGATCATCGACGTCACGGCCGCCTACAAGGGCTTCACCGGCATCGACTTCTCGGGCACGACGGGCATCGGCGTGGCGGTGGGCCTGGGGGGGCCTCGTGGTGCGCACGACGAACTTCGGCGCGTCGTGGTCGGCGCCGCTGAACCTCAACACCACCGACGACCTCTCGGACGTCGTGTTCCGCGGCACGACCGGCTACATCCTCGCGCGCGGCAGCCCCCCCCGCATCTACCGGTCCACCGACAGCGGACAGACCTGGACGGTGCTGAGCAACCTCCCGGTGTGCGGCACCTGGAAGGACCTGGTCTTCTCGTCGGACGCGGTGGCCTACGTGCTGGGTGAGCCCGCCTGCGTGGCGCGCACGAAGGACAGCGCCGCGACGTGGACGCTGCAGTCGCTGCCCACGACGTCGCACCTGTAGTACCTGTATGACATCTACCCGTTGAGCGACGCCGAGGCCGTCATCGTCGGCAGCTACGGCATGGTGCTGCGCACGCGCTGCGGCGGCTCGGACACCGCCACCTGCACCAACGGCGGCAACACCTGCGTCACCCCGGTCTGCACGCCGGCCACCGGCGCGTGCGGCACCACCCCCGTGGCCGCCGGCACGGCGTGCAACGACTCGTCGGCGTGCACGCAGTCGGACGCGTGCAACGGCACGGGCAGCTGCGTGGGCACGCCCATCACCTGCAACGACGGCAACGCCTGCACCACCAACGACGTGTGCACCAACGGCGTGTGCAGCGGCATGGGCGTGATGTGCAACGACAGCAACCCGTGCACGGTCGACTCCTGCAACCCGACGACCATGCAGTGCACCTTCACGCCGGTGGCGAACGGCACCGCGTGCAACGACGGCAACGCCTGCACCATCAACGACTCCTGCACGTCCGGCACCTGCGGCGGCGCGGCAGCCAACTGCAACGACGGCAACTCGTGCACCGCGGACAGCTGCGTGCCCACCACGGGCTGCGTCAACGCGCCTACCAGCGCCAGCTGCAGCACCGGCAACCACTGCCTCATCAACGAGAGCTGCCAGCCCGACACCACCTGCGGCGGAGGGGCGCCGCGCGTGTGCAGTGACGGCAACCCCTGCACCGACGACTCGTGCGACCCGGCGACGGGCTGCAACACGACGCCGTCGCCCGGCGGCACCGCCTGCAACGACTCCAACGCGTGCACCAGCGCCGACGCCTGCAACGGCAGCGGCACGTGCGTCGGCTCCACCGTCAACTGCGATGACGGCAACCCCTGCACCGCGGACTCGTGCAGCCCGAGCGGCGGCTGCGTGCACACGCCGGTGATGCCGGGCACCCCCTGCAACGACGGCTCGGCCTGCACGGTGAGCGACTCGTGCAACGGTTCGGGCGTGTGCACCGGCTCGCCCCTCGCCTGCGACGACAACACCTTCTGCACGGACGACACCTGCAACCCGGCGGTCGGCTGCGTCTTCACGCCGAAGGCCAACAACACGCCGTGCGACGACGGCAACGCGTGCACCAACAGCGACGTGTGCACCAACGGCGCGTGCCGGGGCGTCGGCGTCGTCTGCGACGACAACAACCCGTGCACCGCGGACACGTGCAACCCGGCGACGATGCAATGCGCCTACACCCCGCTGACCGCCGGCACGGCCTGCAGCGACAACGACGCGTGCACCCAGCAGGACTCGTGCGGCGCGCTGCCCGACGCGGGCTTCGGGTGCCGGGGCACGCCGCGCGACTGCTCGGACAACAACCCCTGCACGGTGGACCAGTGCACCGCGGGGACGTGCTCGTCCGTCGCCGCGCCCGACGGCACCTCGTGCAACGACGGGCAGGCCTGCACCTCGAATGACCGCTGCAACCCGCAGCCCGACGGCGGCAGCGTCTGCATCGGCACCGCCACCACCTGCGACGACAACAACCCGTGCACGGTGGACCAGTGCAATTCGAGCACCGGCGGTTGCGTCTTCCAGGCCGGCAACGAGGGCGCGGCGTGCAACGACGGCGAGGGCTGCACGCTCAACGACACCTGCCAGTCGGGCACCTGTGACGGCGGCTCGCCGTGCGAGCTGGCCAACCCGCCGGCGTGCACGGCGCCGATGTGCTCAGGCTCGGGCCCGACGGGCGTGTGTGTCTTCGTGCAGGTGCCCGGCTGCGGCATGGACGGCGGCACGGGCGGTGGCACCGGTGGCGGCACGGGCGGTGGCACCGGTGGCGGCACGGGCGGCGGCGGCGACGTCGACGGCGGCATGGGTGGTGGCAGCGGCGGTGGTGCCGGGGGCGGCTCGGGCGGCGGCGGTGGCGAGGCCGACGGCGGCTCGGGCGGCGGCGCTGGCGGCGGCTCGCCGTCGGTGTTCAAGCCGGGCTGCGCGTGCAACGGAGTGGACGGCAGCGTCCTCCTCGGCGCGGTGGCGCTGCTGCTGACGCGGCGCCGGCGGAAGGCGTGAGCAGCCGCGGCCACGCCCCCGACGCCACCGACGCGCGCGCGGCGAATATTCGCCGCGAATGTCACGTGGGTTGACGCTCGCCCTGTCCGCGCTGTGCCAGGCACACGGCCCAAGTCCCCGTCCCCGCTCGGGGCGCACATCGCCCTCCAGGTGTGACACCGGGCGCTTTCCCCCCATGGACGGGGGCGGCGCCGGGGCCGATAACCTCTGCGTTCTCCTCCGGAGGCGCGCACGACGAACATTCGAAAGCTGCCCCCCAGCCCCAGCGTGTCAGCGCCGCGCCCGAAGGTGTCGGCGCAGGCTCGGCCGCCGGTGGCGAAGCGGCCCGCCGCGGGCAGCGCGACCGTCGACCGGCGCACTGGCCGCACGTCAAGCTTCGAGGCCTTCCGCCCGCCGCACGTGCACCTCGAGCGACCGCACGCAGTGCGCGACCACGACGCCACCAGCACCGGGCGGCGCACCGCGGGCGGCCCGCCCGACGACTCCATCGGCCGGCGCGGCGCCGGCGGCACCCCCGACGACTCCATCGGCCGGCGCGGTGCGGGCGGCACCCCCGACGACTCCATCGGCGGCGACGAGGCGCTCGAGCGCGGCGTGGGTTCGAAGTCCGTCGGCGTCACGCGCGGCCGGCCGGTGCCGGACTCGGCGCGCGCGGGCCTGTCGGACGAGACGGTGGCGAAGATGGACGCGCTGCTGGACCGCGGCCCGGTCAAGCGCACCAACGCGTCGTACGTGATGGGCGACCCGGCCTTCTCGACGATGAGCGTGGAGGACCGGACGAAGCTGGTCGACCTGATGACGACGAGCGGGCCGCGCTCGGCGCGCGCGGTGGCCGAGCTCTTCGAGAAGGGCCGGTCCGGCCGGCTGACCGAGGCCGCGCCCGACGGCACGCGCACGCTGGACAGCCTGCTGCGCATCGCTCACTCGGACGCGAAGCGGAACCTGTCGCCGGTGCTGTTCGACCTCGCCCGCCCGGGCCGCATCTGGCAGGGCACGGCCCCCACGTGCACCGTGAGCACCATGCAGTACGAGCTCGCGCGCAAGGAGCCGGCCGAGTACGGGCTCGGACAGGTGGCGGGCGTCGTGCGCGACGCGGCGTCGTCGGTCGCCAACGTCATCGGGAAGTGGTTCTGACGCCGCTGCGACGCGCGCGTGCGCTCATCGCGGGCGTGGTGGGCTGGCTGGTGCTGGCCGGCTGCGCCGCGCACCAGGCGCCGCGCGAAGGCCCGCTGCTCCTCGGCACGCGCTTCACGCTGGACTCGAAGGTGCTGGGCGGACCGCGCGAGGTGAACGTGTGGCTGCCGCCCGACTACGAGGCGGGTACCGGGCGCTACGACGTGCTGTACCTGCTGGACGGCGGCGCCGCGCAGGACTTCCCCCACATCGCAGGGCTGGGGCAATTAGGCGCGCTGAGCTGGACGTACCAGTCGCTCATCATCGTGGGCGTGGCCACCGTGGACCGGCAGGCCGAGCTGACGCCGCCGGCGCACAGCGCGCGCTTCCAGCGGGGCTTCCCCCCGGGCTGGCGGCGCGGCGCGCTTCCGCGAGTTCCTCGAGCGCGAGGTGCGGCCCTTCGTCGAGGCGCGCTTCCGCACCGGGCCGTGATGGGCGAGTCGCTGGCGGGCCTCTTCGTCGTCGACACGTTCCTCTCGGCGCCCGGCGCCTTCGACGACTACGTGGCGGTGAGCCCCAGCCTGCGGTGGGACGAGCAGCGGCTCGCCGCCGAGGCGCCCGCGCGGCTGGCGCAACCGACGCGGCGAAGCGGCGGCTGTACCTCGCGCTCGGCGACGAGGGCGGCACCATGCGCACCGCCGTCGACGCGCTGGTGAAGGCGCTGGAGGCCGCGCCGCCGAAGGGGCTGTCGCGGAGATTCGACGACCGCCGCGCCGAGACGCACGCCACCATCTACCACCCGGTGGCGCTCAGCGCGCTGCGCTGGCTGTACGCGCTGCCGCAGGAGGACTCGGGCGAGGACCCGTGGTTCATGACCGTCGACCAGCCGCCGCCGAAGTGAAGTCGCGCCGAGCGCGCTCGCCACTGAGGACGACGGCGCCTTCCGGCACTAGCCTCGGCTCCGCCGGAACCGACCGCACTTCGCCGGCGTCGAGGACCTCATGCGCCCACTCCGCTGGTTTGCCGCCCTGTCGCTCTTCGCCGTCTCCGCGCTGGCCGCCGAGGACGCGCCCGTCTCGCTGACCGCGTCCGACGGCACCGGCCTCAAGCTGGTGAAGCTGCAGGCGCGCGGCGTGGTGCTGGACCCGCTGGCCTTCACTGAGCTGACGCTCACCTTCGAGAACCCGCTCGACCGCGTGCTGGAAGGCCAGTTCAAGGTGACGCTGCCGCCCGGCGCCACCGTCAGCCGCTTCGCCATGAAGCTCGACGGGCGCTGGCAGGAAGGCGAGGTGGTCGAGCGCCAGGCCGCGCGCCGCGCCTACGAAGACTTCCTCCACCGCCGGCAGGACCCGGCGCTGCTCGAGCAGTCCGGTGGCAACGAGTTCACCGCGAAGGTCTTCCCCATCCCCGCGCGCGGCACGAAGGAGGTCGTCCTCTCGTACTCGCACGAGCTGGTGCAGGCGACGACGCCGTACGTGCTGCCGCTCAAGGGCCTGCCGGAGGTCGGCACGCTGGACGTCGAGGTGAGCGGCGTCGAAGGCGACGGCGGCTTGAAGAAGTCCCGCTTCGTGCCCAACGCCGACTTCTCCGCGCCGGCGAAGCGCAACCAGGCGGGCGTGCGCTCGGGCGACCTGCTGGCCGCGCGCGTGGTGCCGGTCGACGCCACCGAGGCCGACGCGCTGGCGAGCTTCACCCTGCTGGTCGACTCGAGCGGCAGCCGCGCGCTCGGTTGGCGCGAGCAGGCGACGCTGGTGCAGAAGCTGCTGCAGGCCGTGCCGCAGGCCACGGTGAACGTGGTGGCCTTCGATCAGGAGGTCGCGCCCCTCTACGCGGGCCCCGCGAGCGGCTTCGGCGACGCGCAGGTCAAGCAGCTGAGGGACCGGCGCGCGCTGGGTGCCTCCAACGTCGAGGCGGCGCTGCGGTACGTGCTGGGCAAGCCGACGCCGCGCGTGGTGGTGCTGGGAGACGGCGTCTTCACCGCCGGCGTGACGGAGGGCAACAACCTCACCGCGCTCTTGCTCAAGCTGAAGGGCGCGGGCGTGAAGCGCCTCGACGCCATCGCGGTGGGCGGCCTGCGCGACGAGGCGGCGCTGGCGCGGCTGACGCAAGGCTCGCTCGAGCGCGACGGCGCGGTGCTGGACGGCGCGCAGCCGCCCGCGGAGCTGGCGCGGCGCCTGGCGCTCGCGACGAAGTCGAAGCTGGAGGTGAAGGTGGACGGCGCCAGCGCGGTGTGGCCCACGAAGGTGGCGGGCGTGCAGGCCGGCGACGCGGTGCTGGTGTACGCGCAGTTGCCCGCGAGCGCGCCGGTGAAGATCAGCGTCGGCGGCAAGGCGATGGCGGTGAGTAACGCGGGCCTCGCCTCCATCGAGCGGCCGTTGCTCGAGCGCGCGTGGGCGAAGGCGCGCCTCGACGCGCTGCAGGCGAAGCTGGACGTGGCCGACGGCAAGCCGCAGCGCGAGGCGCTTCAGAAGGAGATGGTGGAGCTGTCCACGAAGAGCCGCGTGCTGTGCGGCCTCACCGCGCTGCTCGTGCTCGAGACAGAGGCCGACTACGCGCGCTTCCACATCGACCGGCGCGCGCTCGCCGACATCCTCACCGTGGAGAAGGGCCGCGTGGTGCTGTCGAAGCGCGCCCCGGAGTCGGTGGCCCTCGCGCCGCCGCCTCCCATGCCGAAGCCGCCGCCGGTCAACAAGGCCGCCGAGTCGAAGAAGAAGCTGAAGGCGATGGCCGAGGACGCGCTGGCCGAGCGCGACGGCGCTCCCGCGAGGCCCGACGACGACTTCTCGGCCAGCTTCGGGGGTGCGAAGGACGAAGAGGTGCCGGCGCGCACCGAGTCCCAGCCGGCGCCGCGCCCCGCCGCCGCGCCTCCCCCCGCCGCCGAGCCCGTCGCCGCCGCGCCGCCGCCGCCTCCTCCCGGGGGGCCACGCGAGTCGACGCGGAGCGGCACGGCCGACCTCGTCCCGCCCGCGGCACCGATGCGCCGGCAGAACGCGGTGGCGGTGCCGCCGCCCGTCGAGGCGCCACCGAAGGGCGCGGACCCGTACACCGGCAAGTTCAT
>Ga0272446_1002231_pt1 | contig 26843 bp, 21 predicted proteins | sample YNPCB0061_FD_194587 | JGI IMG/M metagenome (GOLD analysis project Ga0272446, IMG submission 194587) | Hot spring microbial mat communities from Yellowstone National Park, WY, United States - YNP-CB-006-1 | ecosystem: Environmental > Aquatic > Thermal springs > Hot (42-90C) > Sediment | place...
CGTTGTCAGCGCCCACTCGTACTTGTCCTGTGGCTGGACTTTCCTGAACAGGCGGGGCACTGTCTCCACGTTGTGGTTCAGAATGTCCGGCTGCTCGTTCATGACGATTTCCAGCGCGCTGAGCGAGCCTTTGAAGTCGGGGATCAGCACTTCGATGGTGCAATCCGGCTTGACGTGATGAATGCGCCGGATGCACAGCGCGAAGATTGGCGCGCCGCCATCTGGCCGCTCGTCGCGGTTGACAGAGGTGATGACAACGTGCTGAAGGTTCATCGCCACCACGGCTTGCGCCACACGCAACGGCTCGGCCCAATCGATCGGGTTGGGCATGCCGGTCTTCACATCGCAGAAGCCGCATGAGCGGGTGCACACATCGCCCAGAATCAGAAAAGTCGCCGTGCCGCCGCCCCAGCACTCGGCCATGTTCGGGCAGTTCGCCTCTTCACAGATCGTGTGCAGCGCCTTGCTGCGCATCAGACGCTTGAGCGCATGATAGGTTTCGCCGGAGGGCGCGCGCACCTTGATCCAGTCGGGCCGCCGTTGTAGCGCGGGCTGCGGCGCAGGTTGCGGCGCGGGCTGATCGGCAAGGGGGGCGCGTTCAACAATCTCACTTGCAGGAATCATTGTGCTCATGTCTATCTCTACTTCCACCGAACCAGGCCGTATTCTACAGTCTGTGGGGCAAGCCGCCGGGCTTGCCCCGGCTTGTCCCTGAGTCGCCGGCCCTGCCTGGGTGCGTTCACACTTTGGGGCCACTGCATTCCCTGTGTGGCAAAATCACCGCAGAGATGCTGAGGACGCAGAGCCTGTTTCAGCATTTCTCTCAGCGATCTTGGCGGTGGCTCTGGTAGACGGATGCGTGTCTTGCCCCTGGCTGTGAACATGACCCCCTGCTCCGGTCTATGCGATCATCGGCGGATCAATTGGCCTAGCGCCGCAAACTCGCGGACGCGCAGCGCCCACGCGCAGACAAAATAAGCCGCTGCGCCGGCTGCTGCCGCGCCGGCGGTGACGATCACATCGGCGAGAAACCGGCTGCTGCCGGCGCCTTCTTCCAGCGCGCCCATGGCTGCCCAGGTCACAATCCCCATGAGCGCCGATGCCAGACACACTTTCAGGACGAGCGGCACAATCGCGTCCCCGGCCAGCCGGCCAATCTTGCGAAACAAGAAGATGGCCATGAGCGCAGCGTCCAGACCGGTTTTGAGCGAGTTGGCCAGCACCAGATCGACCAGTGTAAACGACCGCGCCCCGCTCTGCGCAAGCGCAGCCAGCGCGCCGACCAGCGCCAGGTAGGAGAGGGTGGACACCAGTCCGATCAGCGTGGGTGTGCGCGTGTCGCGCCGGGCGTAGAAAGCGTAGATGAGCGGCTGGTCAATGGCTGCAAACAACAGACCCGGCGCCGCTGCGCGCAATGTGGCTGCCGTATACAGCGTGCTCTCGGCGGTGAATGCGCCGCGTTCGAACAGCACCGCCACAATCGGCCGGGCCAGCACAAACACCCCGACCGACGCCGGCACAATCAACACGCACACCAGCCGCAGCCCTTGCGCAAGCGTTGACTTGAACGCATCTGTCGTTGGTTGATTGGCCTGCGCCGACAGGGCCGGCAGGATGGCCGCCGACACCGCTACCGCAATCATGCCGAGGGGAAACTGGATCACCTGCGCCGCATAGCGCATGGTGGCCGGCCCTTCCGCGCTGATGCGCCCGGCGACGATATAGCTCACCTGCACCGCCAGTTGCGCCAGCGCCAGCCCGCCGGCCACCGGCAGGAACAGCCGCACCACCTGCGCCACCCCGGGGTGCCGCCAGTTCAGCGACAGTTTGATCGGCACGCCGCGCAACCCCGGCAACTGCATAGCTGCCTGCACCGCGCCCCCGGCCAGCATGCCCACGGCCAGCGCGCCGACGCCCAGGCGTGACTCCAGCAGCACCGCGCTGACGATCATTGTCAGATTGAATGCCGTCGCCGTAAATGCCGTGATGCCGAACTTGCGCCGCGCGAACAGAGCCGCTGTCAGGATGCCGCTGATATTCAGAAACGCGATGGTCGGAATCGTGATGTGCAGCAGCGATGTGACCAGCGCCGGATCCTGGCCCGGCCCACTGCCCACCAGCTCGGCATACAGCCCGGCCAGCGCCCACAGCGCCACAACCAGCGCGGCCAGCCCGGCGCCGGCCAGTCCCAGCAATGCCCCCAACAGTCTGCCGAACTCCGCCACTTTGGCCGGGTCGCGCTCGTCCTCGATCAACCCGGAGAATGTGGGCACCAGGGCAGAACTGACCATGCCGCCGGCCAGCAAGTCATAGAACTGACTGGGCAGGTTTGAAGCCAGCTCAAATGCGCTGGCAGACGGCCCGTTGCCGAAGAAATAGGACTTGACCACCTCGCGCGCCAGCCCGACGATGCGGCTGCTCAAACTACCCACCGAGGTGATGGTTGCAGCGCGGGCGATCGAGCGGGGGGTGTCGATGACAGGCGCAGCGTCAGACTCGGTCAGTGACATGGAGCGTCATTGTAACGCCGCAGGCCGGCGCGGACTGGCCGGCTGCCCCACGAGTTGCGCGCGTTTCGAGCGCGCCGCGTCATCCAAAGTAGGCCAGCGCCCGGCGGATTTTCTCCTCCAGGTCCATCGGCTCGTTGCGCGGCAAAGAAGCCAGCGCCGCCTGCGCTTCGGCAATGCTGTAGCCCAGTGATGTCAACGCGCTCATCGCTTCGGTGTCGGCGGCGCTCATCGACGCTGCCGGCGCTGTGTCCAGCCCCCCCAGCTTGTCCTTGAGCGCAAAGATGATTTTCTCCGCCGTCTTCTTGCCCACCCCCGGCACGCGCGAGATGACCTCGATCTGTTGATTGACAATTGCCGCTCGAAACGTGCCCGGCGGCAGTTTGGACAAAATCGACAATGCGGTGCGCGGCCCAATCCCCGACACCCCCAGCAGCGTTTGAAACAACTCCATCTCTTCTTCGCTGCCAAACCCGAACAACTGCCAGCCGTCTTCGCGCACAACCAGATGGGTGTGGATATCGGCCGTCCGGCCGACATCCAGCGTCTCGAGCGCAGCCTGGGAGCACGTGACGCGGTATCCGACGCCCCCCGTGTCGATGACGGCATTTGGCGGTTTGATAGACAGGACAGCGCCCCGGATACGCGCAATCATGGTTGATATCTGATCGCAGCAATGCTATCACATCGTTGTTCAGAGATCAGCGCGTCATTCCCGGCCCAGCGCAGCATGCCGCGCAGTGTGGATGTGCGTGATGGCAATGGCCAGAGCATCGGCGGCGTCGTCGGGTCTGGGGATCGTGTTGAGGTTGAGCAGCAGCTTGACCATGGCCTGCATCTGTTTCTTGTCGGCCTGGCCATAGCCGGCGATGGCCTGCTTGACCTGCAGGGGCGTGTATTCACCGATGGGCAACCCGGCCTCGCATAAAGTCATCAGCGCCACGCCGCGCGCCTGGCCCACGATCATGGCGGTCTTGGCGTTGGACGCAAAAAAAAGCGCCTCGACCGCGCACGCGGTCGGGCGCCATTGCTCGATGAGCGCCATCAATTGCCGGCGCAGCGACAGCAGCCGTTGCGGCAGGGGGGTCGTTTTGGGGGTCTCGATCGCGCCGTAGGCCAGCGCAATCAGGTCGCCGTTGTCAGCTTCGCGCACAACCCCGAAGCCGGTTGTCGCGATGCCGGGATCAATCCCCAGTATGACCACGCGGTGTCATCCGTGCGGTTGCGTCTGTGTCGCGCTGCCAGTCAGCATCGCGCGCCGGTCAGGCGGCTTCGAGCGCCTCGTCGGTGATCTCGAGGTTGCTGTAGACCTGCTGCACGTCGTCCATCTCTTCCAGGGTTTCGATCACGTGCATGACCTGCCGGGTCTGATCGGGGCTGAGGCTGGTCTGCGAGGTCGGGATCATGGAGATTTCGCTGGTGGTCATCTCCCAGCCTCGGGCGGCCAGCGCCTCGCGGACGGCGCGGAAGCTGTCCACATCGGTGTAAATCTCGATCACATCGCCGCCGGTGACCACGTCTTCGGCGCCGGCCTCAACAGCCACTTCAAACACTTCGTCGGGGTTCACTTTGTCAGTGCGCTCGATGACGATATACCCCCGGCGGTTGAATTGCCAGGCCACCGAGCCGGACGATCCCAGGCTGCCGCCGGCCCGCTCCAGCACCCGGCGGATCTCGGCCACCGTGCGGTTGCGGTTGTCGGTGAGCACCTTGATCATCATGGGCACCTTGTGCGGCCCGTAGCCTTCGTACATCAGCTCTTCAAATGTCTCGCCTTCGCCGCCCTGGCCCGTAGCGCGCGCAATGGCCCGCTCGATGTTGTCCTTTGGCATATTGGCCGCGCGCGCTTTGTCGACTGCCAGCCGCAGCCGGAAGTTGGCGGCCATATCGCCGCCGCCTTCCTTTGCCGCTACGGTGATTTCTCGCAACAGACGGGTGAACATGGCCCCGCGCTTGGCGTCGTTCGCGCTCTTCTGACGCTTGATGGTTGCCCACTTGCTATGCCCTGACATGCCTCTTTCCTCGCTCTCTCCGCGCCACAGATGACCGGATGGTATGTCGCCCCGCGCACGCGGGACGGATTTTCATTATAGCCGGGTCAGCAGCCGGTGATAGACGCTCTGCATCGAACCAATCGCCGATCAATCGTCAATCGCCACTGCCTACGCCCACACGTCGTCCCACACTTCTTCGGGCGCCGGCGCTGGCGACTGTTTGGCAAATGCGACCGCATCGGCAACGCGCTGCGCGACGCGCTCGTCAATCGCGGCGAACTCGTCGTCGCTCACGTTGTGCCTGCCGGCCAGGTGTTCGCGCAGGCGCGGGATCGGGTCGCGCTGCTTCCACTCGGCCACTTCCTCTTTGGTGCGATACGTTTCGGGGTCGCCGATCATGTGGCCCAGATGCCGGTAGGTCAGGGCTTCGATGAACGTCGGCCCTTCGCCGGCCAGCGCGCGCTCGCGCGCTTCGGCCACCGCGTCGTACATGGCCAGCGCGTCGTTGCCGTCCACCGTCACCGCGCGCATGGCGAAACCGCCTGCCCGCTCGGCAATCGACTGGTGCGGATTCGAGTCGGCCAGCGGGGTCATCTCGGCGTACAGGTTGTTTTCGCACACCAGGATCAGCGGCAGCTTCCACAACTGGGCGAGGTTGAGCGTTTCGAGAAACATGCCCTGGTTGATTGCGCCGTCGCCAAAGTAGGTGAGCGCCACGCGACCGCTGTTGTCGAGCTGGGCGGTGAAGGCCGCGCCGGCTGCGATCGGCGCGCCGGCGCCCACAATGGCGTTCTCGCCCAGCAGCCCGATCGACGGATCGGTCCAGTGCATGCTGCCGCCTTTGCCCTTGCTCACGCCGGTGCGCTTGCCCAGCATTTCGGCCATGGCTGCGTTCACGTCGATGCCTTTCGCAATGCAGGCGTTGTGGCCGCGATAGGTGCAGGTCATGTAGTCTTCCGGCGCCAGGGCAAAACAGCCGCCGACTGCCGTCGCTTCCTGGCCAATGCTCGGGTGGAATGAGCCGCGCACTTCGCCCCCGGTGTACAACTGCACCACCGCTTCCTCGAACGCCCGGATGAGCTTCATGCGCTCGTACATGGCAAGCAGTTGTTCACGGGTTAGCGCGTCGCTCGGACGCGGCGTCTCCGGCTTGCGCTTGCCGGCCTTCGGCTCGTTTGCCGCTGGATCACTTCGTCGTTGTGCCATGAGTCGCATTATCCGCGAAATCTCCGCGATGAGGTCTGAACCACTCAGATTCAGAAGTTGCGAAAGGAAGCTGGCCCTGCCCCTCTTTGTGCGCCTGGTTTCTTTGTGGTTCGTTTCAAGAGGATCAACGTGTGTGCAGGAAGCCGCGCACGTAGTCGGCGTCGTCGCTCACCAGCCAGGCCAGAATTTTGCCGACGCCTTCCGGCTCGCCCAGTTCGGTCCCGGCTGCCGCGCTGGCCCATGCCTGCTTGCCCGACTGCCCTTTCAGTTCCGCTTCCTGTGCGATCACCGACAGCTTCATGTTGGTCTTGATGCCGCCGGGGTGGACGACATTGACGCGGATGTTGTCTGGCGCCAGCTTGCCGGCCAGCGTGATGCCCAGGCTGCTCACGCCGCCCTTGCTCGATCCATACGCCACCGACGAGCTGACGGCAGTTGCGGCGATCGAGGAGATCAGCACGATCACGCCGCGCCCGGCCTTCTTCATCCATGGGACGGCGGAGCGGGCGCACAGGAAACTGCCCACCAAATTCACATCCACGACCTGCCGATAGATGTCCAGCGGGAATTCTTCCACCGGCACATACGCGCCTTTCAGGATGCCGGCGGCGGTGATCAGCGCGTCGAGCCGGCCATAGCGCGCGCCGACCTGCTCGAACAACTGTTTGACCGATGCTTCGTCAGCGACATTCACCGGCGCGAAAAGTCCGCCGATCGCTTGCGCGACTGCCGCCCCCTCCTGCTGGTTGAAGTCCGCCACGATAACTTGCGCCCCGCGCGCGGCGCACACCTCGGCGGCGGCGCGTCCAATGCCGGTCGCCCCGCCCGTAATCACGATGACTTTATCTTTCAGTTCCATCTTGCTCCCTTCTCTCCCGCTCTCCTCTATCGCGTGTGAATGAAGCCGCGCACGTAGTCAGCGTCGTCGCTCACCAGCCAGGCCAGAATCCTGCCCATGCCTTCCGGCTCGCCCAGCCGCGCACCGGCGCCGGCCTGCGCCACCGCTTCGTCCGCCGACTGCCCTTTCAGTTCGGCCTCGGCGGCAATCACCGACAGCTTCATCGCCGTGCGGATCTCGCCGGGGTGCACGACGTTGACGCGGATATTGTCCGGCGCCAGCTTGCCGGCCAGCGTGACGCCCATGCTGCTCACGCCGCCCTTGCTCGCCCCATACGCCACCGACGAGCTGCCGCCCTGGGCCGCCCCCGACGACACCAGCACGATCACCCCTTTGCCGTTGCGTTTCATCAACGGCACGGCGTGTTTGCTACACAGAAAGCTGCCGACCATGTTCACGTCAACCACGTTGCGGAACACGTCGAGGGGGAACTCTTCGACCGGCACGAAGGCGCCTTTCAACACGCCCGCGCATTGCACCAGCGCGTCGAGCCGGCCGTAGCGCGACCCGATTTGCTCATACAACCGCGCGACCGACGCCTCGTCGGTCACGTTGACCGGGATGAAGCAGGCGCGCTCTGCCCCGGCCGGCTGCCCCTGGGCGCGAATCCCCTCGACTACGGCCGCGCCGGCCTCCTCGTTGTAGTCGGCCACGATCACTGTGGCGCCGCGCGCAGCGCACACCTCGGCGGTCGCTTTGCCGATGCCGGCGGCGCCGCCCACGACCAGGACGATCTTGCTGTTCAGTTCCATGACAGGCTCCATGTTGACAGAAACCCGGCCTCTTTATCCAGGGCCGGGCTTCTGAGCGAATGTGATTACAGGCGAATCAGGCTGGCGCGCCATCGCCCTCCGGCCCCTCACCGGCAACAGCCGGCTGCGGCGCGCGCGCCTGTTCTTCCACAATCAACTGCTTCCAGGCCGCGTCCATGCCGTCTTCGGCCACGCCGTAGAAGATGTAGGGCGTTCCATCACTGCTCTTCAGCGCCAGGTCATAGCGCATCTTGCCGGCGCGGAACGCCCGGCTGAGCACGGCGCGTTGCTGGCCTTCAACGCTGTCTTTCCATGCGATGGATTCGATCTTGTAGGCGTTGGTGTTATAGGCCACGATGGCGTAGTGCCACAGATCGCGCGCGCTCTTGATCGTCACATTGCGCACCAGGCTGTTGTTGCGCAGATCGCGCACCGTGTAGTAGCGAATGCCCTCGCGCTCTTCGACGGCGGCAATCTGCACGCCTGACCTGGGCATCCCGTCGATGGCCGGCGGCGTTGCGGGCGCTGTGGCCGGCGCGCTGCTTACCGGCGCGTCCAATCCGTAGGTCCCGTTCGCCGGCGAGACTGGCTCCATTCTCTCGGGCGGGGCGGCGGGTGGCGCTGTTTCCTGCCCCTGGGTGTCGGCCTGCGCTCGATCAACCGGCTGCTGGGGGCGGACAGGACTCTGCGAACGCTGTTCGCGGCGTCGGTCAGAATGGGACAGGTTCTGCGGTTGTGCCCGTTGCTGCGCCGGCTGCTGCGCCGGTTGTGCGGATTGCGTTTGTGGTTGTTGCTGCGGCGCTTGTTTCTGTTGCGATTGCTGTGAATGCGTCCGCTGGTCGGCTGGATGTTGTGGGCTGTGTGTGCGCTGCCGCTGTTGCGCCGGCTGCTGAGTTTGAGGCTGGCGCTGATCGGGTCGTTGGCCATGATCCCGGCGCTGGGCCGAGGCCGGCTCCGGGCTGCTTCCGCTGCGCTCGCGGTGGGGATGCGCCTGCGCGGCCTGCGCCGCTGCTTCCAGACAGCGTTTGGTGATGGCGACGATTTCATCGCGCGTGGCTGCGCGCGTTTGCGCGCCATCGCGGACATAGAACTGAGTATCGTGAACTGCGTAAGGCCCCTGGTTGGTCTGCGGCACGGTGACGCGGATGATCTGCGCGTCGTCTATGGTTTGCGCCACGATAGCCGGCTGCAGCTCTGGCTTCACCTGTTCGCGCACGGCATCGGCGAGTTTGCGGGCCGTCTCTTCAGCCGAGGGCACCCCTTTGGGTTTCTTGTTCACGCCCGCTTCGCAGCCAATCACGATCACGCCGCCCTCCCCGTTCGCCATGGCTGCCGCATCGCGCACGATCTCCTCAAACCGGTTGACGCTGCGCCGGGGCAGCGCCGGGTGAAAAGCCAGTTTCGCGCCGGCCTCCTGGGCGCGGATATCCTGGATCGGATCGACGCTCAGATTGAGCGGCGCCCGCGATTGACGCACGCGGTGAAAATCCTGGCTCAGGAACAGGGCGCGCAACGCGGCGAAGGTTCGCTCTGTAAGCAGCACTTCGGAGGTGCGGTCGCCCACGCCCAACCGGCGCGCGTCTGTGGCCGACACCGTCAGCCGGTGCGCGTCGCTGCCCTGGATCAGATGCATCCGGCGCGGGTATTCGGCTTTGGTTCCGCTCAGCCAGTACGCCATCGAGCGCCGGCCTTTGCTCAGATCGGTCAGTTCCACCGCGGCCAGATGCCTGTCCTGAGTGAACGCGATGCGGGTCTGGCCGCCGATATTCACGCCGCGCATCAGCACGCCGCTCGACGAGTTGGCGTGAGCGGCAATGGCAATGCCGCCGGCTTCATCGATCAGCCGGTAAGCCGTCAGCACATCGCTGGTGGCGCCGGCTTCCGTCAACCCTTTGTCCAGCGCATCGCCCGGCACATGCATCTCGTACAACAGATATTCGATATCGCGCAGCGGCTTCCCCGGCGGGAAGATGCCCAGGATGTGGAAGCCGAACGTGCTTGTGAACTCGAAGCCCGGCAGCACCAGGATCTTTTTCAACAGGCGCCGGTATTCCAGCAGCCGGCCCAGCTCGTCCGGCTGGATGCGCTTCAGCCGTTCCAGCAGCTCCAGATCGGCGATTTCGCGCATCATCATGCGGTAGCCGTTGACCGTGTTGTGGTCGGTGAAGGCGATGATGTCCAGGCCGCGCCGCTCGGCCTGCTGAAGGATGTCGAGGCAGGTCACGCCGGCCTGTTCGTAATCCGCCGACCCCGGCGTGTGCATGTGCAGGTCGATGCGATACCAGGTTCCTTCTGCAGACGCCGACGGCGCGTCAGTGACGATGGCGTCGTTCGATTGTGTCCGCGCTGCTTCGGCGGGCGCGCTCTTGCGCCGGCGGTTTGATGCGGCTGGCTTCGCTCGTGTCGCTGCTTCAGGCGTTTGCGACGCGCTCTGCTGGGCGTCAGATGATGTCTGCCCAGATCGTTTGCGCGTCGTTCGCGTCGTTCGTGCGCTTGTCTGTGACGTGGGAGAGGCAGTTTTGTCGCCGGCCCGCGCCGGCGACTTGTCGGACTGAGTCCGCTCGGACGGGGTCCGCGTAGTCTTGCTTGGCATAGATGTTGCTGTGGGCGGGCGCGTTGACGTTCATGCGGACAAAGTTTGCGGTGACGGGAATCTGACCAGAGTTGCGCACAGCATCCTTACACTCCCCGGCGGAGCCATCGTACTGCCCCGTGCCTGTGCGCCGGCATCTCAAGCCAAACCACGCCCAACCCAAACGCCCAAATAGAAATCGCGCCCAAACTGAATACAAACTGAATCAAAATACGACCAATTGTCGAAATACAAGCGGATTATACATGACGACTATACTGCCCGACTCAGGACATGACGCTCATCACCAGCATTCACAATCCGCGCGTCAAGCATGTGCTGGCGCTGCGCGAGCGGCGCGAACGCGAGCGGGCCGGCCAGATGCTCGTCGAGGGCTATGACGAGCTGGCGCTGGCGCTGGCGTGTAGCGCGCGCCCGGTCGAGTTGTACCACTGCCCGGCGCTGATGCGCGACCCGGCGCAGGCGCGTCTGTTGACGCGCGCTCAGGAGGCCGGCGCCGAACTTATCGAGGTCAGCGAGCGCGTGTTCGAGAAGATCGCCTATCGTGATGGGCCGGACGGCTGGCTGGCCGTGTTTCCATGGCGCCGGCGCGGGCTGGCCGATCTAACCCTGAGCGCGCGTCCCTTGTTGCTGGTTGCGGAAGCGGTGGAGAAACCCGGCAACCTCGGCGCGATGTTGCGCACCGCCGACGCCGCCGGCGTCGATGCGCTGATCTCGTGCGACCCCAACACCGACCTGGGCAATCCCAACGTGGTGCGCTCCAGCAAGGGGGCGCTGTTCAGCGTGCCGGTGGCCGAAGCCGGCAGCGATGAAACCATCGCCTGGCTCAGGCAGCGCGGCATCGCCATCGTGGCTGCCGCGCCGGGCGCCGACCAGGACTTTGACCAGATCGATCTGAGCGGCCCGATCGCAATTGCGGTGGGCGCAGAGAAACCCGGCCTGAGCCGGCGCTGGCTTGCTCAGGCCGACATGCAAGCGCGCATCCCCATGGTCGGACGGGTCAACTCGCTCAATGTCGCCACTTCGGCTGCCTTGTTGGTTTATGAGGCGTTGAGGCAGCGCCGCGCCCGGCAGGCCCAGCGATCTGCCTGAGCGCGGCGCGTTTGCCTCAATCGTCTTAATCCGTCTGGATCACCGGCCTAGCGTGGCGCAATCGCCAGACCCGCTTCCACCGGCTTCTTCGAGCCGGCCGGTTGCAGGTCATGCCCCAGCAGCACGCGCTCCAGGTTCATCGGCAGCTCGCGGATGCGCCGGCCCGTGGCGTGCGCAATCGCGTTGGCGACGGCCGGCGCCGTCGGCACCAGCGACGGCTCGGCAATGTTCTTCGCGCCATACGGCCCATACGAGTACGGCGCCTCCACAAATTGCCCCGTGATCTCCGGCACATCGACGGAAGTCGGGATCAGATACGACTCGAAGTTGGTCTCCTGAATGTAGCCGTCGCGGTAGTTGATCTGTTCCGTCAGCGCGTAACCCAGCCCCTGGGTGATGCCGCCATACAGTTGTCCGTAGGCGCCCTGTGGGAAGATGGTCTTGCCGATGTCATGCACAGCCCACAAATGCAGCACTTGCACGTTGCCGGTGCGCATGTCCACCTCCACCTCGGCGATCTGCGCGCCATACACATAAGCCATGTACGGCGTCCCGCGCCCATGATGGTGATCCCACTCGATTTTGGGCGCCGACCACTTGCCATGCGCCGACAGGATCAGCCCCATCTCGCGCGCGTGATCGACGATCTTCTCCCAGCTCACCGCTTCTTCGTCCGGCCCGATGTAGCTCTCGCCGACGCGGATCAACTGCTGGGGATCGCATTTGAGCAGATCGGCGGCGGCCAGGTCGAGGGTGTGGCGCAGATTGCGCGCAGCGGCCCGCATCGCGTTGCCGCCGACCACAGTGGTGCGGCTGGCGACTGTTGGGCCAGAGTCGATCGCCGTGTTGGTGTCGGGGCGCTGAATACGGATGCGCTCTGGTCGCACGCCCAACTCTTCAGCCGCAATCAGCGTATACACCGTGCGCGAGCCGGTGCCGTAGTCGGTCAGACCTGACGTGAGATCGACGGAGTAGTCGGGCAGGATGCTGATGGTTCCACTGGCGTTGTCTGCGCCCTCTGCCCCCAGCGACATGCCGTGATACATGGCTGCCACCCCGATGCCCCGGCGTTTCTCGGCGCCGTTCTGCCGGCTGTATTCAGCGCGCTTGCGGTCCCAGTCGCTCAGCCGGCGCGCTGTCGTCAGGCATTCCACCAATCCCACCGACTCATTCAACACCTGGCCGTGCGCGGTTTCGTCGCCCAGGCGCAGGCAGTTCTTCAGGCGCAGGTCGATCGGGTCCATGCCCAGCAGGTCGGCCAGTTCGTCCACCGTTTGCTCGACGGCGAAACACACTTCTGGATTGCCGAAGCCGCGAAACGCGCCGGCGTAGCCGTTATTGGTGTACACGCAATACACGTCCACGTCGCAGGCGCGATAGCGATACGCGCCCATGGCGTGGATGCTGGCCCGCCAGGCGGTGAAAGGCGTTTCTGAGGCGTATGCGCCGGAATCGAGAATGCCCCGGAACCAGCAGGCGCGCAGCGTGCCGTCCGGGTCTGCGCCCAGGCGGATGCGCATGTGCATGGCGTCGCGTTTGTAGCTGGCGATCAGGCTTTCCTCCCGCGAGAAGACCATGCGCACCGGCCGGCCGGTGATCAGCGCCAGTTTGGCGGCCTGGGCCGAACTCTCATAGATGATGTCGTCTTTGCCGCCAAACGACCCGCCCACGGTGGGTTGAATCACGCGCACCAGGTTGGGCGGCAGGCCCAGCGTCATGGCCAGGTTGCCCTGGTTGATGAAGGGGCTTTGGTTTGGGGCGTAGACCACGATCCCGCCTTCGGGCGTTGGCATCGCCAGCACGCCCTCCGGCTCGATGTAAGCGTGCTCCTGCCAGTCGGTGAAATAGCGGCGATCCAGCACGATCGGGCAATCGGCCAGCTCCGCTTCGGCGTTGCCCTTGCACACCAGCATGTGATCGCTTTTCAGGTTGGGATGCCGGCCATCGCTGCGGTCCGGCCCGACCTGTGGCGCATCAGGATCGAGGGCGCGCTCCGGGTCGAACAGCGCAGGCAGCGGCTCCAGCTCGCACACAATGGCTTGCGCGCCGGCCAGCGCGGCCTGGGGCGAGTCGGCGGCCACGGCGGCGATCGGTTCGCCGACATAGCGCACTTTCTGCCAGGCCAGCATGTATTTATCTTTGACCGGAAAGCCGTACAGGCCGTGATTGACAAAGTCATCGCTGGTGATCACGGCGCGCACGCCGGGCACTTGCAGCGCCGGCGTGGGGTCAAGCCGGACGATGCGCGCGTGCGGCAGCGTGCTGCGCAGACAGCGCGCGTGCAACATGCCCGGCACTTTGTAGTCCGCGATGTATTTGGCCCGCCCAGTCACCTTCTCCAGCGCATCCACGCGCCGCGCCGGCTGGCCCACATATTCCAGAGGGTTGGTGAAATGGCTCATATTGCTTTCTGCCTCCCTTTTGCCGTGGCCTCGATCGCGTCCACGATTTGCTGATAGCCGGTGCAGCGGCACAGATTGCCGGCCAGCGCGTTGCGAATCTCCGCGCGGGTCGGTTGCGCATGGCGCATCAGCAGCGCCTCGCCGGCCATAATCATGCCCGGAATGCAGATGCCGCACTGCACCGCGCCATAGTCAATAAAGTTCTGCTGCAAGTCACTGGGGCCGCCATCGGGCGCGTGAATGCCTTCGATTGTGATGATCTCGCTGCCGGCGGCCTGCGGCGCCAGCACCAGGCAACTGTTCATCAGCCGGCCATCCATGATGACCGCGCACGCCCCGCATTCCCCGACCGCGCAGCCCTCTTTGCTGCCGGTCAGATTCAGGTAATCGCGCAGCAGATCAAGCAGCGTGATGTCGGGAGGCGCATCCACGCTGACCTGTTTGCCGTTGACTTTGAATTCAATCACCATCTCTTAACGCTCCAACTCCAGATTGAACACATGGCGCAAGGCGCGCGCCACCAGACCATGCAAGGCAATCTCCTTGTATTCCGTTGACCAGCGCCGGCCCGTCACCGCGATCATGGCGCGGGCGGCCTCGGCGCCGGCTTCTTCAAACAGCTCGCGGCTCGGCGTGCAACCGATCAGCATCGTCTCGATCTGAGTCAGCCGGACCGCCCTTGGCGTCGCCGAACCGGGCGTCAGGCGGGCAAAATCGATGCGTCCTTCGGGGGAGACGCGCCCGGCCGCCGCGACGTTCAAACGCGCGATGGCCTGGGCATTGCGCCGGCCCAGCTTGAGGAACACCGAGCGCGCGCCAACCGGCAAGGCTGGGAAGGTGAAATGCGTAATCAACTCGCCGGGCTTCAGCGCGTTCTGGTGCGGGCCGGTCACCACTTCGCTGACCAGCAGGTCGCGCCGGCCTTCACGACTGACCAGATGCGCCACGGCGTCCAGGCACACCAGCGGCGGAATGCCATCGGCGCAGGCGGCGGCATTGGCTACGTTGCCGCCCAGCGTGCCGGCGTTGGCGATCGCCGGCCCGCCCACCAGTTGCGCCGCTTCGACCAGGCAGGTCGCCGTCTCGCGCAGCAGTTCACTGTCGATGATCTCGGTGTATGTCACGGCGGCGCCAATGTGAATCTCATCGCCGCGCCGCTCGATGGTTCGCATCTCCGGCACACGGCTGACATCCACCAGCCGTTGAAAGGCGGGCGGGCCGTGCCGCGTTTGCACCAACAGGTCAGTGCCGCCGGCCAGAGGCCGGCTGACGCAATGCGGGTCGCTCAAAAGTGCCACTGCTTCGTCTATGGATACAGCTCGCGCGTAGTCAAACCTGGGCATACTATCCTTTTCCTGGGAGACTGGATTAGATCACGGTGCGCGGCATGGCGCAATGGCCCGAAATACCTCTGCGCGGCGCGCCTGCGCCTGAGGAGGCCGGCGCTTATTTTACCCTGTCGCGACGCCGGATTTGCAGTACACTTGACCTATTTACAGACAAAACCTGGATGGGAGAACGGATGCGTCATGCCCCTCTTCGAGTTTGAATGCGTCAAGTGCGGCCAACAGTTCGAGAAGCTGGTGCGCTCTGGCAACACCGTGGTGACCGTCGAATGCCCTGCCTGTCACAGTCATCGCGCGCGCAAGAAGATTTCGTCCTTTGCCCACAACAAGGCCGGCGCGTCTTCTGCCGAAAGCGCAGCCGTGTCCAGCGGCAAATCGTGCAGTTGCAGCGGCGGTTGCAGCGGGTGTAAAGGGTGCAGCCACTAATCTCGTCGCCTCAATCATGAAACCCATCACTGAAGAGAGCCTCTACGATCTCGTCACCGTAGAGGATGTCCGCTTGTCGCCGGATGGCGGCCGGGTCGCCTTTGTGCGCCAAAGTGTCGATCGCGCCGGCAACAAATACATCCGCAATATCTGGATGAAGGACATTGAATCGGACGCGCCGGCCCGGCCCTTCACCAGCGGCCAGAAAGACGCCTCGCCGCGCTGGACGGCGGACGGCGCCCGGCTTGGTTTTATCTCCGGCCGCGACGGCGAAGCCAAACTGTACGCCATGCCGGTCGCCGGCGGCGAGGCGCATGTCATCGCCTCGCACGTCAATGGCATTCGCGCGTTTGAGTGGTCGCCAGAGGGCAACCGGGTTGCGTTCGTGGCGCTGGCGCGCGCCGACGAGCGCGCCAAAGAAGACGAGAAGGCGGCGCAGGCCGAGTCGGACGACCAGCCGGCCAAAGACGCCTGGGAAGTCAAGCGCGAGAAAGAGCAGCGCGAGCACGAAGACGAGCAACGCTTCGATCCGCATGTGCTGCGCTATTACCCCTACCGCACTGGCACAGAGTACATGCGCGACCGCTGGACGCACCTGTACGTGACCGAGGTCCCGCCCGCGTTCGGCGAGGAGTTCAAAGCCAAACCCCGCCGGCTCACGGACGGCGACCTGAACTTTGGCGATCCGGCCTGGTCGGCAGACGGCCAGGCTGTGTACAGCGCCGTCACCCGCGAATCGGAGAGCGGCGTGCTGGACTTCTACACCGACATCATTCGTCTGGCGGTGGCGCAGCCGGCTGACGGCGCGCCGAGGACCTTTGAGCGACTGACCGGCGCCGGCTACACGGCGTTTTCGCCCGATGTGTCGCCGGATGGGCAATGGCTGGCCTTTGCGCGCGTGAATGAAGATCGGTCGTTGTATCGCAACACCACGCTGGCGCTGATGCCGGCCGCTGGCGGCAAGGTCATCGATCTGACTGCCTCGCTCGATCGCAGCGTGGGCGCCTGGCGCTGGAGCCGGGACAGCGCCTGGCTGTATTTCGTTCTCATCAGCGATGGCGCCGGCAATCTGTATCGGGCGCATGTTCCCGATGGCCGGATCGAGCAACTGACCGACGCCGCGCAGGAGATCACTGCTTTCGATGTGGGGCCGGATGGCCGGGTGGCCTTTGCGGCCAGCACACCCGGCGATCCGTCGGCGCTGTATCTGCGCGAGCCGGACGGCGCTGTCCGCCTGCTCTACCAACCGAATGCGAAATTCCTGGCCGAGCACGAAGTGCGCCCGGCTGAAGAAGTCCGCTATGAGTCCGAAGGGTATGAGATTCAGGGTTGGGTGATTACGCCGCCCGGATTCGATCCTTCGCAACGCTATCCGCTGGCGGTCGAAATTCACGGCGGGCCGGCGGCAATGTGGTCGGCCGGCACGCGCAGCATGTGGCACGAGTGGCAACTGCTGGCCCAGCGCGGTTACGTGGTGTTCTTTTGCAACCCGCGCGGCGCCGACGGCTATGGCGAGGCATTTCTGTCGGGCAACCACCGTGATTGGGGCGATGGGCCGATGCGCGACATCTTGAAGGGCGTCGATGCGCTGCTTGCGCGCGGCTTCATTGATCCGCAGCGCCTGGCCGTCACCGGCGGCAGCTATGGTGGATACATGACGGCCTGGATCATCGGCCACGACAATCGATTTGCCGCCGCCGTCGCACAGCGCGGCGTGTACAACCTGATCTCGATGCGCGGCACGTGCGACATCGCCTTCTTCACCGACTGGCATTTTGATGTGACGCCGTTCGACGACGTGGAATTCCTGTGGCGCCAGTCGCCGCTGGCCTACGCGCCGCAGATGCAGACGCCATTGTTGCTCGAGCACAGCGAGCTTGATTTCCGCGTGCCCATCGAGCAGGCCGAGCAGTTGTTCCAGGCGCTGAAGTATCTGAAGAAGCCGGTCGAGTTGGTGCGCTGGCCGCGCGAGGGGCATGAGCTGTCGCGCAGCGGCGAGCCGAAACATCGCGTCGAGCGGCTGCGGCGCATCGTGGATTGGTTCGAGCGGTATGCCGGCGCAACGCGCGATCCTCAAGCGTAGAGCGCGCAATACGCTATCCGCAAAATGCAGGCCAGCTTGATTGCCTTCAGGGTTCGCTTCAAGGCGATGCGCGAGTGGGTCTGGCGTGCGCTGGTCTCCGGGCTGGTCTTCATCTTCTTTCATGACCCGGAAGCAGCCTCGCGCAACAAGCTCTACGCGATCGCCCGGCGCAACAAATACGAAGTCAAGCGCTTCGTCAAATTCGCCATCGTCGGCGTATCGGGGTTGGTTGTCGACTATGCGATGCTCAACCTGCTGGTGTACGGCTTCGGCGCGCGGTCTGCGGTGGCGATTGCGGTTGCGTTCGTGCTGGCCGCCACGAACAACTTCGTCTGGAACATCCTATGGGTGTACCCGGAATCGCGCGCGTCCTTCTGGCGGCACTTCCCCACGTTTCTCATCGTCAACGCAGTCGGTCTGGGCATCAACGAGTTGATCCTTTTTCTGTTCGAGCGGCCGATCGAAGCGCTGTTCAACAATCATGTGATCGGCCTGAACCTGACCAAAGCCATCGCCGCCGTGATCGTGATGATCTGGAATTTCGTGGTCAACCGCTTTGTCACCTTCCGGCATGTGAAATGGTCGAAAGCAGAGGCCGCCCAGAGCCATGACGAGTCAGAAGATTAGATCGAAAGCGCGTTGTAATGCTGTCGGCCGCCCTCACCGGCCCCCAGGCGGCGAGCATGGCATGGCGCGATTATGATTTCGAGCCGCGCATCGATCACCCGGCAATCTTTGGTCTGCGCAAGCGGTGTCGCCAATAGCTGCGGCCGGCTCCTCGCCGGTCAAGGAGGGTTATGAGTCGCATTATCACAGCCGGCGCCGGCCCCTATGCCGGCTTCACCAACGCATCACTGCAACGCGCCGTCGATGACGTTGCCGCAGCCGGCGGCGGCGTGGTCGAAGTTCCCGCCGGCGTGTACCGCATGCGCGACGCTCTGCATCTGCGCAGCGGCGTGCGCGTCATCGGCGAGCCGGGCGCCGCGCTGCTCAAGGAACCCAGCGTAACCGTGCCGTTGCTGGACTACCTCGGCTACGGCCACTACGAGTTCACCGTCACCGAGCCGGACAGGCTGCAGGTCGGCATGGGCGTCCACATCACCGACGACGATTCGATGGGGTTCTACGACACTGTGGCCACAATCGTCGAGCGCCGGGGCGACCTGTTCTTCATCGACCGCATGCTCAATCACGACTACTGGCCGGCCAAACGCGGCCGCGTCACCACAATTTACCCCATCGTTGACGCGGTCGGCGTCAAAGATGTCGCGCTGGAGAACATCATCATTGACGGCAACCCGGACGAAACTCAGCGGTTGAACGGCTGCCGGGGCGGGGGCGTCTTTCTGCTGATGGCGTGTCGCGCGCGCGTCGAGAACGTTGAGGTGCGCCATTTCAACGGCGACGCGATCAGCTTTCAACAGTGCGTGGATGTGATCGTGCGCGGGTGCCATGTCCACCACAACGCTGGCGGCGGCATCCATCCCGGCAGCGGATCCGTGCGCTACTGGTTGCGGCGCAATCACGCCCACGACAACGGCGCTTGCGGCGTGTTCTATTGCCTGCGCACCACGCACTCGATTTGTGAAGACAACCGGCTGGAGCGCAACGGCGAGGCCGGCATTTCCATCGGCGAGCGCGACACCGATCACTGGATTCGCAACAATATCATCGCCGACAACGGCGGGTATGGCGTCGAGTTTCGCGCGCCCATCGCGCACGGCGGCGACCGCGCGCGGATCGAAGGCAACACCCTGGCCGGCAATGCGCGCCGCATCAGTCCCCCGGCCCTGCCGGCTGAGATTCACATACCAGCCGGCCTGCGCGATGTGTTGATCGCCGGCAACACCTTCGAGCCGGCGCCCGACAGCCACGCGCTGCTCATCGACGCCGGCTGTCCAGGGGTTGGCGTGCGCGGCAATCAGATTCATGGACGCTCGCAGGGCGACGGCTTTCCGACGCGCGAGGGCGACTTCCCCGATGTGGGGCCGGCGGCGCTGCCGCTCGATGGCGCGCGGCATCTCAATATCGAGCGGCTGGATGCTGTCGAGCGATCGACCTTTTGGGCCGGCTGAGGCGTCAGTGGCGCCCGTGGCGCTGGCGTGGACGCTGCGGCTGCCGGGGATCACCAGCGCGTTCATCGGCGCGTCGAGCGTGAAACGGGTCTAGGAGAACGTCGCCGCGCTGGCCCATTGGTAGGGCAAGCCGCCGGGCCTGCACGATCAAGCCGAGCTACGACACATCCCCGGAATCTTTAAGGTTCCGGGGATGTGTTCGATGATCCTGCTTCTGAGACGTTCAACACCATGCGATAGGTGGTGAATGAGCGCAAATCACGCTTTGTGTGTTGAGCGCATGGCTGTCTTCCTGGGTCAATTATCTCTCGGCGCGGGTATAGTCGGTGTGTGCTGTTCTGTCCATTATGCTATCCGGCGTGCGCAGACATGTGCTGTGTGATGAATGCGTGAGGCGCTCCATGAGGATACCCGCCCTCAATCCACTGACGAATGCTCCTGTCGCGCTCGACATGGCGGATGGCTGCGCCTGTCTGTTGCCCGGCGCCGACACCCCGCCGCCGGCCAACGTCTTCCTCAGCCCCGGCTGGTTCGATCTGCAAGTCAACGGCTTCGCCGGCTATGACATCAACGCGCCGGATGTCGAACCGGCGACGGTGGCCGGCATGGTGCGCCGGCTGTGGCAGGAGGGTGTGGCGCGCTGTTGTCCCACTATCGTCACCCAATCCTTCGAGCACATGGCGCGCTGCGCGCGAGCGGTGGCACTGGCCTGCGAGCAGGACGCGCAGATCGCGGCGTCGGTGGCCGGCATTCATCTCGAAGGGCCGTACATCTCGCCGGTGGATGGGGCGCGCGGCGCGCATCCTCGTGAGCACGTCCGCCCGGCCAGTTGGGACGAGTTCGCGCGCTGGCAGGAGATGGCCGGAGGGCGCATCCGGCTGGTCTCGCTGGCGCCCGAAACGCCGGGCGCGCTCCCGTTCATCCGCCGGCTGAGGCAGGCCGGCGTGGTGGTGGGATTGGCGCACACGCTGGCAACGACGGACGAAATCGCGGCGGCGGTCGATGCCGGCGCAACCCTCTCCACCCACCTGGGCAATGGGTCACCGGCAACCCTGCCGCGCCACCCCAACATGATCTGGGATCAACTGGCCGAGGATCGCCTGTGGGCCAGCGCCATCTTCGACGGCCATCATCTGCCGGCCAGCGTGATGAAAGTGATCGCGCGCGCGAAAGGCATCATGCGCACAATTCTGGTCAGCGACGCGGTGGCGCTGGCGCGCATGCCGCCTGGCATCTACGAGACGACCGTGGGCGGCAAGGTCGAGCTGCATCCAAATGGGCGGCTGTCGGTGTTCGGCACGCCCTACCTGGCGGGTTCAGCCAGCGCGCTCAAAGATTGCGTGGAGAACGCCGTGCGGCTGGCCGGCTGTTCGCTGGCGCAGGCCGTTCAGATGGCGTCGGCGAATCCGGCAAAACTGCTGGAGGTGAAGGTGTCGGACACCTCCAGCGCCTTGCGCGCATCGCTTACCCTCTTCCAGTGGGATGATCGCGCGCGCCGGGCAACCATCCTGGCGACCATCGTCGATGGCGCCATTGTTTACAATGGTGAAGGTGTCCGACACCTTTGAGGTGTCCGACACCTCGCGCCTCGCGCACTACAGCAACGACGCCGACTCGGTATCCAGATAAAGCGTGGCGTGCGGCACGGTGCGCAGGATCGAGCCGGGGCACTCTTCGGTGATCGGGCCGGTGAGGGCCGCCTTGACCGCAGCAGCCTTGCGCCGTTCGGGCACGATGCACAACAACCGTTTTGCGGCGAGCAGGGCCGGGATGGTCAAGGTGATGGCGTGCGTGGGCACATCGGCCAGCGTGGGGTAGTGCCCTTCGCCCACTTGCTGCCGCCGGCTGGCTTCGGCCAGGCGCACCACCTTCACCCACAACGGGTCATTGAACTCGGCGAAGGGCGGGTCGTTGAAGGCGATATGACCATTCTCGCCGTAGCCCAGGCAGCACAGGTCGGCCGGATGCTGCCGCAACAGCGCAGCATAGCGGGCGCACTCCTGCTCCAGCGACGGCGCTGCGCCGTTGATGGGGTAAAACGCGCCGGGGTTGAGCTGCCCCAGAATTCGCTCGCGCAGAAAGCGCGGGAAGCTGGCCGGGTGCTGGTCGGTGATGCCCACGTACTCGTCCATGTGGAATACGTTGACCCTCGACCAGTCGAGATCGCCGGCCTGACGCAGGCCAGCGAACAGGCTGAGCTGCGAGTTGCCGGTGGCCAGGATCACATTGGCCTGCCCCCGGCTATCTATGGCAGTCTTGAGCGTGGCGATTGCGGCCTGCGCGGCCGCCATGCCCAGTGCGTCATTGGTCGGATGAATCTCGACCGGCAATTGATCGATGCGCTGGTGAAAGGTTGTCATAGGATCGTCCGTTGGAACCGATTGTATGCCCGCTCCGCTTTAACTTGACATCTGGTAAGGACGTGTATACAATGTAATTACACTTTTGATTCGAGGGATGATCCGATGAGCATGGTCACACGTGTTCGCATTGTCAAGATCGGCAATTCCCAGGGCGTGCGGATTCCCAGGCTGCTGCTGGGTCAACTTGAGTTGGGTGATGAAGTGGAGTTGACGGTCGAGGAAGGTCAACTGGTGATCCGTCCTGTGCGCCGTTCGCGCCAGGGGTGGAATGAAGCCTTCCAACACATGGCCGAGCGGGGCGATGATCAGATGCTGGATGCGGCAGCGGTTAGTCTCACGCAGTGGGATGAGGACGAGTGGGAATGGGCGTGAAGCGGTTCGAGGTGTATCTGGTGAGCCTTGACCCGACTGTGGGAAGTGAGACTCACAAGACGCGACCCTGTCTGGTGGTGTCGCCGGATGAAATGAACCAACACATCAGAACGGTCATCATCGCCCCGATGACGACGAAAGGGCGGGAGTACCCCACGCGAGTGAGATGCCAGTTCGAGGGCAAAGAAGGTCAGGTGGTGCTGGATCAGTTGCGGACAGTGCACAAAGAACGATTGATCAAGAGGCTTGGAGTGATTGACCGGCAGACGGGCAAGGCTGTGCTTGGCGTGCTGGCAGAGATGTTTGCGGACTAAGGCGTGCGGCTGGCAGGCGCGATCGAAACTCTTTCAGGGGTGAGAGTCCGCGCGTCGGCGAAGGGACATCATCTGGGGGAGATAGAGGATATCGGAGTTTCTGGCTGACGCCCGGGCCGACGCAGCAGCCCCGCTTTAGCGCTGGGCAGGGAGTTACAAGGCATGTCCGATGTGCTTGAGTTATTCACCCCGCCGGTGCGCGCCTGGTTCCGCGAGGCGTGTGGCGCGCCCACGCCGCCGCAGGAGCAGGGCTGGCCGGCCATCCAGCGCGGCGATCACACTTTGATCCTGTCGCCCACCGGCTCCGGCAAGACGCTGGCCGCCTTCCTGTGCGAGATCGACCGGCTTTATCGTGACCTGCTGGCCGAGAGCGATTCCCAATCCCCGATCCAAAATCCAAAATCCCGACTCCAAAATCCCGTTGGCGTTCGTCTGGTCTATGTGTCGCCGTTGAAGGCGCTGAACAACGATGTGGAGCGCAACCTGCGCGTTCCGCTGGAGGGCATTCGCGCGGCGGCCCGGCGCACAGGAGAACATTTGCCGGCGCTGCGGGTGGCTGTGCGCACCGGCGACACGCCGGCGGCAGCCCGCGCCGCCATGCTCAAGCATCCACCGCACATTCTCATCACCACGCCCGAGTCGTTGTACCTGATGCTGACCAGCTCCAAAGCGCGCGAACTGTTCCGCGCGGCGCGCGCCGTGATCGTGGATGAGATTCACACGCTGTGCGGCAACAAGCGCGGGGTGCATCTTTCGCTCAGCCTGGAGCGATTGTGCGCGCTGGCAGGCGTGCCAGTGCAGCGCATCGGCCTGTCCGCCACTCAGAAGCCGCTGGACGAAGTGGCGCGCTTCCTGGGCGGACAAGAGGAACGTGCCACGACTTCAGGCGCAGGCATGGTTCCCCGGCCCGTTACCATCATCGAGGCCGGCTACAAGAAACCGCTCGACCTGCGCGTAGTCACAGTGGCCGACAGCTTCGAGAATCTGCCCGGCGAGACGATCTGGCCCTCAGTGATCCCAAGTGTGCTGAACGACATCCGGTGGCATCGCAGCACGCTGGTGTTCTGCAACAACCGCCGGCTGGCCGAGCGCACCGCTGATCGCCTCAACGCGCAACTGCAAGCCGAGCAGTCCGAAGAGATCGAGCCGGGCAGCGCTGAGGCGCTTGCGCCGGGCGGCGTTCCGCGCGATCGCGGCATGTTCGCCATCGGCGCCGCCGGTCCGATCAAGGCCCACCACGGCAGCACCTCGAAAGAAACCCGCCGGCAGTTGGAGGAAGACCTCAAGGCCGGCAAGTTGCCGGCGCTGATCGGCACCAGCTCGCTGGAACTGGGCATCGACATAGGCGCGGTGGACCTGGTGGTGCAGTTGCAGTCGCCGAAGAGCGTGGCGCAGGGATTGCAGCGCGTGGGCCGCTCCGGTCATCTGGTCGGCCAGACCAGCCGGGGCCGCATCTATGCCACGTTCCGCGAGGACCTGGTCGAAGCGGCCGCCATTGCGCGCGGCATGTTGGAAGGCGATGTCGAGCCGACCTACACGCCGCTGCATCCGCTCGACGTGCTGGCCCAGCAGATCGTGGCGATGGTGGCCGTGGAAGACTGGGCGGTGGACGACCTGTTCGCGCTGGCGCGCCGGGCGTATGCCTATCGGTCGTTGTCGCGCGATGTGTTCGAGGGCGTGCTCGGCATGCTCAGTGGAAGGTACCATCATCAGCACGATGCCGGCGTTGCGCAAACGGGCGCCGGAGTCATGCCGGCTGTCGAAGAGCGGCTGCCCGGCCTGCGCCCGCGCATTGTGTGGGATCGCATCAACAACCGGCTGTCGGCGCTGCCGGGATCGCGCCTGCTGGCGATGACCAACGGCGGCACGATTCCCGACACCGGCGCGTTCAGCGTCTATCTGCCCGACGGCAAGACCAAACTCGGCGAGCTGGACGAAGAGTTCATCTTTGAGACGCGCCCCGGCGACACGTTTCTGCTCGGCAGCCAGGTCTGGCGCGTGCAGGCCATGGACGACCAGCGCATCATTGTCGGCGACGCCGCTGGCGCGACGCCGCGCATGCCGTTCTGGCGCGGCGACTATCCCTGGCGACCGTATGAACTGGGCGCGCGGATTGGCCGGTTTCGCGCGGCGCTGACCGAGCGTGTGCAAATGGCGCAGCGCGCCGAAGACTCCCCCTCCTCCGCCAGCCTTTCGGACGTTGAAGCCTGGTTGCAGCGCGAGTATGCGCTGGATGAGAAATCGGCGCGCAACCTGGTTGCCTACGCCCGGCAACAACTCGACGCGGTTGGCGCGATGTCGTCTGACACGACCCTGGTGATCGAATCTTTCCAGGATGCGGTGGGCGAAGCGCACATGGTGATTCATTCGCCGTTTGGCGGGCGGGTCAACGGCGCCTGGGCGCTGGCTCTCAGCAGCGCCGCGCGAGACCGCATCGGCATCGACGTGGACACATTGACCAACGACGATGGCATTTTGCTGCACTTCCCGCGCGCCACGCGCACCGGCTTGAAGATGCTGGCCGGCGAGGAGTTGATCCGGGCCATGACGCCGCGCGAGGCGCGCGAGCGGATTCTGCGCGAATTGCCGGATTCGGCGGTGTTTGGCGCGCACTTTCGGATGAATGCGGCGCGGGCCTTGTTGTTACCCCGCGCGCGCGGCGGCAAACGCACGCCATTCTGGCTGCAACGGTTGAAGGCGAAGAACCTGCTGGCTGCCGTGCGGCAATTCGACGATTTCCCCATTGTTGCGGAAACCTACCGCGACTGTCTGCGCGATGTGTTCGATATGCCGCATCTCGAAGAACTGCTCCAGCGCATTCAGGATGGCGACGTGCGCGTTGTGGCGGTGGACACTCTGGCGCCGTCGCCGGTGGCTGCGGGACTACTGTTCAACTTTGCCAGCAAGCACGTGTATGAATGGGACGCGCCAAAAGCCGAACGACAAATGCAGGAGCTTGCCGTGCGGCGGGATTTGCTCGACGATGTGCTCAAGGGCGTCGAACTGAGCGACTTGCTCCGGCCTGAGGCGGTCACCGAGACGCAGCAGCAGTCCCAACATGCGGCAGCGGGCTATCAGGCGCGCAGCGCCGAAGAACTGGCTATGGTGTTCGAGGAGCTTGGCGACCTGACGACGGATGAGGCTCTGGCGCGTTGCGTCGATGCCAATCAGGGCCGGCTCTGGCTGGCGCAACTGGCCGAACAGGGCCGGCTGATCGAGTTGCCAATCCCGGCTCGCGGCGGAACTGACAGTCGCTGGATGATGGCGGAGTATGCGGCAGAGTATCGCGCGGCATTCGGCCTGGCCGGCGCGCTGGCTGCTGACCTCTCGGACGCAGCTATGGCTGCCGAGCGTGTGTTGCGCCGGCTGCTGGCGCGCTCCGGCCCGCTCACCCGATCCGCCATTCTGACGCGCTATGCCTTCGGTGAAGCCTGGCTCGATGCGACGCTGTCCCGGCTGGTCGATGCCCGCGCCGTTGCCCACGGGCGTTTCACGCGCGGCGCGACAGACGACGAGTTCTGCGACCGGCGCAACCTGGAGCAGATCCATCGCCGGACGTTGACCATATTGCGCAAGGCAGTGCAACCGGTTCCGCTGCCGGTGTACGCAGCGTTTCTCTCGCGCTGGCAACATGCCGCGCCGGACGAGCGTCTGTCCGGGCAGGATGGATTGCGGCAGGTGATGCGCTTGATGCGGGGTGCGGCGCTGATGGGCCGCGTGTGGGAACAAGACGCGCTGCCGCTGCGTTTGCGGCACTACAGGCCGGCCGATCTGGATGCGCTGTGCGAGCGCGGAGACCTGGTGTGGGCGGGATCAGGCCGTGATCCGCGCCGGGCGCGCTTGCGTTTCTTTGCGCGAGGCGAGGGCGCCTTGTTCGTCGGCCCGGCAGATGACAGCAATTTGAGCGAAACGGCGCGCGCGGTGCGCGACTTTCTACAGGCTGAGGGCGCCTCGTTTGTGGCCGATGTGCAGGCGGGTCTGAAGCTGTCGCCGCGCGCGTGCGAGGATGCGCTGACCGAACTGGCCATGGCCGGGCTGGTCACTAACGATGCCTTGGGCGCCGTGCGCCGCATGATGGCCAGTCCGCCTGCGGATGGCTCGCGGCAGCCCCGCGCGACCGACAGCGCCCTGGAGTCGGAACTCGCCGAACGGATGGGCCGGCCGTCATCGTCATCGTCATGGTCATCGGCGCGGAAACCCTCGTCGCTGCGCATGCGCGAGGCGCACCGCCGGACGACCGAACGATTGTCCGATGGTCCGCGCGCCCCGTGGAGTGGGCGGTGGTCGCTGGTGCATCGGCCCGGCGTGCTTGGCCCCGCGCTGGACGAAGAGGGCCGGGCTGGCGCTCTGGCTCGCGTTTATCTGGAGCGGTATGGCGTGCTCATGCGCGAGTGTCTCGAACGCGAGGATGCGGGGGCCG
>Ga0272446_1002232_pt1 | contig 26842 bp, 25 predicted proteins | sample YNPCB0061_FD_194587 | JGI IMG/M metagenome (GOLD analysis project Ga0272446, IMG submission 194587) | Hot spring microbial mat communities from Yellowstone National Park, WY, United States - YNP-CB-006-1 | ecosystem: Environmental > Aquatic > Thermal springs > Hot (42-90C) > Sediment | place...
TCGGGGGAACTGCACATGGGGCATGTGCGCAACTACACCATTACCGATGTGATCGCCCGCTTTAAGCGCATGCAGGGCTATCGGGTACTGCACCCCATGGGTTGGGATGCCTTTGGTCTGCCTGCAGAAAATGCCGCCATCGATCGTGCCGTACATCCTGCCGACTGGACTTATCAAAACATTGCCCAAATGCGATCGCAACTCAAGCAGTTGGGACTGTCCTACGACTGGGAGCGGGAGTTGGCAACCTGTTCTCCTGATTATTATCGCTGGACGCAGTGGCTGTTTTTAGAATTTTTCAAGGCGGGGCTGGCATATCAGAAGGAGGCAACGGTGAATTGGGATCCTGTGGATCAGACGGTTCTGGCAAATGAACAGGTGGACAGTGAAGGGCGATCGTGGCGATCGGGAGCCAAGGTGGAAAAGCGCAAACTCAAGCAATGGTTCCTGAAAATCACTGATTATGCGGAAAGATTATTACAGGATTTGGAAACCCTGAAAGATTGGCCCGATCGGGTGAAAACCATGCAAGCTAACTGGATCGGCAAATCGATCGGGGCGGAATTGACCTTTGCCATTAAGAACCATAGTGAGACAATCACGGTGTTTACCACTCGTCCTGACACGGTGTATGGCGTTTCCTATGTAGTCTTAGCTCCCGAACATCCCTTAGTGATAGAAATCACTTCATCCGAACAGAAGCAAATGATTACTCAATTCATAGAGAAGGTGAGCGCTGAGAGTGAAATGGAGCGCACTGCTGAAGATAAACCGAAACAGGGGGTATGGACAGGGGCATGGGCAATTCATCCTTTCACTAATGAGGAAATTCCTATTTGGATTGCTGATTATGTGTTGTTGGAATATGGCACGGGTGCGGTGATGGGCGTACCTGCCCACGATGTCAGGGATTTCGCCTTCGCTAAGCAGTATGATTTACCGATTAGAACGGTCATTATTCCCAGTTTGGATAGTTCTTTGGAATTGGAAGCCGCCTACACGGAAAAGGGGATCATGGTCAATTCTGGGGAATTTGATGGGTTAGATTCCTTGACAGCAAAACAGAAGATTACGGAATTAGCAGAAACTAGAGGAGTAGGTAAAGCCCGTATCCAGTATCGGTTACGGGACTGGCTGATCTCCCGCCAGCGATATTGGGGTTGTCCCATTCCCATTATCCACTGTCCTAATTGCGGCATTGTGCCTGTGCCTGAAGCAGATTTACCAATAGAACTGCCCAGAGATGTTTCTCTGACTGGTAGGGGAGCATCGCCTTTGACCCAATTAGAGAGTTTTGTAAAGGTGAAGTGTCCTAACTGCGGAGCGGAAGCACGGCGAGAAACGGATACGATGGATACTTTTATTGATTCCTCTTGGTATTATCTGAGATTTACGGATGCCCAGAATGGAGAACTTCCTTTTGCTAAAGAGCGGGTGAATGATTGGTGTCCAGTAGATCAGTATGTGGGCGGGGTGGAACATGCTATTTTGCATTTGCTCTATTCCCGATTCTTTACTAAGTTCTTGTGCGATCGCGGCTTGTTGCATTTTTCCGAACCATTTAGGGCACTGCTCACCCAAGGCATGGTACAGGGTTTGACCTATTTCAATCCCAATAAGTCGGGCAAGGATAGATGGATTCCTGCGAAGTTAATTCCAGACTTGAATGATCCCCGTGATCCTGAGACAGGGGAGCCTTTACAGACCATGTATGCCACCATGTCTAAATCCAAGGGGAATGGAGTTTCACCACAGGAAGTGATTGAGAAGTATGGAGCGGATACGGTGCGGATGTTCATTCTGTTCAAAGCACCGCCAGAAAAGGATTTGGAATGGGACACAGCGGATGTGGAAGGGCAGTCCCGCTTTTTGCAGAGAATTTGGCGCTTGGTGATGGAATATATGGAATTGCAGGGAACGGATAATTCCATCGATCGGAATTTGCGCCGTGCCATTCATACTGCAATTAAAGAAGTAACCGAGGATTTAAGGGAGAACTTCCAATTCAACACAGCCATATCGGAATTAATGAAGCTGGCTAACGCCCTCCAAGATTGTTCCCAAAAAACTTCCAGTACCTATCGAGAAGGAGTGGAAACCCTGCTAATTTTGTTGGCTCCCCTTGCACCGCACATCAGCGAGGAATTGTGGTCAAAATTGGGACATACTGATTCCATTCATCAGCAGAAGTGGTTAGATTATGACCCTGCCGCCCTAATTGTGGATGAAATTACTTTGGTAATTCAAATCAATGGAAAAGTGCGGGATAACCTGTTAGTGCCCGCTAATCTGAGTAAACAGGAATTGGAAGAATATGCCAAAACTGCACCCCAAGTGCAGAAGTATTTGGATGGAAAAGAGATTAAAAAAGTAATTGTTGTGCCCAATAAGCTAGTAAATCTAGTAGTCGCCTAGCACAACTAGGAAGCTATTTCCTCTGCCTGAATAGAAGGCTAATCCATCCATTCACTTTCGGGACGATCTTCCTGAACCAGCAGTCGATCAAATCCTTCGTCTAGTCGCGGCGGATTCAATACCAGACAGCGGTGCATCTCAATTATCACATCTTCGGGAACTTGGCGATCGCGCTTTTGGTTGCGACTGAGACAAATCCACAGGGGAGTTTGCAGACAAATTCCTGTGATGGGATGGAACTGATAACTGCGTAGGAGTTCAATTACTTCACTGCGGTACTTCTTTTTGTAGTTGGTTGCGTCATAAATTAGGTTTTTCCCATGGCTGGCGGCACAGCTACACTGCTGTTTTACCCTCTGCCAAATCGCTGACCACTCTCCCTGAATGGCAGGATCACCAAATAGCTGACCACGAATTTGATCGGGTGAAACATAGACATAACTTTGGGAGTGCGATCGCATCAACGACTTCGCAAGGGTGGATTTACCACTGGCGGGGATGCCAATTAAAACTATTGCACTGGGCACAGCTATACTAGAAGAGGTTACTAAACTTGCATTGTAGTTTTTTCTGACAGGATATATGGCAACTCTCTACGATTTTAATCTAACTAGCATTGACGGTCAGCCCATCTCTTTGGCACAGTACAAAGGCAAAGTGTGTTTGCTGGTCAATGTGGCTTCCCGCTGTGGCTACACCCCGCAGTACAAGGGACTGGAGGCGCTGTATCGTGCTTACAAGGATCGGGGTTTTGTAGTGTTGGGTTTTCCCAGCAATGATTTTGGCGGGCAAGAACCGGGGACAGAGGCAGAAATTAAGCAGTTTTGCACCAGCAAGTATGATGTCACCTTTGACCTATTTGCCAAAGTGCCTGTCAAAGGAGCGCAAAAGGTGGATGTCTATAAATTCCTTACCGAAAGTACAGGCAATGAGGTGCAGTGGAATTTCAATAAGTTCCTTGTGGATCGAGAAGGGAAGGTAGTGAAATACTATCCATCGAGTGTATCCCCCGACAGCGAAACTTTGCGTAAGGATATTGAAGCTCTGCTCTGAATCTATGACTACTGCCACTCCTAGGATTTATACGGAAGCAGAACTCTATCCCAGCTATGATGGAAATCCCATGGCTGAGTCGACTTTGCAGTTTGACTGGATTGTGCTGATCAAAGAAAATCTGGAACGCTTCTTTGCCGATCAGCCGCTGGTATTCATTGCGGGAGATTTGCTGTGGTATCCTGTGGAAGTGGCAGTTCCCCCTGCTCCCGCTATGGCTCCAGATATTATGGTGGTTTTTGGCAGACCAAAGGGAGCAAGGAAGTCCTATCAACAATTCAAAGAAGATAATATCCTGCCCCAAGTGGTGTTTGAGGTTCTATCGGATAGCAATAAGGATCAGCGGGGTAGGGAAATTATGCAAAATAAGTTTCTGTTTTATGAGAAGTATGGTGTGCAGGAACACTATGTAATTGATCCAGAAGAACTTGTCCTTGAAGGTTGGCTGAGGCAGAGCAATCCCCCTGATAGCAGTTTAGTTCCTATTCCCTGTATGAATGATTGGGTGAGTCCGCTGTTGGGTATTAGGTTTGACTATCAACGGGGCGATCGCTTGGATATTTATAGTGCCAATGGCGAAAAGTTTAAGTCTGTTGTTGAGTTAGATCGCGAACGGCTTTTGCAAGTGGCTAGGCTTAACAAACTAGCTGACAAACTCAGAGAATTGGGCATTGACCCAGATAGCCTATGAATGCTCCTCCATCCCTGTGCGAACTAGCTGACTACATCAAAACTGCCCACGCCCAACGGCAGAAGTTGCGCATTGTGGGCAATGGTTCCAAACAACACTGGGGGCGGACGGAGCAGGATGGGCGAACTGTGGTTAGCCCACGGGAACTGCCGCTCACCTTTGCCCATTACGCCGACGACTTGGTAGTGACCGTATCTGCCAATATGTCCTACGGCGAATTGCAGAGCAGGCTGGCACAATCTCAGCAGTTTTTGGCGATCGCCCCTCCCTACCCTGAGCAAGCTAGTATTGGCGGCATTATTGCTACGGGAATCACTGGCTCGATGCGCCATCGCTACGGCGCAGTGCGGGACATGGTGCTAGGCATAGAATTCATCAGAGCTGATGGCGTGATTGCTAAGGCGGGGGGCAGAGTGGTGAAAAATGTGGCAGGTTATGATCTGATGAAACTGCTCACTGGCTCGTGGGGTACGCTTGCCCTAATTACCCAAGTTAGTCTGCGCCTCTATCCCCTGCCCACTACCCGTTGCACAGTGCAACTGAGTGGCACAGCAGACCAAATTAAGGAACTTACCGCTAACCTTTTGCGATCGGGCTTGACCCCCACTGTAGTCGACCTCTGTTCTGGGCAGAGTCAGCGGGATCAGATACATCTAGTAGTGGAATTTGCGGGCATGGCTGTTACAGCACAGTGCGATCGCCTCGAGCAGATAGCCCAGAAGCACAGCATCCAGTCCTTCACCCTCGATCCCCCACCCACCCACCCCCTCTGGGCAACGGATACTCCCCTAATTAAACTGGGCATCCTTCCCAGTGAGGCTACTGCTCTGATTGCCAAATTCAACCAGTATCCCATCCAAATTCATGCGGGCAGTGGTATAGGTATGGCTTGCGTTCCTCACGAGATAGCCTCAGCATTGGTGGAGTATTGCCAGAAACATAAGGGTTATGGGCAAATTCTGAATAGCAGTAATCCCAGTTCTGCCACTCATCCTCTGCACCGAGCGGTTAAAGATAAATTTGATCCGCATCACATATTCCCCCTCTATCCTTTCCCTACTGCCCATTAGCCATGACAGAACCACCCTCAGACCTTTATCGCCCCAATGTGGGCATAGTAGTATTCAATTCCCAAGGGGAAGTGCTTCAGGGAGAACGCTTGGAGTTTGCAGGAGCGTGGCAATTCCCCCAAGGGGGCATCGATGAGGGTGAATCGCCCCAAGAAGCCGCCCAGCGGGAACTCTATGAAGAGGTAGGCATCAGGGATGCGGTGCTAGTGTACGAATATCCCGATTGGCTGTACTACGACTTCCCTCCAGCAGTGAAAGCGCAGTTTCAGCGTGAGGGCAAAAAGCCCTATCAGGGGCAGAAGCAACGCTGGTTCCTGTTTTATTGGGATCACCCCGCCAGCAGTTGCCAGTTGGATGTCCATCAGCGGGAATTTCGCCAAGTGCGGTTTGTCCCCATCAGCCAATGCGCTGATAGCATTGCGGAGTTTAAGCGATCGGTCTATCAACAGGTAATTTATGCTTTTACGCCACAAATACAAGATTACTTACAAGCAAAATAGCGATATAATGACAATCTTAACAAAAATTATTGAGATACTAACTATGACCGCAGTATTGCAACTAGCACGAGGCATTAACGAACAGGCATCCGATGTCAAACTCACCCGCTCTAGGGATGGCTCCATCAGCGTTGCCACTTTTTACTTTGATTCCCCCAATTGCTGGAACCCCGACAGCCCAGAGATGGGAGCGATTACAGGGATGTTTATGATCGATGAGGAGGGGGAACTCACCACCCGCAATGTCAGTGCTAAATATACCAACGGCAACCTCACACGCATTGAGGCAACTTACAAAATGTCGGGGGAGTATGAGTGGCAGAGGTTTATGCGCTTTATGAACCGCTACGCTGAAGCCAATGGCATGGGTTTTAGCAAAGCCTAGACACTATTCTTTTCCCCCCTCACCCCCTGCCCCTCTCCCAAAGGGCGAGGGGAGTTGAAACAGTGGACAAAATTTTATGTTCAGTCTTTCCCCCCTCACCCTCTAACCCTATTAGTGCTACTTAGTGCTACATTCCTAACTTTGGCGAAAACTGGGTAGGTTTTGCCAAATTTGTAGTCGTTCTTGGACTTGTGCTTGACTGAGGTTGGAGATAAATTCACTCTCAGCTAAAATTTTAGCGGCGGGAAATTTGATGCGATCGCCCCGCACGCTGGCAGGAATTTGAGGAGAAGCGATTACGGAATTGGCATCGGTGAGGGCGGCAATCTCTGCTGAAATTTCATCGTTTAAGGTGGCATCGATCCAAGTGAGGGCAGAGCTAAGCTGAGTCTTGGACTGCTGGGGCAAAACCCATAGATCAGCCCACAACGCTGTTCCCTCCTGCGGGATCACTACCTGAATGTTGGGATTTTGCCGAGCTAACCGCACTAGGTCCACTGACCAACCCACCGCCACCAGAGCATCATCGATGAGCAGGGGTTGCAGATAGGCATCAGAGGAATAGGCGAGGATTTGGCGATGCAGACTATTCAGGTTGGACAGGAAGTCGGGCAGGTTGGCAATTTGTTGGGCGTGGTAGCTATACCCCGACTTTTTGAGCACTAAGCCCAGTATTTCATGGGCATCGGCGATCGCTGTAATTTTATGGTTGAGTTCGGGTCGCCATAGGTCTGCCCAACTGGTGATGGGTATCGGCACTTTGTCCTGCCGATAGGCGATCGCAGTTGTGCCCCAACGATAGGGAATGCCCCACACTTCCCCTTGGCGGGTAACAAGAGCTTGCCACTGCGGCGATAGTTTGTGCCAGTTGGTAACTTGAGTAAGGAGTTCGGGTCTGAAGGGCAAAATCAATTTTTGGGCGATCGCCAGATTCAGCCAACTATCCCCCAAACTGACAACCCCTGCGGGCAGTTCGGGATTTTGCAATCGCTGCCACAGGTCAGCGGGGCTGGCTTCAATTTTGTAGTCCAGCTTGAAGTGTTTTTGCTCAAAGCTTTTGAGGCTACGGCTGGGGATCGCTCCTGCCAGTCCTAGCACTGACAAATTTGTGCTGGTAGCACAGCCAGACAAGGCGATCGCCGCACTGGCAAACAGAAATGTCCGCCTCAGCATCAGCCCTGTTGCAAAAATTTCATAGTTTGCTGAGCCGCCTGCTGTAGGGCGGGGATTTTATCGTCCTGCATAACTGTCTGGCAGAGGTCAATTAACGCTTTCTGCTGGGAGGGGAGCAAGCTATTGGCAGAAGACTGGAGCAAGTGTTTATTTAACTGGCGCAATGTAATTAGGCGATCACCCGCCTCTTGAGACAAGAGTTGCTCAATAATCTGCTCTAACAATTGCTGTTGCGGGTTGCTGACCGCTGATTGCTGTAACTGCTGACGCAGGAGCAGGACAAGTACCCCGATAATTGCCAGTAACTGAGTAGTCAGAGCCAGTGCCAACCAGTGGTTAGGGGTTTCAGTCCAGATGGTGATCACCATTTGCATAATCACAGTCGTCAAGCCACCCACCGCCACCGCCACCACTAGCGGTCGTTCGGGTGTGTGCCAGAAGGCTTGCAGTTTCTTGCGCCAATTACGCCATCTACTGTGGAATTTGAGGGAGGATTGCTGATAGCTGTAAGCTGACAACATAGCGATCGCCCCTGCTGTTACCACAGCACACAACTGCCAATCCTGATTTAACAAAATTAGCATCCCAAGTGCCAAACTGATCCCCCAGCCCGAAACACCCAGCCGCCGAGAAATCGGCTGACTACTATGCGTCAAGGTGGGTTTGAGTCGGGGGTGATAGCGGCGGGAAATCATAGCACTAATTGTATCCCAGCAACTTTACTTCAGGGTGCAACAAAATACCATGCTGGTCATAAATTGCCTCCTGCACATGACGCATTACATCATAGACATCGCTGGCAGAAGCCCCCCCCAAATTGACAATAAAATTAGCATGAAGCGTTGAAACTTGTGCCCTGCCGATGGTAAAACCCTTCAGCCCCGCCTGCTCGATGAGCCGACCCGCCGCATGGGGGTAGGGGTTGCGAAATACACTGCCACAACTGGGCAAATGATAGGGCTGAGTGGTGTGGCGTGTATGGAAATTCTGCTCCGTCTGCGCCCTGATGACACTGGGGTCAAAGCCAGTCTGTAATTGCAATTCTGCGGACAAAACCAGATGATTCGCCAGTTCCGCAGTTTGCAAAGCGGAATGACGATAGGCAAAATCCAGCTCGCTGGCAGTAATGCTTTTCACCTCCCCTTGCGGCGTAAGCACTTGCACTGTTTGCAAGATGTCAGCACAACAGCCCCCCTGCGCCCCTGCATTCATATAGACCATGCCGCCCACTGTGCCTGGGATACCCACCCCCCATTGCAAGCCAGACCACCCCCGCTCAGCACACTGCCATGCCAGTTTCACTAGAGGTTCACCGCACGCCGCCCTGACCCTACCAGTGGTTTCGCTAAATTCTGCTCCCCTGACCTGCCGAGTGCAAATCACCAGACCTGCCAGCCCCTGATCATGGATCAGCAGATTACTACCTGCACCAATTAGGGTAATTGGCAAACTGTGTTCTTTTGCCCACTGCCAAGCCAATAGTAATTCACTGATGTTGCGGGGTTGCGCTAGATATTCCGCCTTGCCACCCACCTTGAGGCTGGTTAAACCAGCCAGCGGCACTTGACTGCGATAGGTTAGGGTGCGATCGCGCATTGGCGTAACTGCTCCATCGTCGGGCTGATCACCTGATTAAGGTTGCCTGCTGACAAAAATAACACCATATCCCCTGGTTGCAGAAGTTGGCACAACAACTCTGGCAAACTGGATAAGTCAGGCTGAAAATAGACCTGCGGGTGATGCCGAGCAATTTTTTCAGCCAGCACCTGCCCTGAGATATTGCTGATGGGGACTTCCCCTGCGCCATAAATTTCGGTGATCACTACCACATCGGCGCTGGCAAAAGCGGTAACAAATTCCGCCATCAGGGCTTGAGTACGACTATAGCGGTGCGGCTGAAACACAGCTATCACCCTGTGCTGTTGCAATTTTGCCGCCGAGAGGGTTACTTGCACTTCGCTGGGGTGATGGGCATAGTCATCCACCAGGGTAATTCCTGCCACTTCACCTTTGATTTCAAAACGGCGTTTCGCTCCCTGAAAGTGGGGTAGGGCATTGCTGATGCTGTGCCAGTCGATATTTAAGAAGCGGGCTACAGCGATCGCCGCTAGGGCATTACTTAAATTGTGTTTTCCCAAGAGGCTAAGCTGTATTTCTCCCAGCACCTGTCCCCGCTCCACCAGCATTGCCCGCGTGCCTGTGCCAGCATAGACCACATTCTGCACGGTGTAGTCAGCGTTGGGATCATGGAGGCTATAAGAAATCTGAGCGTTGAGGTATGGCTTGGTGTTGGGGCAGTCCCAGCAAGATACTAGCACTTGGCAGTTTCGCTCAAACTGCTGAAAAGTGCCGATCACTTGGTCAAGGCTGTGATAGTGGTCTGGGTGATCCAGTTCTATGTTAGTGACTACGCCAATCTGCGGGTGGAACTTGGTAAAGGAGCCATCGGATTCATCCGCCTCTGCCACTAGGTACTTGCTGGCTCCGAGACGGGCATTGCCCTGCCATGTAGCCACCTCGCCACCGATGATGATGGTGGGATCGAGACCGCCATGCAGTAGCAAAAAGGCGGTGAGACTGCTGGTGGTGGTCTTGCCGTGGGTTCCTGCGATCGCCACACTGTGGTAGCGGTTGATCAAATGCGCCAATAAGTCCGAGCGATGCCAGAGCCTGAGATTTTGTTGAATAGCAGATTGCAATTCGGGGTTGTTGGGCTTGATGGCACTGGAATAAACCACTTGGGGTTGCTCTGCCACAGCGATATTGTCAGCGGTCTGTCCTTGATAAACTGCCACGCCGATCGCCTCCAGTTGCTCCACTACACGATTGCGGCTTAAATCAGAGCCAGTTACCCGATAGCCCTGTTTTGCCAGCACATGGGCGATCGCCGACATGCCGATTCCGCCGATCCCAATAAAATGAAATGATTTAGTCCCAAACTCAAGGGAATCCTGCATTCTTCAGCCTTAAAACCAAAATAACGCAGTGTATCATACATCAGTTTGGCGCTACGCTCTAACTATTTCCATCTGCGGTGGCAGTTGCCAACTAATCCTTAATTTCTGACAAAACCTGCTCCCATGTTAGCGGTTGCCCCAGCTTTTTCCGAAATTTGCACCGCAGAGATTTCCGACGACAACACAGCCAGTTTTTTCCCCTCCTGCTTATCACAAGTAAGTTGCAAAACTTGAACAGAAGGAGCAGAGATGGCGGCAACAATCTCTTGATACAGCTTATCAGCAGATTCTTGATCTTTGCGTTGCACAGAGAGAGCGATGGGATTGTTTTTTAGGGTGAGTTCAATTGTGTGCATGGTCTTAAATGAAATTTGGGCTAAACCTTGACAAACTCTAGTCTAGACCAGAAATGGCGACACAAGGCTCTGTTATCTTAACTGTTGAGTTCAGGCTAGGTGTATGCAATAGCAGCACCGTGACTTGAACACGGGACCTACGGATTATGAGACCGTCGCTCTAACCAGCTGAGCTATGCTGCCGCTAGCTCAAAAATTATATAACAAGTCTGAGAAAATTTTTAGAAAAATCGTTCTAATTGACTAGCCTAAACTATGCCAGATTGCTATGATGTTGGCAGACATGATGCAAAAATCTGAGGAGAAATTATGATCCCTGCCATTACTAGCAAACTGCTCTCTGCCAAAAAAGCTAAAGGTTTGACCTTTGCCGACCTCGCCACCCTGATTGGTCAGAGTGAAGTGCTGACAGCGGCAATTTTTTATCGTCAAGCTACGGCTGACCCCGCGCAAGTGGAAAAACTAGCGGGAGCGTTGGGTTTGGCAGAAGCAGAACTGGCAGAGCTGACGGAATACCCCACCAAAGGCTTGGGTCCTGTTGTTCCCACTGATCCGCTGATCTATCGTTTTTATGAAATTATGCAGGTGTATGGCTTCCCATTGAAGGATGTGATTCAAGAAAAATTTGGCGATGGCATTATGAGTGCCATTGATTTCACCCTCGATGTGGAAAAGGTTGCTGACCCCAAGGGCGATCGCGTCAAAGTGATCATGAATGGTAAGTTTCTCCCCTATAAGAAATGGTAAGATTAAAGACTATCATTGCTGAATAGTTTCCATGTCCAACCAGAAGCGTACGCGCGAGGACATCCTAATTGCTATCATTGATCTCATCCATCAAAAAGGGTTTCGGGCTACTGGTCTGAAGGAGTTGTTTACTGCTAGTCAATCCAGTGCGGGCAGTTTCTACAACTATTTTGGTTCCAAAGATGAGTTGGGTCATGCCCTGATTGATTACAAATGGCAGAAAATTCGGGATGGGGTGATACTTCCAGCGATCGCCAGTGCTGAAGGAGCACTCAATCAACTGGAAGCCGTAATTACGGCGATCGAACAGCAACATCTCACCGAACCAAACTGTGCTGGTTGCCTGTTAGGCAATTTGATTGTGGATTTGGTAGGCTGTGATCCTTCATTCAGAACGCACCTCTTACAGGTGTTTGATGAATGGCAAGGTATTTTTGCCCACCTCCTACGCCAAGCACAAGATCAATTAGCACCAGAAGTTGTCCCAGAGATTTTAGCTGAGGATATTATCTCAGCTATGGAAGGGGTAATGCTGATGAGTCGGTTGTATGATCAAGCACAACAGCGCAATCGCCTCCAGCGTGGATTTCAAGCAGTGCGCCAGTTGATAAAATCTGCTCAAAAAACTACAGGGGGAAAACAGCTTGCAGTTGCAGTTTCTGGAAATTGATTGGTTCAATTTGTCGATCACGATTGAATTGGCAGATTTCCCTAGCGATCGCGATCGGCAAATTATTGATGAATTGCTCAACTCTTGGTTTTTGTTGGGCAAGTTGGGGGGATTTAATGCGGAAAATCTCCAAGTGCAGGACGCAGGAGTGGACATCAGCTACCTCGACTATGAATCCAGCCAGTGGGACAACAGCATGATGTCAGTGATGCACAATATGGCAGAGGTTGAGTATGAGGGCAGGACTGCCAAATGTTGGTTTGATCTAGGCACAGCCGATGCCATCAGCCTCGATGTTCTTTTGAACTGCCTGCGCCAAGTGGATAAGGATTACATCGCTATTGAAAAGGTAATTATCGGCGGAAGCTAGACAGAATTACCAGCCTTGAGGATAGTGATATGGAAGTGAAGTCTCCCAATCTACAGTCAATCCTTGCTTGAGTTCAAGGAGGGATCGTATTTTGATAATTGTTGAAAATCTGATGATAGAATTAGGTGTAGGAAAACTAATTACTTTTCCCTTTTCGCAAATCTATCCTATTAAACTTCCTTCAGGGATATTTCTTAAAGAGAAGCATCACAGAGCCTTAAGTAAGCAATGATAGTGCATGGTGCTAAATACTCAAAATCATTCTTGAAGTAGCGAAAATACGCTTGAGTTCTATATTTTACCTCTCCACCGTAAAAGTGAGGGGCTAAGCTGAGACTAACCCCTGCGTTCCCGCTCCCGTTTTAGCAAATAGCGGCTAATGTCCTCAAAGGCATCTTTGCGGAGGTAAGGATATTCACCCACCCAGAGATTGAGTTTGGGAATGAAAAGATCGCTGGTGAGGCGGCTGATTCTGCGAAAATCCCGATCATTGGAAAATAACAGAAGGCACACTGTCATACCTTGTTGAATGCGCTTATATGCCTTTTGCATGGGGAATTGTAGGTTGATCACCAAGCCTGCGGTATCTTCCAATTCTAAATTGAGAAAACTTTCGGCATCATAGTTCACATCTATCGTGCCACGATTAGATATTTGCTCTCGCCTTGCTCTGACTTCTTGGGAGAGATAGACATCATAGACTTCCGCTTTCCAAAAAGCGCAGTAATTGAAGCGGCGCAATTTAGCGTTTCGCCAACTGGCTTTGACAACTGGCTCGAGCATCCAATATAGTCCACCCAGTGCGGCACAGACAAACAGCACCAGTGAAGCGAAACTGTTGGGGTTGGAGTCGTGGACACGGTTGTAGGCGAGGGTGAAGATCACCAAAAAGCCCACCGATGCCAAAATGCGGCGAAACACTTCTTGACCCGTTCCCCAATAGAACTGGTACTGATCAGAGGTGGGTACGGCTGGGATAATTTGGTCGAGGGTACTGCGCTTCAGGGGTTGAAACATGGCTGATACCAAAGCTGATGAACAGATTCTGCCATCGCTAAAACTTGATCTAGATTATTGCCGACAACTGTGACATGACCTAGTTTTCTGCCAATTCTAGCGGATGTTTTGTGATACCAGTGCACATAGGTGCTGGGGAGGTTGACAATGCGCGATCGCTCTTGGGCGTAGTCATAATCTCGGTTTTCATAGCCTAATAAATTGAGCATTACCGCATAGGGGACTGTCATTTGTGGCACAATCACTGGCAAATTGGCAGTAATTCGCAAAAGTTGTGCGAACTGGGACACATTGCAAGCATCGATGGTGTAATGACCAGAATTGTGGGTGCGGGGGGCAATTTCGTTTACTAGCACCAAATTTTCGGCAGTCAAAAAAAATTCAATCCCTAGCAAACCTGCGCTGTCTAGGCTGTGCAATATCTGCTGGGCTATGGCGATCGCTTGCTGGGCTATGGTATCACTGACGGGGGCGGGCGCAACCACCCGCTGGCACACCTGTTGTTTTTGGATGGTCTCGACTACAGGATAGATAACTTGCTTACCATCTCTTGATTTACCCGCAATCAGGGCTAGTTCTTTGATATAAGGGATATGAGCCTCTACGAGACAGGGAACCGCTCCCATCCTCTGCCAAGCTTGGTTTAGCTCGGTAGCATCATGCACTACCCAAGTGCCTTTGCCATCGTAGCCGTTGCGCCGTGCCTTGATCACACAGGGGAAGCCCAACCTATGCCCCGCCGCTGCTAAGCTGGATAGATCATCTACTGCCATAAACTGGGGTATGGGAATGCCTTGCTGGTGTAGAAATTCTCGCTGGTGCAGTTTGTCCACCAAAATTGCCATCACTGCCAGATTGGGTAAAAATTCTGGGCTAAATTCTCTGAGAACTTGTGCTAATAAATTCAGGTCGATAAATTCATGCTCAAAGGTAATGCAGTTACAGCTTTGCGCCAACTGTTGGAAATGCGATCGCTCTTTGCCGATAATGGCGTGGTCAGCGTAGGGGATTGCTACATCATCAGCCCGATCCGCTTGCACTATTAGGTTTATATCTAAGGATTGGCTGGCGATCGCCATCATTTGGGCTAACTGCCCCGCACCAATCACACCTATTGTCTGGGTCATCGTTCCTGCTGAGCTTGCGAGGCAACTAGCTGAGCGCTGATCTCAGCGAGGCGAAATTCTGGGGGAAACTTGGCTTGCCGCTTGATCTCTTGCAAAAAAGAATCGGGAATGCGCCATTGCAGTTTGCGTGCCAGTGCCAATAACACATCACCCCGATCTATTACCCCTGCGATCGAGCCTACGGGGGACAAAATGGTAAGAGAGCGAATCTGCTTGGTCTCCAGCGTGTTGATAATTTCCGCTAGGGATTGGTGCAGGTTTGCCGTGTCTAACTCTGTGGTGGGTTTGACAATGCGCAGGACAGTTTCCTGCTCCCACAAACTGCGATCTATTTGTTTGATTTGCTCTACTTGGATCAAGCCGCGATCGCGCCCATCCACCGAAGCAAAGTAAAGACAGTCTTTGGGTTCGCTCAGCAAATAGCGATCGGCAAATTCCCGCAAACTGAGATTGCCATCGACAATGCGAAAATCTCTGGTCATGGCAGATTCGCAGGTTACTTGTAGGAGCGCCTGTTGAATGTAGGTCAATTGCACCCTTGCCCCTGCGGTGGTGGAGATCATCCAACCGACTAGCATCAGCCAAATGCTATCGAAAGTGCCAGCACTAAACAGGACATAAATGCCGAAAAAGATGATTGCTAAACCACACACCTGACCCACTTGGGCTGACCAGATGCTACTTTTTAGGCGATCGCCCGAGAGCTTCCACAAAATTGATCTCAGCACCTGACCGCCATCTAAGGGGAAAAAGGGTAACAGATTAAACACTCCCCAGACTAAATTTAAGCGTCCTACTTCCCAGCACATCAAGGCTGATAAAACACGCCCTGCTCCTAAGGACGCTATCACCTCAGCAGGAAGTTGGGCATTGGTGCGAGAACTGCCCACTAGATTACTAATCAGAATTTGCAAACCTAATTGATTGGCGATTAACAGCATAGCCAAACCAAAAAGCAAGGTAATCAAAGGTCCAATCACTGATACAGCAAAAGCCGACCAAGGATTGCGGTACTCCTGATCCATTTCTGTAAAGCCACCCAACAAGGATAAAACAACCCGCTTCACTTCTATCCCCTGCGACCTTGCCACATAGGTATGGGCGAGTTCATGGATCAGGATGGATAAGCTAAGAGTTAGACCAGTTAATATGCCAAAGGGGAAGGCTAGCTGTGGGGCAATACCGCTATAAACCGCAGAGGTTAGCCAAGTAAATATACCAAACAGGAAAAAGGCACCAAGATCAGCATAGAGGGGCACACCCCAAATAGAACCGATGCGAACCCCACCTCTCATACATCCTGCCTTGATGATAACCAGTTCCTCATTATAGCAAAGCTAAAATGGTACTCTTTAGAGCTTGCCCACTCTTAAATTTGGATCAAGATTGATAGAAGATTGTGGAGTTTCTCACCCTCTTTCCTCAAGGGCGAGGAGGATCACACTGGCAAGAGTTTTAGCTCATGTTATGGCACTTTTCCCGCTCTTGACTGGTGCGTAGGGGTGTAAGTGAGCAAGTGTTGTATGGGCAGAGAGAGACTCGAACTCTCATGATGTCGCCATCGTCAGATTTTGAGTCTGATGCGTCTACCAATTTCGCCATCCGCCCAAAGAGTGCGTATCAAATTATAGCTGAATTTACTGAGATTTTAGACCAGAGCTACGGATTTTTGTCCTAGCAGTTCCATACTCAGTTGGGCGAGGTCGGCAATAAATTCAGGATGGCTGTTGAGGGCGGGGACACGCTCAAATTGCTCGATCCCCACTTGATGGGCAAGGTGGCGATATTCCACATCAATTTCTTGCAGGGTCTCTATGTGTTCGGAAACAAAGCTGATGGGTACGACCAATAGCTGTTTGATGCCACGCTTGGCTAACTGGGCGATCGCCTCTTCGGTATAGGGTTTCAGCCATTCCACAGGTCCCACCCGACTTTGATAAGCCAAAGTGTGAGCGTTGTAGTCTTGGTATTCTCTGCGCAAAAATTGCATGATCGCATCCACACTGTTTTCCATCTCTACCTGATAGGGATCGCCATACTCGACAACATATTTTTTGGGTACGCCGTGAGCGCTGAAGAAGATATGTGCCTGCTCTGGCTGGGCAAAGGCTTGTAACTTCTGATGAATCAGGTCGCCCATCGCACGGATATAGCCCGATCGGTAATACCAAGAGGGGGCGGTACACCGCTGGATGCGCTGTAAACTCTTATCTGCCTGCCACAGCCGATCTAATAGTTTGAGGCTGGAACCACTGGTACTGATGGAATACTGCGGATAGAGGGGAATTACCGCCAAGCGGGTGATTTGATCAGCTTTTATCTGGGCGATCGCCTCTTCGGTGTACGGATGCCAATAGCGCATACCCACATAAACTTTAGCGGACACACCTCTTTTCTGCAATTCACACTGTAAATTATCCGCTTGTTCTTGGGTGATCCTGCGCAGGGGAGAGCCGCCGCCAATCAGGGCATAATTCTCTTGAGAGGTGGGGACACGGCTGGCGGCGATTAGGGCGGCGATGGGCTTTTGCAAAAAAGGCAAGGGCAGGCGGATCAGGTCAGGATCAGAAAAGAGATTATACAAAAAGACATAGACATCCTCGAGCTTTTCTGGACCGCCCAGATTGAGAAGAATGACACCTAATTTTTCTGTTGTTTCTGCAACACCTCTGGGCTGAGCAGTCATGGGCTTTACCTAAAATCTAAACGGGGCAAATGACAATCTGCAGATGCTTAACTTTAGTTTACATTAGGAAACTTATTTGTGGTTTCTCAAGTTAAGTGCCGCAGTGAATCGGGATGGCAGGATTTGAACCCGCGACATCCTGCTCCCAAAGCAGGCGCGCTACCAAGCTGCGCTACATCCCGAATTTATCTGTTTCATTATAGTTCACTTGACCACCCGCACCACAGTTTGTGGCGATACCATCGCAAATAACTCGACTATGTCTTCGTTGTACATACGGATACAGCCGTGAGAGACCGCTTGCCCCACCGATGCTCGATTGGGCGTACCGTGAAACCCCGACCAATCCTTGCCATTAGTCCAGAAGCCAATCCAGCGTTCTCCTAGCGGATTATCGGGATCACCACTGCCAATGACATCTCCAGTGAAGGGGTTTTTCCAAGCGGGGCGCTCGATTAACTGTTGCACACGATGCACGCCTACTGGGGTTTCCCAGCCTGCTCTGCCTACAGCGATGCGATAGGTTTTGAGTTTGTTGTTGCCATTGAAGGCAGTGAGTTCACGCTTGGTGAGGTTGACTACTAGGGTGGTTACTTTTGGCACATTCAAGCTGACCATAGGTCGGCTGGGGTCAACTATGTAGGGGGAACCGATGGGGGGCAGTCGCTTTTGATAAACCAAGCCCTGATGGATTAGGGTGGATAGCTCCAATTCGGTGATGGGCTGATTGAATTTTAACTGGCGGGTATCGGGGTAATTCACTACCAAAGTGCGGGTAGTCAGGGCGGCGATCGCCGTTGTTGCACTTTTGGGAATGGTGTGGGCATCGCTAAACATGGTGGAGAGGTAGGTCTGAGGCGTTGCCATGCGCTGATTGTGGAGGGACAAAACTTTGGCGATCGCTAACAGGGCTTCTCCTTTGGTTATGGGGCGATCGGGCTGAAACTGTCCATTTTCGGCAGAGAGAATTTTTTGCTTGACCAACCTTGCGATCGCCTTGGCGGAAGAGGAACTAGGCACTACATCACGCGGTAAATCCTGCGGGCTGGGAAGCACTGAATTGGGGGCAAGCATCAGGTCAAGTCCCTGTGCCAACTGCGATCGAGTGGCGAAGCTATTGGGTTTGATGCCGTCGGTGCTGGCAAGGCGGCTCAAGTTTTGCAGAAAATCTTTTGCCCATGAATCTTGTGTACTGTTTTGGGCAGAGACGGGCAAGGCACAACTGAGAGCAAGGCAGGGAATTAACGCCAAAGACAACTTACTAGCAATGTTTTCTGGAGCCATAAAAATTTCTAGTATCTCGCCCATACTATAGACTATCTGGCTACTCCCATTCTCTAAATTAAGCCATTAAGTTAAGCAATTAACTAATTTTGATGACTTGACTTTGATGAGCAGACAATTCACAGGCACTAGCGGTGGCGATCGCATGGAGAATTTTGGCACGATCCACATAGAGGGGTTTGCCCTCGAGCAAGTGCTGTAAAAAATTTTCCGTATCCTTACGAAATAGCCCCTTAGCTGATTCAGTTTTCACCTCTTGTTCGCCACTGTCGGTTACCAACTTGCCCACATCTCCCCTAAAAAAGATGCCCCCTCTCTCGCCATGTACTTCCAGAACGCGTTCCGATTGCCAAATCTGCTCCCCTTTGTGATAGCCCACTTCTCCTAAATGACCTGCGCTGAACTGCAATAGGGCATGACAAATACAGGTGTTGAAGGCGTAGGGCAAGCCCAGCCCCTGATAGTGAAGTTGACAGGAGACCTGACTGACCATACCAAACAGATCGATGAGCCGATTTAGGCGGGACACGGCGGCAATCAAGGGAAAGCCAAACTTAGCGGGTTGATATGTCCATTTGTCAACGGGGGCAGGGCGTTGGGGGGTCTGGGTTACATAGCGCACATATTGGGGTTTGCCCACCAAGGGAAGCCATTCCTTGACTTGGCGATGCACTCCCCCCAACAATTCAATTTGCTCGAGGTGTAAAACTTGTCCTTTGCGCTCGGCTAGGTCTACTAATTCCAGAGCCTCAGCATAGCTCAGGGCGATGGGATAGTCCACAATCACTGCCTTGCCTGCCTGCAATGCCTGCCTGACTACTGCACCATGCTCACTGTTGGCACAACACACCACTACTAAATCTACATCATTACTTACCACCAAATCAGACCAATAGTAGTAACCAGCTATGCCCCATTCTTGGGCAAGAGGAGTTACTCGGCTCTCACTGCCAGCGATCGCCACTAATTCGGTGCGCTGATCTTGTCGGAAAATTTCAGAGCGGGCTTTGGCGACATAGCCAGTTCCCACTATGCCCACACGCAGTTTTGCCATATTTAGCCTTGGTTGGTCTGGTTAGTCTCAGCCTAGTCTAGGCGGCGGGAGCGGGAGGGGGGCAATAGTTTGGGTTCTGGTCGTTGCCAGCGACTGCGGTTTCTAGTCTTAAATACTTTTTTGCCAGTGGCTTGATTGACCCAGACTGCTACCCTGTCCCAGCGATCGCGGGTGAGGAGACGATTTGCTGTAAAAGTTAGGGCGGAAATGATGGCAATGGGCAACCAGAAGCTACTAGAGTGATCCTCACGGCTACCGAGAACCACGAAAATTGCTGAACTTACGATGGCAGATATGAGTAGAAATTGCAATTTGGTCATAGACTTTTAGGCTTTTACTGAAATTATACCCATTAGTGTAAGAAGAGTGAACTTTGTTTGCGAATTTAGAATGACTTGATAATAAGGCTTAACAGTCTAGCTATAGTCTAGCTAAAACAGCTTGCCGATAAAAATCCTCTAGGGCAGAAACGCAGAAGCGATCATCATATAGATATTCTATCTTTGATTGCATTTGGGCAATAATTTGTTCTCGCCAGCTACTATCTTGCGCCAGTCTAGTAGCGATCGCAATGTATTGTTCTGGAGTTTCAGCAATAGTATCAGGCACACCCAAAATCTGTAACATGGCGTAGCTGTGCCGACTGCGCATTTGCTCACTAGGGCAGGTAACAATGGGCAAACCACAGGCGATCGCCTCTAGGCTAGAATTACCGCCAGACCATGCCAAAGTATCCAAAAAAACATCGCAAACTCGCTGTAGGTTGAGGTAGTCATACCACAACATTTGCGGTAAGAAAGTGCAGAATTGCTGATAGCGCAAGCCATAGCTAGCAAAAGACTGTGCCAGCCTAGTTTGGAAAATCTGGGTAACCACTGGACTAGGGTGAGCCAGAAATACAAAGCAAGCATCAGGAACTAGCGCCGCAATTCTAGGAAAAATGTAATCGTACTGCGGCAAGTATTTATATAATCCTTGACAGGAAAGCAATAAAATTCTGTCAGTTGGCAATCTATAGTCGTCTCTGGTTTTGCTCTGGTCTGGCAATTTGACCATTGGGTAAGAAAAACCGAGATTGGGTAGCCTGACAAGGGATTCAGTATAAAACTTTTGGGCTGAACTAATTTCCATCAAATCGCTAGACAAATAGTAATCTATGGTGGGCATTCCCGAGGTGATGGGATGTCCCCAGCTATTACATTGAATTGGCGCCAGGCGCAAGCCAGCCAGTTGTGAACTGAAGGGGTGCATACCAACATCAGTGTGGACTAGGATATGTAAATTATCGGCGCGTACTTGTTGGCAAATTTCGGGAATAGTTAGGGGAATATGCCGAAAGAAATCACTAGCTTGCTTAAATTCCTCGGTAAAGAAATCGGTGCGCTGATCTACTAAGTAACTGTATATTTCAAACTGTTGGCGATCGCTATATTTCAACCAATTCAGACAAGACCTAGTAGCGGCATGAAACCGCAAGTGATTAGAAATATATCCCACTCTAATTTTATGAGTAATTGGCGGCATGGTTATTGGTTCGGCGTACTGCGGCAAATTGCGTGCCATGATCTGACATACTAAACTGCCATAAATTTCCTGCAAGGGGCGATCATCTAATCCTTGATATGCCAAATAAAAGTTAGTATCGCCTTGAATACTTTGCCATGCCCACAGGGGATCGGTGGCTAATTTATCAGTAACTATTTCCTTAAATTTATTTAGACCAGTAGTGAAGCGATCGCGCCAATAGGTTATTTCCGCTTGATTTTCATAAATAATCGGCACACTAAGCAAACTTTTTTTTAGCCCATGGGGACTACCTGCCTGCTTTAATAGTAGAGTGTGATAGTAAAACAAACTCTCTTTGGTACTTCCTGCTTGACTTAGAAAGTTAGCAAGAGTTTCTGCATAATCAGAGGAATTAGGGAATTGACGAACTAACCATTGATATATTGGTATAGCGGAAATGCGATCGCCCCTTTGTAAGTAGATATTTGCCAACTCAATGTGAGCCTGCACTAAATCATAATCAGCAACTCTTGGATCATGAAATAAATACTGTTGCCGATCTAAGATCACCCAGAGTAAAAAGTTCTCTTTGGCTAGTGGATTTTCTGAACTGATATTCTGATCAATGCACTGTCTGATTTGACAAGCGGGGATAATTTGGTTTTGCTGATGAAATGCGATCGCCTGTTGATGCAGAAATAGTAATAATTCCTGTTCTTTTTCTGGTTGCTGAGCCAAAGCCTCTAGCCAAGTAGCTTGAGCAATGTCTGGTTGATCATCTAGTAAGTAATATAGACCAAGATGCCAAATATAGTTGCAATTAGTAGGATCACTAGCTACTAAATTGCTGTAGTAATCTATTGCATTTTGCCAATTTGTATTCATTGATTCATCTCGCTAAAAATTGCGGCTGTGGAGGGTGATGATTGCCGTAGATATTGGAAAATCCAAAACTTAAATAAACCATCTAGAAATACGGGTACAGTAGCAATAAAAGTTTTAGTAAGGATGGGATTTTCTGGCAAGCCAAAGTGACTGAAGATCACAAAAAATAGTGCGTCCCAACCATCGCTAGAATGAAAACCAACAAAAGTATCAGTTGCTACAATAATCAAAAATGCCTTAGCACTGTCATTAAGACTATACAGAATTTCATCAATAAACTCCTTAATCAATGCCAACTGCTTGCGGGTGCTGATTAAAGCAATGTATAGCGCAAAAACTGCGGATAGATCAGCCCCGAGATTTTTTAACCCCTCCAAACTGCGCTGATTGTATGTAACCAGAATGCGCTTTAGTTCACTGTTTAGTTCTGCTTGGATTTCCTGCTTCTGTTCATTTGCTTGCTCAGCAGATTCAGCAGTTAGTTCATTGATAAGGCTCTGAAATTCTGTGCGATCGCGCACTAATCGATATTCTATAAATGCCTGTTCTTGCAGAGCCGCGCTAAAGCTAATTTTGTTATCGCTGGGTTGAAATAAACTATCAATAATTGGGCTGAATAGCAAATTTTTGGTCAGCACCTGCGTCCCAATCAATATCACTGCTAATAATGATAAATATCTCAGAGCAATAGTGGATCGTTTGCGAGATTGACGCAATTCGTCGACGAAATCTCGTTCATAACCAAAGTAGTCGTTAGTTACGGTTCTGCGAATGCGTTCAAATGTGCGAAAAAACGATCCAGGGATAATTGTTTTCTCAATCGGTGTAATAGTAGGTGGAGGAGTATTGCGTTTTTTTTCGGCTGAGCTAGGAGATAGTAAGGTAAAGCGATTAGGATTTTCTTGATTTTGGATTAGGCTATCATCTAATAGTTTGACTGGCTCAGTGTTGGTGGAGTTTTCAACCTTTGGTGATACTTGATAGCGTTTCAGAATAAAGTCAATAAATGCTAATTGTTGCAGTAGGGGTGGATTTTCATCTGGACTTTTTAGGGGCTGATTTACTTTGATGATCCCCCCACCAGTCAGGGTAAATGGCAAAGTAGCACTCACCTGATATTCCGCTAAACGTAGGCGGATATTTTGCAGATTTTTTTGCAGTTGTAAGCGAAATAAACTGTAAGCATTAGTGGTATATCCTGCGGTGTCGGCGATGGGCTGACCATTAAAGAATTCATCCTCAATTTTTTTGATTTTGATAGCTGACTGAAAGGCTTGATAAACTGCTCTTTCGGGAGTTCGCCTCAGCCAATTCACACGGTTTTGCAGAAATTTAGCCAAATTCCAGCGCATTATCCTCATAATAAACCATATTTTTGACGCAGGGCGATCGCCGCCTCTTCGCGATCATCAAAATGAATTTTAGTTTTACCAATAATTTGATAGTCTTCATGTCCTTTGCCTGCAATCAAAACTGTATCCCCCGCTTGAGCTGACTGAATAGCAGTATGAATGCACGCACGCCGATCGCTGATCACCGCAGTATTGGCATGATTAGTAATTCCAGCCAAAATGTCATCCAGAATTTTCTGGGGGTCTTCGGTGCGGGGGTTATCGGAGGTAATGTAGCTAAAATCGGCAAGTCGCTCCGCAATTGTCCCCATTATCGGTCGTTTACTGCGATCGCGATCGCCACCACAGCCAAATACGCAAATTAACCTTTTGTGAGTAAAAGGACGCAGAGCCATCAGCACATTTTCTAAACTATCAGGGGTATGGGCATAATCTACCACTACCGTAATATCCTGCATTTCGCCCACCTGAACTCGCTCGACTCGCCCCGCCACGCTAGGAAATTTCGGTAACGCCTCAGCAATACTGGTCAGCGGAACACCCAACTCTAACGCCGCCCCTACAGCCGCCAGAATATTGGACACATTGAACTTGCCAACTAAACCAGATTGGAGCACACACTCACCTACGGGAGTATGCAAAATGCCTGTTACGCCTTGAGGGTGGTAGTTGAGTTCTTGCACATAAATATCTGTAAGCGGATTGTCAATACTATAGGTCCACACCCTAGTGTTAGGTTGTTGCTGATACAGACTATTACTTAACCGCTTGCCGTAGGGGTCATCATAGTTGATCACTGCTCGCCCCTGTAAATACTCAGGGCTGAACAGCAATGCCTTTGCCTGAAAGTAGTTTTCCATCGTGCCATGAAAATCCAAGTGATCTTGGGTTAGGTTGGTAAAAACTGCCACAGCGAACTGACAGCCCAGTACCCGCCTCTGTGCCAGTGCATGGGAACTTACCTCCATTATTACATTGCGAGAACCTGCATTCAGAGCTTGCCTGAGTTGTTGCTGTAAATCCACCGCAAACGGTGTAGTGTGGACAGCCGTCTGGTAATAGTTGCGCCAACGGTTGTAGAGTGTCCCCAACAAAGCGGGCGCATACTGCTCTGCATCAGTTTGTAATAGAAATTCGATGAGGTGGGTGGTGGTAGTTTTGCCATTAGTACCAGTAACCCCTATCAAATTCATACTTTGACTGGGATAGTCAAAAAATGCACAAGCCAGTTTGGCGCAATCGCCCACCACATCGGTACTAAAAAGAATCTGGGGGTGGGACAATTTGGACTGATAGCTGTCGGCAACCACACAAGCGATCGCCCCTTGAGCCAAAGCCTGCACAGCAAAATCTGCACCATCTACTTTAGTACCAGGCATACCGATAAATAAATCCCCAGACTTACAGGTACGGGAATCGGTTATCAACCTCAACACAGGTTGATCCCGCAGGCCATCAGGACAGGGTAAGCCAATCTTTTTTAGTAATTCTGCTAGTTCCATGCTTGGTAATGTGCGGGATTACTGTCAGAAAATTTGTAGCTTAACATACCACTAGAGCTTAGAACCACGATAGCGAATTTCACGGCGCATGGCATAACGGCGAGCAAACTTAGGAATATCGCCCTTATGTCCCATCAAAATTATCACATCGCCCTCGTGAAGCATAAAATCATGGGAAGGACTGGTAATAATAGTACCATCTGATTTACGCACTGCCACAACAATAAAAGCTCCCCGCCCTTTTGCTTCTATGGCATTAAGAGTATTAGAGGCAAACGGAGAATTAGCCTCAATGGTTAGTTCATCAAATTGCACATCAATCTGCGATAACAGTTCATTCAAATTTTGCCGACTTTCATCTTCTCTAAGAAAATCTAATGCCGCTGGGTGGGTAATATTATGGGCAATGCGTTCAGCCCCGATCTCTACTGGTAAAACCACACGATTTGCTCCAGCCAATAACAGTTTTTTTTCGGTTGATGGCAACTCTCCTCGAGCAATAATTACTAAGTCAGGGTTCAATTCTCTTGCTGTTAGCGTGATGAACACATTAAGGGCATCATCTGGCAAAACTACAGCCAGAGTTCTTGCTCTTTGAATCCCCGCAGACTGCAAAACCTGCTCATCACTGGCATCACCATTTATTACTAGATATTCACGAGATTCGGCGATCGCCACTCTTTCAGGATTATTTTCTATAACGACAAATGGGAAATTGGTACTGTGCAGTTTGCGGGCGACTACATCACCCATTCTGCCATAACCACATATAATAGTATGCCCAGACAAAGAGTCAATTTCTCGATTCATACGCCTTACATTTAATACTTTATTTAATTCTCCCTCAGCCACCATTTGCACAAAGCCGCCCACCAGATAAAATGCTGAAGATGTGCCAGCGATAATAACAAACATTGTAAACCAGCGCATTGTGTTTGTGTCTATTGGGCGCACTTCACCATAACCAACTCCAAAGATGGTAATTACTACCATATAAGTCGCTTCTTCAAATGTCCAACCTGCCAGCATATAGCCAGCGATCGCAACGATAATTGTGCTGAGAAATAGAGCTAATCCAGTTAAGATGCGTTGTAGAGAACTTTGCATAAACCAGTGACTTTTTTATCTAATTAACACACAAATTCATATGCTGATTACCAAGGTAATTGTCCAAAATAACTCCCTCCTTGTCGCTCTCTTTCAATTTGTAGGCGTTGTTTTAGTAAACAATATATTTCTTGAGCCAGCATTTCCAAGTCCTTTGGTGAGCCTTCTATCTGCTCTGGGTGTTGATCAGATGTGGAGCTTACTGAAACATCAGGCACTGATTGGCTAGCAAATTCATATTTATTGGTTTGTCTCTGGATGCTTGGCGTAATTGATTGATAACCTTGAGGAGTGAAGTACACTTCAGGTTTTCTCATGATATTCAGATTATCTGTATTGCCATCAGATTTACTATATTTTTTACGACTGGAGTCACTAGAAAGTAACAGTTCTCCAATATTTGACCAAGAACTATCTGTGTTAGATTCTGGCGATCGCTGAACAGATGGGAAATGAGTATTTGAAGTATTAGCACCTAGTAAATCATCAATACTATCCCATGAATCTTCTGTGGGAGCAACAATACTTTGAGAACCAATAATTCTATTTTTCTTGTCTGACAGTGAAGTTTGGATATAGCTGATATTTTGTAAAATATTTGGCAAGGTAGGGATGTTTTTATTTTCAATGCTAGAAATACTGGAAATATTTTTTTGCTGAGACTCAAGAAATTTGCGTTGAATCTCTGGCATTTTTCTGGGTTGAGAATCGTTTGAGATTATTGCACCATTAGTTTGTTCTTGTGCTTGCTGAATGTTTGGAGTTTCATCGCTTTGTCGTGAAATCTGTTCAGTTACATTACTTTGCTGTGCTTCAATAAACTGCTGTTGAATGTCTGGGATGGATGTTTTAGGTTGAGCGATCGCACTTTCGGTTAATTTCTCAGTCTGAACTTGAGCAGGCATTTGCTGAATGTTGGGAGTTTCAGCATTTTG